>ERZ1036407.252-NODE-252-length-48970-cov-6.062762_pt1 | contig 48970 bp, 50 predicted proteins | sample MGYA00514217_ERZ1036407 | MGnify/ENA primary metagenome ERZ1036407 (study PRJEB33795, sample SAMN09464943) | human gut metagenome | host: Homo sapiens | place: USA: Stanford, California | collected 2016-11 | study: EMG produced TPA metagenomics assembly of the... | reverse complement strand
AAATGCCTAGACGTAGTTTTTTCCCTGTGGTATGATGTTAGGCGAAATATCGGAGGTAAAAAATGTCAGATTTTGATAAGAAAAAAAGTTCTGTGAACAATAATGAAAATTATAATAAAAAAGTAGATCATACAGACGATGATATTTATGAGATTCCGGATATTGTAAGCAACGGAAAGAAGAGTAATAAAATGGAAGATAGAAAAGATAAAAAGAAAAAAACAGATCATACACAGAAACATATGTTTGAAAACCGGTTACATCATCATAGAAAAGAAAAGGAAAAATCGGACATTCTGGAGGAACTGGAATTTATTTCGGAAGAGAGTGTAAAGGACAAGTCCCGGATGGCTGAAGGAAAACCGATTTCCCATGAATTTGTGTCAAAGAAAAAGACATTGCGCAGAAGTGTGGATGCCAGAGAGGCGAAAAAGGAGAAATCTGTTGCCTTTATGCGTCGGAATATTGCTTTCGTAGGCATTGGATGTCTTGTTGTAGTAGTAGGTGTCAGTGCAGCTGCCATAGGTGTTAAGAATATGAAAGCAAAAAAAGCAGCAGCGAATAAGAACCAGGCACTGTCCGCACAGGAATATGAAACCGATCAGTATGCTGAGATCAATACGTTGATGGAAAATTATTATGCATCTTATGCATCCGGAAATACCGGTGAGATGCTGGAGTTTGCAAATCCAATTTCCGACATGGAGAAAAGCTATATCTCCATGTACAGTCAGTATATTGAAAAATACAATAACATTACCTGTTATACCAAGACTGGTGCAGATGACAGTTCTTTTATTGTGATAGTGGCATTTGATCTGAAATACAAAAATGTGGATACTGCAGCTCCGGGGCTTGACTGTTTTTATGTAAAGACCAACGAGCAGGGCAAGTATTATATTGATAATGTATACAGCCCCTTTAATATGAGTTATCAGGAGAACCCGATTGACGATACGATCCGTCAGCTGATTTCTGATTTCCAGAATGGAGCGGATATCATTGCTTTGCAGGCAAACGTGCAGACCCGTTATGAAGATGCGGTAAATGCCGATGCAAATCTGCAAAATCTGTTGGAAGTAACGATTCCGAATGCAGTCAGTGAGTGGGAGATACAGCAGCAGCAGCTGGCAGAGCAGAAAGCGCAGGAAGCAGCAAATCAGGTTGCCCAGCAGGATCAGACTGAGCAGCAGATACAGCAGCCGGATCCCCCGATTACAGATCAGCCGGTACAACAGCCGGAAGTAACACAGCCGGATCAGACACAGGTGGCAGATACCACAGAAGTTGAACAAAAGGCATGGGTCTATGCGACGGAAACCATGAATATCAGACAGGAACCAAACGAACAGTCCGCCGTACTGGCATCTGCATTCCAGGGGTCTGAACTGCGCCAGCTGGCGGTGACAGCAAATGGCTGGGTTAAAGTTAAGACCGGTGATATCGTTGGATATGTCAAGAGTGAGTACATTACCACCCAACAGCAGTAAGTAAAAAACAGAGAGAGGGGACAGGTTAACTGTTCCCTTTTGATATGTGTATAAAACGGGGATTCGAAATCTGCATAGTTTTTGTGCTGCAGGACAATACTAAATCAAAAAGAGGAGGTATCTGTCATGACACAGAAAGACGAAAACTATCTTTTACAGGAAATCTGCCGAAACTCCGGTATGGGTGTAGCGGCAATTAACCAGGTGCTCAAAGATGTGTATGATGAAGAGTTTGCGTATGAACTGAATGTACAGGCAGACAAAATGGAACAGTTTGCCCGAAAGGCCGGGATACGTCTGCGGGAAAACGGCAGTGAGCCGTCGGAACCAAAGCCAATTGCCACAGCTATGCTGGTAACTGCAATCCGTATGAAACAGGCATTACAGAACAGAACCGAGGATGTGGCGGATCTCATCGGAAAAGGAAATGAACGTGGTGTAAAGGAACTCAAAAATGCTATTCACAAGTATCGGAATGCTGGGATTTACGCCACAGAGCTGGCAAAGGAAATGGTGGATTTTGAATCAGATAATCTGAGAAAAATGTATACTTACTGCAGATATCCGGAAGAATCATAGCATACGAAAAGTATGCAGAAATTAAGAAGAGGAAGCAGTAGAACCGCTTGAATACAGAATCAGTAAATCAGTGAGAAAGAGAAATGCAGATGGATATAATGAAGAGAGAACAACAGGAAGGAATCCGTATTAATAAGTATCTGAGCGAAGCCGGGATATGTTCCCGGCGCGCGGCAGATCGTGAGATTGAGAACGGAAATGTATGGATCAATGGGCGTCAGGCCGTGAACGGAGACCGGGTGTTGCCGGGGATGAAGGTTATTTTCTGTGGGAAAGAAGTACATCCGGAGACAGAAGAAATTATGATTGCTTTTCATAAGCCGGTGGGCATCGTCTGTACGGCAGAAAAACGGGAAAAACAGAATATTATTGATTTTATCAACTATCCGAAACGGATTTACCCGGTGGGGCGCCTGGATAAAGACTCCGAGGGGCTGATTCTGCTGACAAATCAGGGGGATTTGGTGAATAAAATGATGCGGGCCGGAAATTATCATGAAAAAGAATATGTAGTGACGGTGGATCAGAAGATCACACCGGAGTTTTTGCGGCAGATGTCTGGAGGCCTGTATCTGAAAGAACTGGACGTACATACAAGACCATGCACAGTAACAAAAGTGAATGACCGAACCTTTCGTATTATATTGACCCAGGGGTATAACAGGCAGATTCGCAGAATGTGTGAGACCTGTGGATATCGGGTGACACGCCTGGTTCGTACCAGAGTGATGAATGTTCTGTTGGGGGATCTTGCACCGGGTACTTACCGGGAATTGACTGCAGAGGAGATGCGGAAATTGAAAAAGCTGACTGCACAGTCATACAGTGCACCGAAAGGTCAGCATAAGAGAAGCGAGGGTAAGAGATAGATGGAGCAGAGAATGGAACAGGTGCAGACACAGATCGATGAACTGCGCAGGAAAATCGAATATCACAGCAACCGGTATTATAATATGGATGATCCGGAGATCACAGATTATGAATATGATATGCTGATGCAGCAACTGAAAAAAATAGAAAAGGAGCATCCGGAATTTGTGACACCGGATTCACCGACACAGAAGGTTGGTGGAACGGCAAAGAGAACCGCAGGCGTGTTGGTGCGGCATAATGTACCGATGCTGAGTCTGCAGGATGTGTTTTCCAAAGAGGAAGTCTATGCTTTTGTGGAAGAAATGCAGCAACAGCTGGAGCATCCGGAATTTGTGGTGGAATATAAGATTGACGGGCTTTCCATGGCGCTTCGCTATGAGGATGGGGCATTAAAACTGGCGGTGACCAGAGGAGACGGCATCATCCAGGGAGAAGATGTAACAGCCAATGCGAAAGTAATCCATGATGTAAAGAAAAAGATGAAAGATCCGTTGCCTTATATTGAAATCCGTGGAGAAGTCTATATGAAGAATGCGGATTTTGAAAAAGTAAACGAAACACAGGAGATGCTTGGGAAAAAGACATTTGCAAATCCGCGAAACTGTGCGGCAGGTACGCTGCGTCAGCTGGACAGCAGCATTACAAAACAACGCAATTTGTCTATGTTTATTTTTAATGTGCAGGAAGTCCGTGGACGGGTGTTTAAAACCCATGTGGAGGGGTATGAATATCTGAAAAAGCAGGGGGTTCCGGTTATTAATGATTATCGGGTCTGTCATACTGCAGATGAGGTCTGGGATGCCATCTGCAAGATTGGTGAGAACAGAGGAAACCTGGCGTATGATATTGATGGTGCGGTCGTAAAGATCAATTCGATTGCAGACCGTGAGATTCTGGGGGCGACATCCAAAGTACCACGTTGGGCGATCGCGTACAAATATCCGCCGGAGGAGAAGGAAACAAAACTCCTGGATATTGAACTTTCCGTTGGAAGAACTGGAAGAATCACACCGACAGCAATTTTTGAACCGGTGCGTCTGTGCGGGACATCTGTATCCCGTGCTACTTTGCACAACCAGGATTTTATCAATGATCTGGATATTGGAATTGGAGATACGATCGTGGTATACAAATCCGGTGAGATTATTCCGAAAATCAAGGAAGTACGCAGAGAAAAACGGCCGGAGCACTGGCAGCGTTTTCAGATACCGGATACCTGTCCGGTCTGTGGAGCGAAAACTGTCCGTGAAAAAGACACCGCTGATATCCGTTGTGTATCCCCGGATTGTCCGGCGCAGTTAGAACGGCATATCATCAATTTTGTCGGAAGAGATGCCATGGATATCAAGGGATTTGGAACGGTTTATATCGAGGAACTGGTGCGCAGAGGTTTTCTGCAGGATATCGCAGATATTTATTCATTGAAAAAGCATCGTGAGGAACTGATCGAGCAGGGAATCATTGGAAAAGAAAAGAATACCGATAAATTGTTAGATGCTATTGAAAACAGCAAAAACAATGAACCGTTTCGTCTGCTTACCGGTTTTGGCATTCAAAATGTAGGAAAAGCAGCAGCAAAGTCGATCATGCGCCAATTTGGCAGTATTGAAGCATTGCAGAAAGCCGGAAAAGAAGAATTGCTTGCTGTAAATGATATCGGAGAAGTCAGTGCAGAATGTATTCTAAAATATTTTGCAAGCGAGAAAAATCAGGACATCATTGCACGGCTGCAGCAGGCAGGTGTCAATATGCATATGTCCGAGGCGGAAGAAACCGGAGATACATTAGCAGGCATGACCATTGTTGTAACCGGTACACTGCCAACGCTGGGGCGAAAAGAAGCACAGGAACTGATTGAAAAAAATGGTGGAAAGGCGGCCGGAAGCGTCTCTAAGAAAACAAGTTATGTGCTGGCAGGTGAAAATGCCGGTAGTAAACTGACAAAGGCACAGGATCTTGGTATTCCTGTACTCAGTGAAACTGAATTTTTACAGATGATTCAATCTGAAACTGCATAAAAACAAATGATGTATTAACACGGATTGAAAAGAAAGTAATCAGATGAGGAAGAAGAAACAAAACAGTGATAAAAATCTAAATATGAAAGAATTGTTGTTTACCATGTTTAAGATCGGATGCATCGGATTTGGCGGTGGAACCGCATTGGTTCCGGTGATTGAATCGGAAGTGGTGTATGAAAAGAAGCTGATCGACAAAGATGAGTATACCAAAGATGTGGTAGTGGCAAACATTACACCGGGAGCACTGCCGGTGGAAGTGGCAGCAGGTGTGGGCCGTAAGGTGTGTGGCATACCGGGAATGCTTTTGTCAGCAGTTCTGATGGGACTGCCGGGAACCTTTCTGACGGTGCTGATTCTGATGCTGATCAACAGTTCCGGTGAGCGGATATTGCAACAGATTCTGTTCGCTTCTGTAGGCGTGACTGCGTATATCATTTATATGTTGCTGATGTACGCAAAGGGAACTTTTCGGGAATGTCGGGAAAAAGGAATGGCAAAGAGCGGAACCGTCTTTATGTTCCTGGTGTTTTTGCTGACTTCAGGAAAAGATGTTTTTCAGCTGTTTGGTATCAATCGGACGCCTGTGTTTGATATAGCGACGATTGATGTGCTGTGTGCGGCGTTTTTTATCATCTTTTTTACCGGCGGCAGGTTCCGGTGGAGCAGGATTATCCTTTCAACGGTGATCACAGTGGCATATTGCCTGTGTGTGGGACAAATGCATCTGATCAGCAGTTCAAAGGTGCTGTTTGGGTTGCGCCTTACCATGATCGTGCTGTCAATTTATGGACTGTGCAACGGAATTGAAGGGAAAATTTCTTTTTCCTGGAAGGCATTGAAAAAACTGGTGCAGGAAGAGCTTGGCTGGACATTATTGCTGATGATTTTGTCTGTACCGGCTCTGCTCTGCTTTGGTAATACACTGCGGTTTGCTGTCCGTGGCCTGATCTCAGCAGTTCTTTCTTTTGGCGGCGGCGATGCCTATCTGGCGGTAGCGAATGGGATGTTTGTGAATACCGGCATGATTAGTCATGATGATTTTTATTTTCAGATTGCTTCAGTGGCAAATGGACTGCCGGGTTCTATTTTGTGCAAGATTCTTGCTGGAGTGGGATACATACTTGGTTGTCAGGATGGCGGCGTCTGGTGCGGGATTTTTGTGGCATTGTGTGGATTTGCCTGTAGCATTGCCGCTTCCGGTGGTACATTTTCCGCCGTGGTATATATTTATGAACAGTTTGAAAATCTGCGGATTTTTCAGGTTTTGCAGACGTATATGCGTCCGATTGTAGCTGGTTTGCTTTTATCTGTCAGTACTTCCATGCTGTATCAGAATGTGAATCTTGCAGGATGGTATGGCTGGCCGAAAGCCGGAATGGCATTATTGACAATAGGTGTGATTTTATTGAATGTTTTCTGGCGCAGACGTGGCGTGGTACGTCCGTTGCAGAGTGTGCTGTTTTCCGCGGCTGCTTCTCTGGCCATGTGTAATGTGTTTGCATCAATACCGTAAAAAATAAGTTTTCAAATGGAAAATAATTTGGTATACTAATAAATAATATCTAAAAATGAATTTTAAATAGGAGGTTTTTCCATGGCTGAAGATAGAAAAGGATTAAAAATCAAAGAAGACGGACTTGGTGAAGTGCAGATAGCAGAAGAAGTCATCACGATCATCGCAGGTCTTGCTGCCACTGAGGTAGAGGGTGTATGCTCTATGGGTGGAAATATCACAAAAGAGCTGGTAAGCCGTCTTGGAATGAAGAACCTGTCCAAAGGTGTCCGTGTGGAAGTAACAGAGGAAGGCAAGATTGAAGTATTTGTAACGATTAACATTGCTTACGGTTATGCAATTCCGGCGGTATCCGGCAACGTACAGGAAAAAGTGAAAGCAGCAATTGAGAATATGACAGGGCTTGAGGTATCCGGTGTAAATGTCAGAATCGCAGATGTTGACATGAAGAGTGCAGTCGAGTAGGGCAACCTACTCGATTTGTGAGTAAAGATTTGCCTTTTGGCAGCCGCGGGAACAGATTCCCGATGGAGATAATAGATGGAGGATAACATGAGCCGAAGAGAACAGAGAGAGCAGATTTTTAAAATTCTGTTTGGAGTAGAATTTCACAGTGCGGAGGAACTGGATGAACAGATTGCACTGTACATGGAAGAACTTGGAGAAATTCGTCAGAAAGAAGCTGACTATATTTTAAATAAGGTACACAGCATTGTGGAACATCTGGATGATCTGGATTCCAGTTTAAATGCTGCATCTAAAAATTGGAAGACAACCCGTATGGCAAAAGCAGAGCTTTCAATTCTGCGTCTGGCAGCCTACGAGATTAAATATGAAGAAGATATTCCGGTGTCTGTTTCCATTAATGAAGCAGTTGAACTGGCAAAAGCATATGGTTCTGATCAGGGACCGGCATTTGTAAACGGAATTTTATCCGGACTGGCATGAGAAGGAATGTTTATTCTGTCGGACAGGTAAATTCTTATATTCAGAACATGTTTGCACAGGATTTTATGATGGGGCATATTGCAGTTCGCGGAGAAATCTCGAACTGCAAATATCATAGTTCCGGGCATATTTATTTCACCCTGAAAGATGAAACCGGTGTACTGAAAGCGGTAATGTTTCGCGGAAGTGTGGACAAAGGTCTTGCTTTCCATATGGATGTGGGAGACCGTGTGGTCGTGCTGGGAGAAATCCGCATCTATGAGCGTGACGGACAGTATCAGCTGTATGCACAGCAGGTGACCCGTGATGGTGTTGGAATTCTGTATCAGAAATTCATGGAGCGGAAGAAAGAACTTGAGGAGATGGGAATGTTTGCGCAGGAGTATAAGCGTGACATTCCCCGTTATGCGTCACGAGTCGGTATTGTAACTGCTCCTACGGGAGCTGCGATCCGCGACATTCAGAATATTTCCCATCGAAGGAATCCGTATGTACAATTGTTGCTGTATCCTGCACTTGTGCAGGGTGAAGGAGCAGCCGCATCCATCGTGCAGGGTATTTATGCGATGGAACAGAAAAATGTAGATGTGATCATCGTCGGACGAGGCGGTGGATCAATGGAGGACCTGTGGGCATTTAATGAAGAAATTGTCGCACGGGCTATTTTTGAATGTTCGGTTCCGGTGATATCAGCTGTAGGACATGAAACAGATTACACAATTGCCGATTATGTGGCAGATTTGCGTGCACCGACGCCTTCTGCTGCAGCGGAACTGGCAGTTTTTGATTATGAACAGGTGCGGGAACGGCTGGATATGAGTGCACAGAGGATGTTCCACCAGATGAAACAACGGATGGAATTTGCCAGAGGCAGAATCCGGGAGTATCAGCTGCAGTTAAAAGCATTGCATCCAAAAAATCAGCTATTGCAGAAGCGGCAGTATCTGACGGATCTGGAGGAAGAACTGGAACGGCAGATGCAGGAATTTTTGCAGAAAAAACGACATCAGTTGGAAATGTATGCAGCCAAGCTGGATGGATGTTCGCCGCTGAAAAAGCTGCAGGGCTCGTATGCTTTTTTAAGCAGGATGGATGGAAGACCGATTCAGTCCGTGATGCAAGTGCAGGTGGATGATACGATCCAGGCACAACTGCTGGACGGAAAGATTACGGCAATAGTCTGTAGAACCGAAGAAAACGGAGTAGTGTAGAGAGATGGAAACAATGGAACCGACGGAATCAAAAGAATCATTAGAAGAACTGTTTGAACAGCTGGGGAATATTCTTGCGGACATGGAAAATCCGGAACTTTCTCTGGAGGATGCATTTATGCTGTATGAACAGGGAATGAAAAAAATACAACGTTGCAATCAGAAGCTGGATACTGTAGAAAAGAAGATGCTTCAGATTACAGAAGACGGGACAGAAGTTCCCTTTGAATAGAGAGGTGCGAATGATGGATATCAACAAAGAAATTGCAGAGCATACCACTCAGGTAGAGGCAATCATAACAAAATATCTGCCGAAAGAGAGCGGATATCAGAAAACAGTTATGGAAGCCATGAATTACAGTTTCCTGGCAGGAGGTAAGCGGCTGCGGCCAATGCTGATGCAGGAGACTTACAGGCTGTTTGGCGGAAGCTCTGATATTATTGAACCATTTATGGCTGCGATTGAGATGATCCATACGTATTCTCTGATTCACGATGATCTTCCGGCGATGGACAATGATGATTATCGTCGTGGAAGAAAAACAACCCATGTGGTTTATGGTGAAGCAATGGGAATCCTTGCAGGAGATGCACTGCTGAATTTTGCCTTTGAGACAGCGTGCAAAGGCCTGATGCAGGATGTCGGTAATCCTGCGGTGGCAAGAGCTGTTCAGATCCTGGCGCAGAAAGCCGGTATCTATGGCATGCTGGGCGGTCAGGTGGTAGATGTGGAATCGGAGGGACAACCGCTGGAGCGGGAAAAACTGGATTTTATCTACGATTTAAAAACAGGTGCACTTATAGAAGCTTCCATGCTGATCGGCGCAGTGCTGGCAGGTGCTTCTGAGAAAGAACAGCAGGTGATTTTGCAGGTGGCAAAAGATGTGGGGCTGGCCTTCCAGATTCAGGATGATATTCTGGATGTGACCAGTGACATGGAGACACTTGGAAAACCTATTGGCAGTGATGAGAAAAATCACAAAACGACTTATGTGACGATCCGTGGGCTTGCACAAGCCCAAAAGGATGTCGAAAAAATATCTGAGCGTGCATTAGAGGGAGTGGCATCGCTTTCAGAGGAAAATGTATTCCTGAATGAATTGATCAGATATTTAATTCACAGAAAAAAATAGGGGATAAAAATGGTACTGGATCGAATCAATCAGGCGAATGATATAAAATATTTAAATGAGGCACAGCTGGAGGAACTGCCGGGAGAAATCCGACAGTTCCTGATCGAACATATTTCAAAAACAGGTGGTCATCTGGCCTCCAATCTTGGTGTGGTGGAACTTACTATGGCGCTGCATCTGGTACTGAATTTTCCGGAGGATAAGCTGATCTGGGATGTAGGACATCAGTCTTATACTCATAAAATCCTGACAGGACGAAAGCGGGAATTTGAGCATTTGCGGCAGCTGGATGGCATAAGCGGTTTTCCGAAACGCTCTGAGAGTGATTGTGATGCTTTTGACACCGGACACAGTTCTACTTCTATCTCAGCAGGTCTTGGATATGCGAGAGCCAGAGATCTTCTGGGAGAGGACTATCATGTGGTATCTGTTATTGGTGATGGTGCATTGACGGGTGGACCGGCTTTTGAAGCTCTGAACAATGCGGCAGAACTTCAGACCAACATGATTATTGTGCTGAATGATAATAAAATGTCTATTTCGGAAAATGTAGGAGGATTATCTCAGCATCTGGCCTCTTTGCGAACTGCGGAAGCATACCAGGAGTTCAAGTCCGGCGTACACAATTCGTTGGAGCGTCTGCCTTACGGAGAACGTGTGGTCCGCAGAATCCGAAAGACAAAGAGCAGTTTGAAACAGCTGCTGATTCCGGGCATGATTTTTGAAAATATGGGAATCACTTATCTGGGACCGGTGGATGGACATAATCTGATGGATCTGGTACGGATTCTGCGGGAGGCAAAAAAAGTTAACGGTGCGGTGGTTGTACATGTGCAGACGGAAAAAGGCCGTGGATATCAACCTGCAGAGGAACATCCGGATCGGTTTCATGGTACAGGACCTTTTGATATTCCAAGTGGACAGCCACTGGTGAAAAAGGAAAAACCGAACTATACCGATGTGTTTTCCACGGTTATTACGAAGATTGCGGCAAAGGATGACCGGGTGGTTGCAATCACAGCAGCTATGGCGGACGGTACCGGGCTGAAGCGGTTTCGGGCGGAATATCCGGCGCGCTTTTTTGATGTGGGAATTGCAGAAGGACATGCCGTGACGTTTGCAGCCGGACTGGCAGCAGCCGGAATGCATCCGGTGTTTGCAGTGTACTCTTCTTTCCTGCAGCGCGGATTTGACCAGATTGTTCATGATATTTGTATGCAGAATCTTCCGGTGGTCTTTGCTGTTGACCGGGCAGGTCTGGTGGGCGCAGACGGCGAGACGCATCAGGGTGTGTTTGACCTGTCGTATCTTGGGATGATTCCGAACATGATGGTGCTGGCGCCAAAGAATAAATGGGAATTGGCAGACATGCTGCGGTTTGCATTCCGACAGGAAGGACCGGTTGCGCTGCGTTATCCCCGTGGAACAGCATACGATGGTCTGAAAGAACACCGTGCTCCGATTGTTTACGGACAGAGTGAATGGATCTTCGAAGAACGGCAGATTGCCATCTTTGCGGTGGGAAATATGATGGAAGAAGCGTTGAAAGTACATGAACTTCTGCATGAACGGGGATATGACTGTTCTTTGATCAATGCACGTTTTGTAAAACCGCTGGATTACGATGCTTTGCGCAAAGCAGCCAGCGGACATCTGCTCGTAGTGACCATGGAAGAAAATATCCTGCGGGGCGGTTTCGGCTATGCTGCGGCAGCATTTTTAAGTGCAGTGGATGAAACTGTGAAAGTGTTGCATTTTGGTATTGATGATCAGTTTGTGCAGCATGGGACTGTATCACAGCTGCATGTACGGATTGGCCTGGACGCTGCAAGTATGACAGATAAGATTATTGAAACTTATCAGAAGCTTTAGAATAAAAGGCAAAAAGAATGAAAGAATCATAGAAAGCTGAAACGGGAAAGGAAACTTTCCTGTGAAAAAGAAGGAAATAGATAACAGATATGAAAGAAAGACTGGATATATTACTTGTAAAACGAAATCTTGCACCTTCCAGAGAAAAAGCGAAAGCCATGATCATGGAGGGAAATGTGTTTGTAAACAATCAGCGGGAGGACAAAGCGGGTTCCTCTTTTGATGAGAATGTACCGATTGAGATTCATGGCACTACTTTGAAATATGTCAGCCGTGGTGGTTTGAAACTTGAGAAAGCAATGAATGAGTTTGACCTGAATCTGGACGGTGATATCTGCATGGATATAGGGGCATCTACCGGTGGTTTTACGGACTGTATGCTGCAAAACGGTGCTTCCAAAGTATACTCTGTGGATGTCGGATATGGTCAGTTTGCATGGAAACTGCGTCAGGATCCAAGAGTTGTATGTATGGAAAAGACGAATATCCGTTATGTGACGCCGGAGGATATTGATGATGCACTGGATTTTGCTTCTGTGGATGTATCTTTTATCTCACTGACCAAAATCTTGGAACCGGCACGCAATCTGCTGAAGGATGGCGGACAGATGGTCTGCCTGATCAAGCCACAGTTTGAAGCAGGGCGCGAAAAGGTAGGAAAAAAAGGTGTTGTGCGTGACAAAGCGGTACATCTGGAAGTCGTGGAACGCATTGTTACATTTGCTCTGGAGCATGGATTTTCTGTACATCATCTGTCTTATTCCCCAATCAAGGGACCGGAGGGAAATATTGAATATCTGGTGCACATTGAAAAGAAGGAAACAGCGGTAAAGGAGGAAGGCGTAGATCCGGTAGCAGTAGTGGAAGCTGCTCATGCAGAGCTTGATAAGTAATATGAAGAAGTTTTTTATTATTACCAATGAACATAAGGATATGAATCTGGCAATGACTAATGCCATTTCGGATTACATTATTGCAAAAGGCGGTACATGCATGCATTATGTCAGCACGAAATCCGGCTGGAGGGAGCGTAATCTGCGGCGTTTTCAGCCATCGGATATCGATGCGGAGTGCATCATTGTGCTTGGAGGTGACGGTACACTGGTACGAGCCGCCAGAGATATGGCAAGCATTGGAATCCCACTGATCGGTGTCAATCTGGGAACACTGGGGTATCTGTGTGAACTGGAACGCAGTACGGTATACGATGCCATTGACCGTTTATTTGAAGATCGTTACGAGCTGGAGACGCGGATGCTGATCAAGGGGAGTAGCCAGAAGGATGGTTCCGGAAAAGCAACATTTGCATTGAATGATATTGTTATCCATAGAACCGGTCTGCCGCAGATTGTTAATCTGATCGTATCTGTGAATGGCGAATATCTGGCCAATTACAGTGCAGATGGTATCATCATTTCCACCCCGACGGGTTCTACCGGATACAGTATGTCTGCGGGAGGTCCAATCGTAGATCCAAAAGCGGATCTGATGTTGATCACACCGATCAATCCACACAGTGCACTGGCGAAGAGCATTGTGGTTGGTTCGGATGCTGTGATTGATGTCACTTTGGCTAAACGTCGGCAGGAAGAAGATGAGGAAGCCGAGGTAAGCTTTGACGGAGATCGTTTCGTGCATATGAAAGTGGGAGACAATATTCGAATTCAGAAAGCGGATGCACATGCAAAAATTTTGAAGTTAAATCAGTTGAGCTTTTTACAGATTCTGCGAAAAAAAATGCAGGAATTTCATTAGGAGGTGCCTAGTTGAAAGCAAAAAGGCATGCGAAGATTCTGGAGATCATTCGCAAATATGATGTAGATACACAGGAGGAGTTGTGTGTACGGCTTAATGAAGCCGGTTATAAAGTAACACAGGCAACCGTATCCCGTGATATCAGGGAGTTAAAATTAACAAAAGTCGCCATCAAAGGTGGAAAACAGAAATACACATCGCTGTATGATGCAGGTACAGATTTGGAGGAGAAATACAGCCGTGTGTTCAAGGATGGGGTGATTTCCCTGGATATGGCGCAGAATATTCTCGTGATAAAGACCGTATCGGGAATGGCCATGGCAGTTGCAGTTGCACTGGATGCCATGGACTGCAATGAAATTGTAGGAAGCATCGCCGGTGACGACACGATCATGTGTGCGGTGCGGACTGTAGAAGATACTGCGGCGCTGATGCAGCGACTGCGGGCATTGCAGAGAGAGTAGAAGGAGTAAATAAAACGAATGTTATTAAATCTGCATGTTAAAAATCTGGCATTGATTGAGGAATCCGAAGTAACCTTCGGTTCAGGTCTGAATATTCTATCCGGTGAAACCGGAGCCGGTAAATCTATAATCATCGGTTCTGTTAATCTTGCGTTGGGCGGAAAAGTATCTCGTTCCATGCTGCGGGAGAATGCAGAATTTGCTCTGGTGGAATTAATCTTTTCCATTGAAAATGAAGCACAGGCAGAGGTACTGCGAGCATTGGATATTTTCCCGGAAAACGGGGAGATTATTATGAGCAGAAAGATTTATGCCAGTGGAAGAAGTGTCAGCCGGATCAATTCGGAGACAGTTTCTGCATCCGTGATGCGTAAAGTGGCTTCTTTGCTGATTGATATTCATGGCCAGCATGAACATGAATCCCTGTTGGCCAAGCGGAATCATATGAAATATCTGGATGATTTTGCAAAACGTGTGCTGGCAGAACGGAAAAAATTACTGACGGAAGTCTATGATGAGTATACTGTCTGCAGAAAGAAGCTGGAGGAAGCTTCACTGGATGCCAAACAGCAGGCAAGAGAACTTTCTTTTTTACAGTATGAAATTGATGAAATTGATCAGGCAGATCTGAAACCGGGAGAGGATGAAGCTCTGGAAGCAGACTTCAAAAAGATGTCTCATGGTCGAAAAATCACGGAAGCCATTGCGGAGTGTCAGGAATTGTGTTCCGAAGGAAATGAAAATGCGGCAGATTTGATCGGCAGATCCGTGCGGGCTTTACATATGGTGGCACAGTTTGACGCATCTATGGAGGCATTATCCGGTCAGTTGGAAGAAGTGGAAAATCTCTTCAGCGATTTTAACAGAGAACTGTCTGGTTATGCATCGGAACTGAACTTTTCAGAAGAAGCGTTTCAGCAGATTGAGGATCGACTCAATCAGATCAATCATCTGAAGGCAAAATATGGCAAAACGATTGAACGGATTCTGGAAGCACGGCAGGAAAAGGAAGAAAAACTGGATCAGCTGCAGCATTATGAAGAATATCGTCAGCAACTGCAGGAAAATCTAAGCCAGGCAGAAGCAAAGCTGAATCAGCTGTGTCAGGAAGTGACAGAGATTCGCAAGAGTTACGCGAAAGACTTAACCGTACAGACAACAGCGGCATTACAGGATTTAAATTTCCTGGATGTCCGGTTTGAGATGGAATTTTCAAGATTGGATCATTTTACTGCCAATGGATGGGATGAAACACGATTTATGATTTCCACGAATCCAGGCGAACCGCTCAAACCGTTGGATGCAGTAGCTTCCGGCGGTGAGTTGTCCCGCATTATGCTGGCTCTGAAGACGGTTCTGGCAGAACATGATGAAATCGAGACATTGATTTTTGATGAGATTGACAGCGGAATCAGCGGCAGAACAGCACAGATGGTGGCGGAGAAGATTAAGATGACCGGTAAAAACCATCAGATTATCTGTATCACTCATCTGCCACAGATCGCAGCAATGGCAGATCATCATTTTTTAATTGAAAAAACTTCCAGTGCGGACAGTACAATCTCCAATATCAGGCCGTTAGAGAGAGAAGAAAGTATCCAGGAACTTGCCAGGATGCTTGGTGGTGTCAAGATTACAGATACTGTGCTACAAAATGCAAAAGAAATGAAAGAAATGGCAGATGCGGTAAGATAATCCCTGTGTGAAATGGCGGAATATCCATATAATAAAAACAGAAGAAAGAACACTGAATATGACAGATCATGAACAGATAGAAGAAAGATACCTGGTAAAAAAGGTATCTTTTTTATTTGATCGAAAATTTTCTATTTTACGAAAGAAGGGTGTGAAAAAATGATTTTTTTGAGCACTTATCGAAATAAAAGAAGATGGATTGCTGCGGCAGGCATGACCATCTGGCTCATGTCTGCTTATGTGTGGATGTTGGATGAAATCCCAGGAACTGTCTGTGTTTCTGATGGTCAGCCGCTAAATATTACGGAAGGTCTGCCAGTGACCAGTCAGATTCGCAGCACGGACGGAATTGCTGTTTCTGCCGGGATGATGACTGGCGGCAGGTATGAGGTCGAATGCAAGTTGTTTGGTCTGATTCCGGTAAAAGAAGTGACAGTTCATATTGTAGAGGAAACTGAAGTAATACCATGTGGAATCCCTTTTGGTATTTATATTGAAATGGAAGGTATCCTTGTGGTGGAACTATGTGATCTGGAGCAAAATGGCATATCCGTGGAAAGTCCGGCCGAACACATTTTGAAACCCGGGGATTACATCACAGCAGTGAATGGAGCGCAAGTAACAGCCAAAGAAGATTTACAGCGGGCAGTAGCAGAAAGTGGAGGCAGTGTGCTGCAGTTGACAGTGGTGCGTGGTGGAGAAGCCTTTCAATGTAGTGTGACACCGATTTGCACAGATAGCAAAATCTTTCAAATTGGTGTCTGGGTAAGGGATGATCTGGCCGGAATAGGGACTCTGACTTATATTGACGGGGAAGGAACATTCGGTGCATTGGGACATGGAATCACAGATACGGATGTAGAACATCTGATCAGCGTGCTGGATGGCACTGTATATCAGGCAAAGATCCTTAGTGTCATTCGGGGAGAACAGGGAAAACCCGGAGAGTTGGTGGGACAGATTCATTATAATCAGGCAAATCGTCTTGGACAGATTACGAAAAACACAAAAAATGGTATTTTTGGTCAGATTGAAAATCTGCCGGATTCTCTGGCAGATGCCACTTCGATGGAGATTGGTTTCAAGCAGGAGATTGAGAACGGACCGGCACAGATTCTGGCTACGATTGATGATCAGCCGGAGTTATTTGATATCGAGATCATGGATGTGGATCTGAATCCCAGAGAGTCAAATAAGGGCATTCGTTTTCAAGTGACAGATGCGAATCTGATTCGGAAAACCGGTGGGATTATCCAGGGGCTGAGCGGAGCTCCGATTCTGCAAAATGGAAAAGTCATTGGAGCGGTAACCCATGTTTTGGTAAATGATCCCTGCAAAGGATACGGAATTTTTATTGAAACTATGATAGAACAATGAGATGGACATTAGGAAATTCAAGAATGCCATTGGCATTCTTGAATTATATGGGAGTGGATGCGGGATGATATTATTTAAGCAGGATGAGATTGTTCGATTTTTCGCATAACATAGAGGTAGGAAATACCGGTAAATACAGCAGCTGCAATCCAGGCTGCCGGATCGCCAAAGCAAGCCAGACGGAAATTCAGGATTTTCATGGCAAAGATGGAAACGACCAGTCTTGCAAGAAGCTCCGCTACGCCGCCCATCATCGGAAGAAAGCCGTAACCGCATCCCTGCATAGTGTTTCGGAAAATGAAAATCGTGCTCAGCGGGATGAAGAACATGGAGCACATGTATGCATAAGTCTGTGCCCAGGGGAGCATGGCTGACATATCTACATCTCCGGAGAAAAACAGGTGCAATGCCGGTTTTAACAGAGAACACATCAGTGCGGTCACCACAAGAGCATAGACCAGTGCGATGCCAAGTGCTGTTTTTACACCTGCTTTGATCCTTTTGATATCACCGGAACCGAAATTTTGTCCGCTGTATGTTGCCATAGTCTGTCCCATAGCGATCATACCTTGCATAAGAAGACTCTGTAGTTTTCCGGTAGCAGTAAATGCAGCCACTGCCGTAGAACCGAACAGATTGATGGCAGACTGCATAATCATAGTACCGGAAGAGGTGATTGCAAACTGTAATGCCATGGGAATACCGGCTGCCAACTGATTTTTCGTATCTGTGCGTGAGATTTTCCAGTCACTTCTGTATGGCTTCAGCTCCGGAATCTTACACCAGATATAAATGGCACATAAAACAGCGGAAATGGCCTGAGCCAGATTGGTAGCCCAAGCGGCACCTGCCACACCCATGTGCAGCTGAATGATAAAAAACAGATCCAGAAGCACATTCAGGCAGGCGGAAAAGACAAGGAAAAACAAAGGAACTTTACTATTTCCAACTGCCCGTAGAAAGGCTGACAACAGGTTGTAAAAAATGTTAGCAACAATTCCTGCGGTAATGATCATTATGTAGCTATAAGCGTCGGCAAAAATATTATCCGGTGTGTTCATGATCGTTAGGAGCGGTTTCATCAGAAACAAACAGGAACATGTCAGGAATAGCGTAAACAAAACAGACAGCAGGGTACCGTTAGCAACTGCCTGTTTCACGCCATCTGCATCGTGGGCACCATATCGCTGAGAAATCAGAATGGCAAATCCGGCAGTAATACCCTGGGAAAAACCGGTGAGTAAAAACATGATTGTTCCGGTGGAACCGACTGCTGCCAGAGCGTCTGCCCCCACATAACGTCCGACAATGATGGTGTCCACCATATTATATAACTGCTGAAATATATTTCCGATGATAAGCGGAAGTGTAAATTGAAGGATGACCGGAAGCGGTCGCCCTTTTGTCATGTCCAATTGCATATGTTTTCTCCTTAAAAAATGATTGATTTGAAAAGTTCAAACACTATTGTATCGCATTTATTATTTTTTTCAATAGAGAAAATACTTTCATAGGAAAAATCTTTTTCTCAAACTGAGTGATATTTGCTATAATGATATATAACAATGAAAAAAAGATGTGAGGGACGGAAGAATGGGAGAAAAAATTACATTTTGCAAAGGCGGTGGATGTACAGCAAAGCTAGGTGCCGGCATTTTAAGTCGTGTGTTGGAACGTCTGCCGAAAGGAAAACAGGATCCCAACCTGCTGATCGGTTATGACAGCAAGGATGACGCAGCAGTGTATCAGGTCAGTGATGATATTGCTATCGTACAGACATTGGATTTTTTTCCACCGATGGTGGAGGATCCATATACATTTGGTAAAATTGCGGCAACCAATGCCCTGAGTGATATCTATGCCATGGGTGGTGAAGTAAAGACAGCCTTGAATATTGTCTGCTTTCCGGAACAGATGGATTTGAATATTCTGGGTGAAATCATGCGCGGCGGATCTGAGAAAGTAATTGAGGCAGGAGGCACATTGGCCGGCGGTCACTCTATTAATGATACGGATGTCAAATATGGACTGTCTGTAACCGGTGTAGTGCATCCAAAAAAAATCTATCCGAATAATGGTGGCAGACCAGGGGACAAGCTGATCCTGACCAAAAAACTCGGCGTAGGAATTATATGTACGGCAAACCGTGTGCAGGAAGCTTCGGAGGAGGCAATGCGGGAGGCAATCGCATCTATGACTACCTTAAATAAATATGCGGCAGAAATCTGCAGGAAGTATGAGATACATGCATGTACAGATGTGACGGGATTTAGTTTCCTTGGACATTTGCATGAGATGATGGATGGTACATTAAGCTGCAGAATCGATGGCTCTTCGGTACCGGTGTTCCCGGAGGCACTGGAGGCTGCGGATGAGTTTCTGTTGACAGCAGCCGGACAGAGAAATCGGAATCATGTACAGGATTTTGTGAAGTTTGTGAATGTGCCGTTTGCCATGGAAGAGGTGCTTTATGATCCACAGACTTCTGGTGGACTCTTGGTTGCGGTAAGTGCCGGACATGCGAAGGCATTGTTGCAGGAATTATGTGATGCTGGACTTCCTGCGGCTATTGTCGGGGAAGTAACAGAAAAAGAAACTGCAGAGATTACCGTTGAGATGTAAGAGTTATTGCCTGGGTATAGACTTGCAGAGATGCACAGAAGAATATGTCATGCATTGCATAACATCCAAATCAATATAAAAAAAGAAATGTTTTTATACAGGAGGGAAACAGAATGATCAAAGTAAATGCAATGGGCGATACCTGCCCAATTCCGGTTGTAAAAACCAAAAATGCGATCAAAGAGTTAAAGGGTAGCGGTGAGGTACAGACATTGGTTGATAATGAAATTGCTGTGCAGAACCTGACGAAAATGGCAAATCAGAAAGGTTATGGTGTGAAATCTCAGAAACTGGGAGAAGGAAAATATGAAGTCACTATGACTATTTCCGATGGAAATACTGACGATATTACCACAACAGGAGATTCCGCAGAAGAAGAGCAGATCGTATGTTATCCGGATGCAAGAAAGAAAAATACGGTTGTAGTATTGGCTTCTGCTACGATGGGTGCCGGGGATGAAGAACTGGGAGAAATACTGATGAAAGGATTTATCTATGCCCTGAGCCAGCAGGAAGAATTACCGGCTACGATTCTCCTGTATAATGGAGGTGCAAAAATTTCCTGCGAAGAATCTCCGTCTCTGGAAGATCTGCGTTCCCTGGAAGCGCAGGGAGTAGAAATTCTGACGTGTGGAACATGCCTGAATCATTATGGGTTGACAGATAAACTGAAAGTTGGAGACGTGACAAATATGTATGTCATTGCAGAAAAAATGACACAAGCAGATTTGATCGTGAAACCTTGATGCGTATGATGAAAGCGGATTTGATAAATCCGCTTTCACTATTCCATGCAATGGAACGTAGACTTGCACATTTTATCAGGTCGTATAACGGATGATTCTGGCGGGATTACCGACGACTACGGCGTTATCCGGAATGTCTTTTGTTACGACGGAACCTGCACCGACTACGACGTTATTTCCGATGTTCACACCCGGAAGGACGATGCAGTTACCGCCGAACCAGACATTGTCACCGATAGTGATGGGCTGGCCGCTTACATAATTTGCTATCCTGGTTTTGGAATCCATTGGATGACTGACGGTGTAGAGACAGGTCTGTGGTCCCATCAGACAGTTATCACCGATGGTGATCGGTGCTGCATCCAGCATGACACACTGGAAATTGGCGAAGAAATTTTTGCCGACATGGATATGAAAACCATAATCGCAGTGAAATGGTGGTTTGATAAAAATATCATCGTCGCAGTCGCCGAATAATTCTTTTAAAAGCGAGAGACGAAGCTGATCTTCATCTTCGGTAGTTGCATTAAATCGGTCGGCAAGTCTGCGGGCGTGCTTTTTTAGTTCGCCGATTTTTGCGTCACTGTTCCAGAACATTTCACCGGCTTCCATTTTTTCAAATTCAGTACGGGTATCTTTTTCCATAGAATCATGTCTCCTTAATGATATACTCCCAGTTCCTTTTAGCATAAAGGACCTGGGAGTATTATTAGTACAAAATTGTAAAATTATTGTGTAGAAGATTTCCGGCGGAAAGCTTCCAGTGGTATTTGTGCGAGGATAACTGCTGCAAAGATTAAGGCACAACCGAACAACTCCCGTCCATTCATGCGCTCATGCAGAATGATCCAGCCTCCCAGCACGGAAAATACAGATTCCAGGCTCATCAGCAGAGATGCAATTGTCGGATTGATACCTTTTTGCCCCACTACCTGAAGTGTATAGCCTGCACCGGAGGAAAGAATTCCGGCATAGAGCAGGGAAATCAGGGCAGCAGGTGCACCAAAGGCGGCAAGCGTGGATGGAATATTGGCAAATGAGTGCTGCATATCAATGAAGAATGCAGGAATCAGAGAGACAATACCTGCTACCAGAAACTGGACACAGGAAAGCTTGATGCCATCCACAAGTGGGGAAAAATGATCCACACACAAGATATGAAAGGAAAATCCAAGGGCACACAGCAGGAGAAGCAGATCCGGCAACTGCAGAGAGAAAGAGCCTTTCATACAAAGCAGATAAAGACCGATCAGTGCCAGCCCAATGCCAATCCAAATGTTCCATCCGCATTTTTTTCCCAAAAACAGACCAATGATTGGTACAATTAAAATGTAACAGGTAGTTAAAAATCCTGCTTTTCCAGCAGTTGCTCCGTAAAAGAGCGCCAGCTGCTGCAGGGTACTTGCAAATCCGAGAACAATACCGCAGGCGATGCCGCCGGTGATCAAAGCTTTTCTGCTCTTAGGAGATGGCGCTTTGTGGTCTGGATTCTTTTTGCTCATAATCAGAAGTACCGGACATAAGACAGCGGCACCCAGTAAAAAACGGATGCCGTTAAATGTATATGGTCCGAATTTGCCGCCTTCGCTCTGTGCGACAAATGCAATTCCCCAGATAAAAGCCGCCAGAACAAGCAAAAATGAGTTGCGTCTTTGCAATGCTTTTTCTTTCATATTCATATAACCCTTTCATCATACATAATCATTCACACACATGTTCCAGACCCTGAGCCATGATGGTTGCCACATGATCGTCTGCCAGGGAGTAGTAGATGGTTTTCCCTTCCCGGCGGAATTTAACCAGTGCGGACTGTTTCAGAATCCGAAGCTGATGCGAGATAGCACTCTGTGTCATGGACAGCGCATCTGCAATGTCCTGCACACACAATTCCTGTTTGGAAAGAACTGATAAAATTCGTATTCTGGTCGGATCTCCAAATACTTTAAATAAATCAGCAAGCTGATATAAAGTGTCATCATAATTGGAATCATCCATATTTGCTATCCCCATTGTATCATATCCTCCAAATCGAAATTCTAGCTGCACTTTGCAGGAAAAATATTGTTCCAAATGTCCGATCGTGTGGCACAACGGTTCCCTGCATAGTACTTTTATTGTAACGTAAAATGAAAAGCAAGTCAAATAATTATCGGTGGTTTCTTCTGTACTGCTGAAAGTGATCTGATACAGGATAATGTAATGTATGCATTGCTTCAAGATGTAATCAGATTTCAGCAGCAGGAGAATACCACCGACTATTTTTTATTTAATATAGAGCGCACGGATGGAATTTAATACACAGATCATGGCTACACCGGTATCTGCGAATACAGCCATCCACATATTTGCATGTCCGGTCAGTCCGAGGATCATAACAGCAATTTTGATGACAAGTGCAAATACAACGTTCTGAATTGCAATACGGTTCGTTGCTTTTGAAATGTTGATAGCCTGCGGAATGGCCTCTGTGGAAGATGTCATAAATACGACATCAGCCGCTTCAATGGCAGCATCTGCACCGGTTCCCATGGCGGCACCGACATCTGCACCGGCCAGTACAGGAGCGTCATTGATACCATCACCGACAAACATGACAGCACCATATTTATTGCGTATTTTTCCAAGCTCATTTAATTTGCCTTCCGGGAGCAGTTTCGCATGTACTTCGTCAATGCCGGTAGCAGCAGCGACTGCGTCAGCTCCGGACTTGGAATCCCCGGTGAGCATAACGGAATGCAGGCCAAGTGCTTTTAATTTCCGGATAGCAGATACAGCATCGGATTTAATCGTATCAGAGATAACCATATATCCGGCAAACGTACCGTTTACTGCAAGGAATACCTCGGAACCATAAGAATCAGCTGTCAGTTCCGGCATGATAATGTGATACTTATCCATCAATTTATGGTTTCCGCATAAAACGGAACCATAAGAAGTTTCTGCGATAATACCGTGTCCGGCGATTTCGGAGAGTTTTTCCAGCTCTGCAAAGTGCAGTCCCTTTTCTCTTGCCGCTGCGACGATGCTGACAGCAATCGGGTGTGTGGAATGCTGTTCACATCCGGCACAGAGTGCAAGCAGTTCGTCTTCTGAAAGGGAACCGGAAGATACAGTTTTCTGAAGTTTAAAGTTACCTTCTGTGATTGTTCCGGTTTTATCCATGACAACGGCACCAAGTTTGCTTAAAGATTCCATGGACAGTCCGCCTTTGAACAGGATACCTTTTTTGGAACCGGCACCAATACCTGAGAAGAATGCCAGCGGCACACTTAATACAAGGGCACAAGGGCAGCTCATTACCAAAAAGGAAATGGCTGTGTAGATCCAGTAATTCCAGTTTCCGCTCACAACAGAAGGAAGAATAGCAATGATGACGGCTGCGATTACGACGCAAGGGGTATATACCTTTGCAAATCTTGTGATAAAACGATCAATCTTCGGTTTACTTGCGGCAGCGTTTTCCATGGATTCCAGAATACGGGAAACCATAGATTCGGATAACGGCTTTTCCACACGCATTTTTAACTGGCCGGAGGTGTTGACACAGCCGGATGTGATGGAATCACCCACAGATACACTTACCGGAACCGGTTCACCGGTGATCGGAGAAGTATCCAGCCGGCTTTCACCTTCAATAATCACACCGTCCAGTGGAACTCTGTCACCTGGGCGGATCAACAGGATATCATCTACGTTTGCATCTTCTGCCGGAATGACAGTAATATTCTGATCAGATACGAGATTTACAACTTCCGGACGCATATCAACGGCATCCATAATCTGACCACGGCTGCGTTCTACTGCTTTATCCTCAAAAAATTCACCGATGCGGTAGAAAAGCATAACACCGACAGCTTCTGGAAAATCACGGATTGCAAACGCGGCAAGAGTAGCCACACTCATCAGGAAATTTTCGTCAAATACCTGTCCGTGGGAGATGTTTTTGAATGCTTTTACCAGGATTTCTCCACCCAGAATGATATAAGCAATCGCAAAAATAATAAAAGAAGCAAGTGCATTATCAATGGTGTGGTTTAAAATGATACCGATGGCAAAAAGTACGGCACCACTGATGATGCAGGCCAGTTCTTTCTTATCGTCGCCTTCTTCTTCGTGAGAATGACCTTCCGTCTGTTTCTGTTTTTTCTCTTTTTCCAGCGTATCTCTTGGAATAACTTTTACTTCTGACTCGATGGAAGCACAGATTTTCTGAACTTCCGGGAGGTATTTGTCCGGATCAGCGGCGGAGAGGCGCAGTTGTTTTGTAGTATAAGTAATAGTGGCAGCAGTAACACCGGGAAGATCATTGATCTTATCTTCCATTTTTGCTGCACAATGAGCACAGCCAAGGTTCTGTAAAATATAAACTTTACTGTTCCCACTGTGGACACGTTCTACATGATGTTCATGCTCATGATGGTGATGCTCGTGTCCGCAGCCACATTCATTCTCATGTTCATGATGATGGTGTTTATGATCGTGTTCGTGACATCCGCAGTCACAGTCGTCATCATCGCAGCAATCGTCGTCATCGTCATCACAGCAACCACAGTCGCAGTGGTCATGATGATGGTGTTCGTGTTCCTCCTCATGCTTACAGCAGTCATCGTCATGGTCATGAGCACAGCAATCGCAGGTGCAGGCCTCTTCTTCGTGCTGATGTTCCAATTTATGTTCGTCTTCCAATTTATGCATATGGAAATCCTCCTGTCTATATTGATGAATATATGATTAATTATTCATATGAATATTAAAACATATGAGTGTCTACTTGTCAACAGTATATTTTATTTATACAACGAAAAAATTGCAATCTGCGTCTTACTGTGATAGCATATTATATATAAACACGAAATGAAATTTATAGACAATAGTCGACAAAAAATAAGATTTCCTGTGTTTATAATACATTTGTTCGCAAAATATAAATCACTAGGAGGTAAATATGAGTAAGCTGAATGTCGGAATTGCAGATGATAATGAATTAATGGTACATCTGTTGTCAGATATTGTGGCACGAGATGAAGAATTACAGGTGGTAGGAACCGCATGTAATGGTGAGGAAGCGTACAAAATGATAAAAACAAAGGAGCCGGATGTCGTTCTATTAGATATTGTGATGCCAAAATTAGATGGCTTAGGTGTGATCGACAAAGTTAAAAAAGATAAAACGTTAAAGAAATTTCCGACATTTATCATGATCAGTGCAATCGGTCAGGAGCGTGTGACGGAGGATGCCTTCAAACTTGGCGCGGACTATTACATAATGAAGCCTTTTGACAGAGATATGATCGTAAATCGGATAAAAATGGTCCGACATCATGAAAATAGAAAGTCTTTTCATATGCGTCGGATTAATCCGGGAGAAAATCCGGAGCAACTGCAGAAAAGTCTGGAAAGTCGTGTCACGGATATCATCCACGAAATCGGTGTACCGGCACATATCAAAGGATATCAATATTTGAGGGATGCGATTATTATGTCTGTAAATGATATAGAAATGTTAAATTCAATTACGAAAATTTTGTACCCTACGATTGCCAAAAAGTATCAGACAACGGCAAGCCGTGTGGAGCGTGCCATCAGACATGCGATTGAAGTGTCATGGAACCGTGGAAAAATGGATACCATTGATGCTTTATTCGGTTATACCATCAATAATGGCAAGGGTAAACCTACTAATTCAGAGTTTATCGCACTGATAGCAGACAAAATCCGCCTGGAAAATAGTTAACGTTAAAAGAGATGAAAAGCAGGAAAAGAAACTGAGAAAAGCAGTTGGTGAGGCTCGGCAAATGTGCTATAATATTTTACAAATATATTACCTACAATAAGGATTGGGGGAACAGGATGAAAAAAATATTATTTGCATCATCGGAAGCAGTACCGTTTATTAAAACAGGCGGACTGGCCGATGTCGTTGGCTCTTTGCCGAAATATTTTCCAAAGAATGAATATGATGTACGTGTTGTGATTCCGAAGTACATGTGCATGGACCGTAAATACACAGAAGAGATGAAACTTGTGACTGAATGTCAGGTGCAGTTAAACTGGCGTACCCAGTATGCAGGTGTTTATGAACGGAAAGAAGATGGTGTCACATTTTATTTCATTGACAATGAGTATTATTTTGCGGGACCGGCACCTTATGGACAGATTTATCAGGATGCGGAGAAATTTGCTTATTTTTCCAAAGCTGTCCTGACTATTTTGCCGGAAATCGGATTCCAGCCGGATATCATTCATTGTCATGATTGGCAGACAGGTCTGATTCCGGTATTTCTGGAAGCTCAGTTCCGGCAGAATGAGTTCTATCGCTATATGCGTACGGTATACACTATTCATAATATGAAATTCCAGGGACGCTGGTATGTGGATGCAATTCGAGATGTGACCGGATTGGACAGTTCCTATTTTACGATAGACAAGCTGGAAAGCTATGGAAATGCGAATCTTCTGAAAGGCGGTATCGTATATGCGGACCATATCACGACCGTCAGTGAGACATACGCGAAAGAGATTCAGTCCACCGAAGGTGGCGAAGGGCTGGATGGTCTGATGCGTGCAAAATCGTTTGCACTGTCTGGAATTGTCAATGGTCTGGATTATAATGTGTTTGATCCGAAGAAAGATCCGGCCATTGCAAAAAAACTGACGGGTGATGTTTCCTCTTATAAAAAAGCAAATAAGCAGGCATTACAGAAGGAGACTGGCCTGGAAGAAGATACGGATAAGTTCCTGTTTGGAATGGTATCCCGCCTGACCGATCAGAAAGGATTTGATCTTGTAGATTATATGATGGATGAAATCCTTGGCGATGAGCGGATTCAGATCGTAGTTCTTGGGACAGGAGAACAGCGTTATGAAGATATGTTCCGGTATTTTGCACAGAAATATCCGGGGCGTGTGTCTGCGAATATCTGTTATTCTGAGGAGTTTGCACACCGTATCTATGCAGGCTGTGATGCATTTCTGATGCCGTCCTTGTTTGAACCATGTGGACTGAGTCAGCTGATGAGTATGCGTTACGGAACTGTACCGATGGTTCGTGAAACCGGTGGCCTGAAGGATACGGTAGAAGCATATAATGAGTTTGAACATACCGGAACAGGATTCAGTTTTCACAATTATAATGCACATGAGATGCTTTATATGATTCGTTACGCTTGCAAGATTTATTTTGGCTATCCGGAAGAATGGGAAGGTATCATTCACCGAGGCATGGCGATGGATTATTCCTGGGCGGCATCTGCCAGCAAATATGCAGAGATCTACGAAGGACTCTATGCACGCAGTGAAAAAGATCGTGCACAGGAGCTGGAATGGCAAAAAGAACTGGAAGAGCGGGAACAGAAGCGTCTGGAAGCAGAATTGAGGGTCAAATTGATGCTGGAAGCGGAAGCTGCCGAAAGAGAAGCGGAACTTCAAAGAATGGAAGCTGCGGCAAAAGAAGCAGAGGCAAAGAAGAAAGAAACGGTCAAGCCAAAGGCAAAGCCAGCTGCAAAAACAAAGACAAATAATAAAAAGAAATAATGCTTCCCCTGATGGCTGCAGTATGAATCATCAGGGGAAGTGTAACGTGCAGTGATTCTGAGGAGAATAGGTCAGCTTATGCTGACCGGAATCACGCACCAAGTCTCACGTGCGTTCAACGTGAATTCATATATTGTTACATCGTGATTTCATTTTCTTTGCGTGAATAATAATAGGCGTGCGTAGATAAAATTTCATCATCCTGAAGCTGTGTGTCATTGACCTCCTGAACCATTTCAGAAAGCTCCTGATAATCACTATTCTCCAGTGTTGGCACAAGGATTACTTCATGGATACTGCTTGGAAGAATATAGAAATCTGTCTGTGCTTCCGCGGCATAATGCTGCAGAAGATTTGGGTAGATGATACAGGCTGCACCGAAAAGATTACTTTCATTGGTGAGGACGAACATCGGGTATGGTACCTCATAGCAGCAGTCATCAGATACATGCTGGCTTTTATCGGTGAGTTCATGCAAAACATCATTCATGTCATAGAGTTTTTCCGGAAGAATTTGCTGCGTATTTTTTTTCGCAATCTCGAAGAGATCGTCGGTCTGCATATTCCAGTTTTTTAAATGAGAATGATGAATCAGTATCGTAGCTGACCCTTGTGTAATATCCATGCTGATCAGGCAGTAGAAAACGATGGCAAGATCCAGGAAACGAATATGTGGAACATCTTTGAGTAGTATTTTGTTACGTTCGTAGTGAATCAACTTCAGGGCGATTTTGTCTCTGATGTTGGAAAAGTCTGTGAAAAAAGAGGGATCAATATTTCCGGATGGCCTGTGATTCTGATAATCCCTTAATAATGATTGGTACACATCTTGAAAGGCTACGCCGTGTTTATAGGAATCGTAATAGTAGTTCAGATACAGTGTTGGTGATATATTACAGTCATTTTCCATGATAGAAAGTCCGTCCAGCACAATGCCATTATTTTTTGTAACCTGTTGAATGGAAATATGTTTGGGATCCGGGATATCACGCTCTAAGCGTTCCATGATAACTGTTTGAAATGTAGAATAGTTCATGATTGATTTGTATAAAGATAAGACGAATATAGTAGTTTTTACTTGGATAACATATCACAGTTTAGGAAGAATAGCAAGTGTAATCTGAAAAATATTCTAAATATGAACACCATTTGAACACAGGTCGCAAAGCGGCTGCGTTCATGAGCAAGTAGCGAAAGCGGATTGTGAATGTCCGCTTTACAAGTATTTGGCATGGAACTGTAATAAAAATTGTTTCACAACTGAAATTTTGTACAGATTTGTGAAAAAAATGAAAAAAAGGTCTTGCAACAAAGGCAAAAATCTAATATAATATCTCATGTGTGCTTCGATGGCTCAGTTGGTAGAGCGACGCACTCGTAATGCGTAGGTCGAGGGTTCGAGTCCCTTTCGAAGCTTGTAATCAGAAAGTCCCGGTTTTTACCGGGATTTTTTATTTGTAAAAAATCATCTTGCAGGAGGCATATTTTTTCTATATACTGATTACATCGTCAAAAGAAGGAAGCATTTGTCATACAAGGGCGGATAAAGTACTTTTGGGACGTCACGATTATTGAAAGAAAGATTGTCAGATGGAGGTAATAGAGAAAAATGGCAGTAAAAATCAATGGGATCAATCACTGTGCAATCAGTGTTGCGGATATTGAAGAAACGATTCAATGGTATCACGATGTGTTTGGATTTACCGTGGTTAACCGTTCGGAAATTCCAGGAGCAGGCATCAAAGTGGCACATCTGCAAGGAGTAGGATTTTTGTTGGAAGTATTTGAAGCACCAGGAGCGAATGCCTTACCGGAAGATCGCAGAGTACCGAATCGGGATCTGATGACACATGGAAACAAGCATATGTCCTTTGGCGTGCCGGATGGAAAAAAAGCGAAAGCTGAGTTGGAGGCAATGGGTGTCGAAATCGCGATGGTTGCGGAAGTAGATGATACGTATGGTGTTTTTATCCAGGATAACACAGGAAATCTGATTGAGATTTTTGAAGAGTCTGGTGACGTGGTGTTCAATCAGCACAAAGATCAGGCATAAGATAATTCAGAGAAAGGAAAGTAATGATATATGGGGGCAAAGATTCGAAAAATGATTGACCATGCCAGTGAATTGCTGGAGCTTGTGGTCAATGTCATTATTATAATTGCTGTGGTTGTAGCAATTTTGTCGTTATGGAAACCGTTTTTGGCATTTGTACAGAACCGGGAATCGGCACATGCATTTCTGGATTTCCTGGGGTATGTATTAAATGTTCTCATCGGCATTGAGTTTTTCAAGATGCTTTGTAAACCGGATGTGGACACGATCCTGGAAGTCGTAATGTTCGTAATCGTCCGTCATATGGTGGTGCTGGATACCAGTGCGGTGGAAAATCTGTTGACGATCATTGGTATGGCGATTATATTTGCAATTAAAAAATTCCTGAAAACACCAAGGGAAGAAGAAAAGGAAATACCGGAAAGTAAAGTCAGAGAAAAACTGGACGTTATCACAAAAAGGAAAGTAGAATAGAATAAAAAACAGTATGTAAAAAGACGGAGCATATGAAAGATGAATATGCTCCGTCTTTTTTGTTTTGAAATAGTTTTTATGCTGAGGCTATTTGAAAAAATCTTCTATGGGTGTTGCAAGCACCTGAGACAGACCGTACAATTCAATATCCGTAACTGTCCGACTGCCGTCTTCAATTCTGGAAATGGAACCGCGACAGATATAGATGGCCAGTGTTTCCAGTTTATCAGAGAGCTGCTGCTGGCTCATATGCTTCTTTTTTCGTAAAATTTTCACTTTATTTCCAATCAGATTTTTGTTATCAGTATCAATAATCCGTGCCATACAAAGACCTCCTGTCTTGAAATAGGACATAATAAATGGTATACTAAGAATCACAAAAAACTGTCTTATTACAGGACATAATATGGAATTAAATGACAGATGGTGTCTTTGAATAATTAAAAAAATATTGTGTCGATGACAGTATATGTCCGTCTGTAATTATATAATCAAGAAAAAACAGGAAAAGGAGTAAAAAAATGGGAAGAGATTCAGAAGATAAAGCAGGACGTATTCTGTCGATATATACGAGATTGAAGCAAGGAAAAGTGATTTATAAGCAGGAAGAGAGTATCCGTTACGGGGTAGCGGAACGAACCATTCAGCGTGATATCGTAGATATTCAGTGCTTTCTGGAAGAGCATGCTTCCACATCCGGAGAAATTCAGGAAATTATATTTGAAAAGGCTCTGGGGGGGGTATGTACTTCAGACGAAGAAAAAGACACAGCTGGAGGAAAAAGAACTTCTGGCCGTTGCCAAAATACTGTTGGAGAGCCGGGCACTTACGAAACAGGAACTGTATCCGATTATTCACAAGCTGATCCATCTGTGCAGCAATGAAGCGGATATGAAGCTTTTGAGGGAACTGATTAAGAATGAGGAATTTCATTATGTGGAACTGAGGCATGGAAAAACGCTGTTGGACAGCATCTGGAAACTGGAACAGGCAGTAAAAGCGCAGCAGTATCTGGAAATCGAATATCAGAAACTGAAAAAACATGAAGTAGTCAATCGGAAAGTAAAACCGGTTGGTGTAATCTTTTCAGAATTTTACTTCTATCTGGTTGCATATATTGATGGAATTGACAAAGAAAAGGCATTCCAAAATCCAAATGATACCTTTCCGACCATCTATCGGGTGGATCGGTTAAAAAGTATAAAAGTATTAAACGAGCATTTCGCAGTGCCATACAGTGATCGCTTTGAAGAAGGCGAATTCCGGAAGCGGATCCAGTTTATGTACGGAGGCAGACTTCAAAAAGTGAAGTTTCGGTATTCCGGTGCGGATATTGATGCTGTGTTAGACCGGCTGCCGACGGCACAGGTGCTGGCTGAGAAAGAAGGGGTGTATATCGTGTCGGCAGAAGTATTCGGATCCGGAATTGAGATGTGGATGAGAAGTCAGGGAGATAATATTAAAATCCTGAAATAGTAGCAAAGGAGAAAAAAGAATGTTTAATGTAGAACTGAAGAAAGAAGCATTAAGAATACACGAGGAAACATTAGCGCGTTACAATAATTCATATGAGAAAATGAAAAATGAATGTGAAAACTTGTATAATGTGCGCGGACAGGCCATAAAGGTTATAAAAATGAATCAAAACGTGATCAACAGTATTGCAAATACACCGAAAGAATTTGATACAACACTTGGAAAAATAGGAAAAGAGCTGACCAAATTTAATGATACGGAGGAATATGCAAAAAAAGCATATAATGCTTCCGTTCAGGCAGGCATAAATATTGCAGGAGGAGCAGCAGCCGGATTGGGTGTTGCATCTATGGCACCGACAGCTTTAATGAGTATCGCTACTACGTTTGGTACTGCTTCAACCGGTACGGCAATCAGTACATTATCCGGATGTGTTGCGCAAAAAGCCGCATTGGCATGGATAGGCAGAACATTTGCCGGATTCGCAGCAGAAGGCGCCGGTATGGCTGCCGGCCAGGCATTTCTGGCATTGGCCGGACCGATTGGCTGGGGAATTACAGCCGTTTCAACAGGTGCTTCGTTAATTTCACTGTCCAATAAAAATAAAGAATTGGCAGATAAAGCAGTAAACGAAGCAAAGGAAATATCAATTGCACGGGAGTCCTTAGATGAGGTGTCAGAAAAGGTAAATTCTTTGCGGGCAAAAACAGACATACTGTATACAGATATGGACAAACAGCGAGCAAAAATCCTCAAATTTTTAAATGCAGATTACTTATCGTTGGAAGATGAGGACAAATATTTCCTGGGGACATTGGTGAATAATACGTTAAGTTTGTCCGTGTTGCTTAATGAAACAGTTCAGTAAAGGAGTGGGATATGTCGGAAGCAGCAGAAAGAACAGTTAAAAGTACACAAGAGCAGGCAGTTGCTTCGTGGATCATGTTTCTGAACCAGAGACGGTTAGAGATATTAATTGACCGGTTAAATCAACAGGATATAAATCTGGAAGAGGCACTAAATGAACTGAATGAAATAAAAAAGTTCATAGGAGATGCGGAACACATTCTCGGAAATGCTTCCACAAAGCATGGGGAAATTGCAGAAGTAATGCAGGTACGCATTGCAAATGCCAGAAGGTTGATCAAGGGCCTGGCGCGAAATCACTCATTTGAAGGTGTCGGCAGAACGGCACCGGAAGATTATATGCGTAATGGCAAGCAGGTTCAGTCAAAATTTTACAACGGATTAAGAAATACGCTTTTTGGCAAGCATGCATTGGCAGAACATCTTGAAAAGTATCGGGATTTTACAAAAAATGGTGGTTCTTATGATATACCAAAGGATCAATATGAAGAAATGGTTGATCTTCTTAATAAATATCATACGGATCCAAAACAACTGTCAAGGTCAGAATATAATCTTGCAAAGAAAATTGATGAGTTTTTAAAAAGTAAAGGCCTTGAACTTGGAAAAGATATTAAACCGAGTGTTGTAAATTATAGCGATGTTCAACAGGGAAATGCGAACAAAACTGTTGAGAAAGAAGAAGAGAATATAAAGAAAGAAGATGAGAAGCAGCGAAAAAAGGCCTATGAAGAGTCAAAACCTTCTTTGTAGGAAGGATTGAAAGCAACAGCAGTAAGTGCTGCGGTAGAAGGCGGAGTTTCTTTTTGTATGTCAGTGGTGAAGAAACGAAAGGAAAAGTCATTTTCAGAATTTTCTGAAGAAGACTGGAAGGAAATCGGTCTGGATGCAGGAAAAGGAGCGGTAAAGGGTGGCATTCGCGGAGGCACACTTTATGTAGCTACGAATTTTACAGCAACACCGGCGAATGTTGCATCCGCATATATTACGGCTGCTTTTGGAATTGCTGCCCAAATTCAGGCACTGAATGAGGGAAAAGTTTCCAGTGAAGATTTTGTAATCAACTGCGAGACTGTATGCCTAGATGTGACGGTAAGTGCAATTGCATCACTTGCAGGACAGGTGCTGATTCCGATACCTGTTTTGGGAGCTGTGATCGGAAATGTCGCAGGACAGTTCGTATATGAACATTGTAAAAAACAGAATGCATTAAAGGCGCAGCAGATCATAAAGGGTTACAATGCAGAGATGCAGAAACTGAATCAACAGTTAGATCTGCAATATACCAGAGTTCTGGTAGAAATACAAAAAGCATTTCAAAGATTTAAAGATCTGGAACAATTAGTATTTGATGAAAATGTAAATATCGCATTTCAGGGGTCTATATCTCTGGCTTCTGAAGTGGGTGTGGCAGATGAACAGATATTGAGAACAAAACAGGATATAGATAATTTTTTTATCATTTAGTGACAAGGAAAGAAAGGAAGATATTATGGAAAAACAGTTAAATGATGAATTAAAAAGACTTGAGATCATTGAGATGAATGAGAAGGCAGACAATGCGGTTGCAGTTGCAGTTGCTGCTACGGCGGCAACAGGTGCAATTCCAATTCCGTTTGCGGATGCTCCGTTGCTTATTGGCGAACAGGTTACACTGATGGCTACAATCTGTGGAATCTATGGCATGGATATTGGAAAAGATGGACTGAAAATGCTTGCAACTACGGCACTTGGCGCAGGCGGAGCGACTATTGTCGGAAAAACGATCGCTACAAATTTACTGAAGTTTATTCCGGGTGCCGGTTCCATTGCAGGAGGAGCAATATCTGCAGGTACGGCAGGAGTTGTGACACTAGCAATGGGAAAAGCTTTTATCGAAGTTTGTAAACTGGTTAAACTTGGTAAATTAAGTGAGAAAGATGTGCTTTCTTCACAGGGAGTTTCAATAATGAAAGATCAGTTTAAAGAGCAGATGAAAAGAAATAAGAAATAACAGTAATAGAATGTGTAGATGTAAACCATCTGGTTTTCATGCTTTTCTACCTTGCATACTACACGTTTTTCATAAGACCATGAACCTGTTTTTGTTACATTTGATGTTTTTTATAAGTGTAATAGTATAACGTCGGAGAGGATGCATTGAAATAGAAATTAGTTGAAATCTGATTCATAAACGATTTATATGGGCGCTTGACAGGAATAGTAAAGAACAGTAAAAGATAAAGAAAACAGTAAAGAATATTAAAAGTATTTGTGGGATGAGCATATGCAAAATCCATTTACACTTACATTTGGAAAAAGTCCACTGGAACTGGTTGAGCGCCCGGTGCAGACAAATGAGATTATTGAAGCGTTTACGGTAGACCCTATCAAACAACAGATGTTTATTATCACGGGGGTACGTGGTTTAGGAAAAACGGTAATGATGACAGATATTTCCCATCGATTAGGGAAAAAAGAAGATTGGGTAGTAATAGAATTGAATCCTGCTACAGATTTGTTGCAGGGAATGTTATCTGAGCTGAACAGTAATCAGGTGTGTGCAGGAATGATCAAATCCGCAAAGATAGATTTATCATTTTTGGGTTTTGGAGTATCGATAGAAGGAGCAGCTCCAATCACCGATACAGAGACGGCTATTATTGCTATTCCCTTTGCATTTCAGGTTCTTGGCTATCTGACATGGAATCATCATGGAGATTACAACGCTGTCAGAGGAGAATATGAGCAATATCTGAGTGAATTTGTTTATGACAAAATCTGGTCGGAACTGTCACAGAAAGATCGTATGGTTGCACGTGGAATTGCAGATGTGGAAGGTGGAAAAATAAAGGATATTCGGGAACATTTACACATGGAAACAAATGAGTTTAATCCATATCGGAAAAGACTGATTAAAAAAGGAATTCTTTCTGGTGAAACGAGAGGTTATGTATATTTTACATTGCCGCTTTTTGAAGAATATATTATGGAAAACGATTAAGTTTTCTATGATGTTCCTACTATGAAAAACAAAAATTTTAAATGAAATATTTTTTAAAATGAAAAACGCTGTATCCGGGAAAAATTTGGATACAGCGTTTTTTCATTTGCCGATATAGCGATTTTTGAGATCTTTTAAATTATACCTTTTTCAGATACCATTTCTCTAAAGATACAATCAACTGATACAATCCCATGGCGATCAGACAGAGTATCACGATTCCAAGAATGACCCAGTCCAGTTTCATAATCTGACTGCCATAAATGATCATATATCCCAGCCCCCGGCGGGAAGAAATAAATTCACCAATTACAACGCCTACCAGACAAAGTCCGATGTCTACCTTCATGATGGAAAACAGATTGGGAATATTGGCTGGAAAAACAACTTTTGTCAGGATATTTCGTCGATTCCCACCCAGTGTTTCAATCAGTTTCATCTGATTTGGATCGACACCCAGAAAGCCTTGATAGAGACTGAGGATGGAACCAAATATTGCCACAGACATTCCGGTGACGATGATGGTTTTGTAATTGCCGCCCAGCCATACGATCAGCAGTGGCGCCAGGGCAGATTTTGGCAGGCTGTTCAGCACAACCATATACGGTTCTGATACATCAGAGACAGATTTTTTTGCCCAGAGCAAAACTGCAATCAGAATGGTAAAAAGAATGACCAGCACAAAACTGATCATTGTTTCCAACAATGTGATGCTGACATGCTGCCAGATGATTCCTTCCATCAGCATTTGCACAAAGCAGGTGACAAGCCGTTTCGGGGAACTGAAAATAAAGTCATTGATCCAGGACAGATCTGCTGCCAGTTCCCAGAGAACAAGAAAAACCACAAAGATAAAAATGCGCAAAAAGTGTATTTTACGTTTGTATTGCTGATGCTGATACAGGAAGGTTTCCTGCGCAGTTTCAGGTCGTTTCATGGTGCAGCTCCTTCCAGATAAGATTAAAATAGGTTTTAAAATCAGCGTGATCCCGGCGCTCCATCGGTGTCAGCTGTTCCGGAAATGCCACAGGTATAATGCGCTGAATACGTCCGGGACGTTCCGTGAGTATGATGATGCGGTCTGCCAGACTGACGGCTTCCGCCAGATCATGTGTGACAAGAATCGCTGTTTTCTTTTCTTTTTGGATAATGGAACCGATGTCGTTGCTGACCGACAGGCGTGTCTGATAATCCAGTGCGGAAAACGGTTCGTCTAAGAGCAGCAGATCCGGTTTTAATACGAGAGTACGGACCAGAGCCGCACGTTGCCGCATGCCGCCGGAAAGCTGACTTGGCTTAGAATGAGAGAATTTCTCCAGACCATATTGTTTCAAAAGCTGTTTTGCATAAGAACAGCTTTCTTCTGTTACTTCATGACGGATTTCAAGTCCAAGTAGTACATTTTTCCAGATGCTGCGCCATTCCAACAGATAATCCTGCTGCAACATATATCCGATATGGCATCGGCTGTCTGTCGTCAGTGGAGTACCGTTTAAAAGCAGTGTGCCGGATTCCGGTGTGAGCATGCCGGCCAGCAGATTTAAGAGGGTGGATTTTCCACATCCGCTGGGTCCGACGATGGCAACAAAGTCTCCTGTATTAACGGTAAAGGTGATATCTGATAAGGCAGCGGTTTCCCCCTGCATCGTGTGATATGCATAGGACAAATGTTGAATTTCAAACAACGAATGCATGAGAGTCCTCCTTCAAATTTATAACAGTATTAAGCATTATCTTGCATACATGTGATGAGTGAACTGTAACGGATATAGTATAATGTATGTGAAAATAGCATTGGTTGCTATTGTAAAAATAGCAGGAATCGTATAAAATGATTAAGTTATGAAGCAGAATTACCAAAAAGAACTGGAAAAGAAAATTCAAAAACTGCAGACGGAGCAAAAAGTTCCGAGTCTGTTATTACATGCCTGCTGTGCACCATGTAGCAGCTATGTATTGGAATATCTGGCGGAATATTTTCACATCACGGTATTTTTTTATAATCCGAATATCACGGATGCAGCGGAATATCACAAGCGTGTGGAAGAGGAAAAACGTCTGATCCGGGAATTGCCTGTGAAATATCCGGTGTCTTTCATGGAAGGAAACTATGAGCCTGAACGGTTTGTTGCGGAGGTGAAAGGATTAGAGCATGTTCCGGAAGGTGGTATCCGCTGTGAAAAATGCTTTGTGCTGCGTTTGTCAGAAACAGCAAAACTGGCGCAGGCACATGGATTTGATTATTTCACGACATCACTGACCATTAGTCCGCTGAAAAATGCAACATTGTTGAACGAGGTAGGAGAGGCTGTGGCAGCAGAATATTGTCACGGAGCTACTGCTTTTTTGAATTCTGACTTTAAGAAGAAAAATGGATATAAGCGGTCTGTGGAATTGTCGGAACTTTATGGTCTGTACCGGCAGGATTATTGCGGCTGTGTCTATTCAAAGTTGCAGCGGGAACAGGAAAAAAGAGCAAAAGCGCAGGAAGAATCTTGACAGGGATAAGATGTGCGCAGATAAGAGAATTGAAGGAGGAACAACGAGATGGCACAATTATGGGGAGGACGTTTCACAAAGGAGACGGACAAACTGGTTTATAATTTTAACGCATCAATTTCTTTTGACCAGAAATTTTACAAACAGGATATCCAGGGAAGCATCGCGCATGTATGCATGCTTGGAAAGCAGGGAATCCTGACAAAAGAAGAGATGCAGGATATTGTAAGGACACTCGATGAGATCTGCAAAGATGTAGAATCCGGTAAACTGAAAATTACAGATGAATATGAGGATATCCACAGCTTTGTGGAGGCAAATCTGATTGACCGTCTGGGTGATACCGGTAAAAAACTTCACACCGGACGAAGCAGAAATGATCAGGTTGCATTGGATATGCGTCTGTATACACGTCTGGAAGTGCTTTACACAGATGAACTTGTACGAGATCTGTTACAGGAACTGTTAAAAATCATGGAAGAGAATACTGAGACGATCATGCCTGGATTCACACATCTGCAGAAAGCACAGCCAGTTACATTAGCTCACCATGTTGGTGCTTATTTTGAAATGTTCAAACGTGACAGAAGCCGTCTGCATGATATTTACGATCGTATGAATTACTGCCCGCTGGGTGCAGGTGCTTTAGCAGGAACCACCTACCCGTTAGACAGAGAATATACGGCATCCCTGCTTGGATTTGAAGGTCCGACCTTAAACAGCATGGATTCTGTATCTGACCGTGATTATGTTATTGAATTTTTATCCGCATTATCTACAATCATGATGCATTTGAGCCGTTTCTGCGAGGAAATCATCATCTGGAATTCCAATGAGTATCAATTTGTGGAAATCGATGATGCATACAGCACCGGAAGCAGTATCATGCCGCAGAAAAAGAATCCGGATATTGCTGAACTGGTACGTGGAAAAACAGGCCGCGTGTATGGTGCATTGATGTCTATTCTGACTACTATGAAAGGCATTCCGCTTGCTTATAATAAAGACATGCAGGAAGACAAAGAGCTGACGTTTGATGCCATTGATACCGTTAAAGGTTGTCTGGCACTGTTTACCGGTATGATTTCTACAATGAAATTTAACAAAGAAGTTATGAGCAAGAGTGCACGCCATGGATTTACAAATGCGACAGATGCTGCTGATTATCTGGTAAATCATGGTGTTCCGTTCCGTGATGCGCATGGAATCGTAGGCCGTATTGTACTGTACTGCATCGACAAAGGCATTGCAATCGATGATATGTCTCTGGATGAATTAAAAGCCATCAGTCCGGTATTTGAAGAGGATATTTATGATGCTATTTCCATGGATACCTGCGTGAACAAACGTCTGACCATCGGTGCACCGAGTAAAGAAGCCATGATGCAGGTAATCGCAATTGAAAAAGAATATCTGGCACATGACTGGCTGGAAAATATTGAAATTTTACAGGAAACCAAGTAAAGAAATAAAAGAAAGACTTGCATTTTTCTGAGAATTGTTATAAGATAGCACAAGACAAAGACAAATGTTCGCGGTAAACGGACAAAAAGTGAGATGTATATCAAAAAACGATCGCAATGGAGGATGTAAAAATGAGTGAGAAATTAAAAGTCGGAATATTAGGCGGAACAGGAATGGTAGGTCAGAGATTTATCTCTCTGCTGGAAAACCATCCGTGGTTTGAAGTAACAACGATCGCAGCGAGCCCGCGTTCAGCCGGAAAGAGATATGAGGACGCCATTGGCGATCGTTGGAAAATGACAACTCCGATGCCGGAAGCAGTAAAAGACATTGTAGTCATGAACGTAAATGAAGTAGAGAAAGTTGCTTCGGAAGTAGATTTTGTATTCAGTGCCGTAGATATGTCAAAAGACGAGATCAAAGCCATTGAGGAAGCATATGCAAAAACAGAAACACCGGTTGTATCAAACAACAGTGCACACCGTTGGACACCGGATGTACCGATGGTAGTTCCGGAGATCAACCCACAGCATATGGACGTTATTAAATATCAGAAAAAACGTCTTGGTACAACACGCGGATTTATCGCTGTAAAGCCAAACTGTTCCATTCAGTCCTATGCACCGGTACTGACAGCCTGGAAAGAGTTTGAGCCGTATGAAGTTGTTGCAACTACTTATCAGGCAATTTCCGGAGCCGGAAAAACATTCAAAGACTGGCCGGAGATGGTAGAGAATATTATCCCGTACATTGGCGGAGAGGAAGAAAAATCCGAGAAAGAGCCGCTTCGTCTCTGGGGTGAGATCGATGAGGAGAAAGGCGAGATCGTTCCTGCAACTTCACCGGTTATCACTTGCCAGTGTATCCGTGTTCCGGTATTAAACGGACATACAGCAGCAGTTTTCGTGAAATTCCGCAAGAACCCGACAAAAGAGCAGCTCATTGAAAAATTAGAGCAGTTCAGCGGCGTTCCGCAGGAGTTAAATCTTCCGAGTGCACCGAAGCAGTTTATCCGCTACATGCAGGAAGATAACCGTCCGCAGGTTCAGCTTGATGTTGATTATGAAAACGGCATGGGTATCAATGTAGGTCGTCTGCGTGAGGACTCTGTATATGATTGGAAGTTCGTAGGACTTTCCCATAATACGGTTCGTGGTGCTGCAGGTGGAGCGGTTCTTTGTGCAGAACTTCTGAAAGCACAGGGATATATTACAAAAAAATAATTACGTGCTGATAAAAAATACATAATAATAAGAAAAGGATGAGTTTTCCGCTGAAATTGGAAGGCTCATCCTTTTTGAAATTACACTTCCAAATGTATGGCTGGAAATATAATGCCAAAACATACAAGTTTATCAAGTTTTTACAGAAAAAGCATAGAAAAAATAATGAATCTGTGAGAAAATATGTGGCAGATAAGCAAAGAAATTTCGGGAGGCAAAAGAGATGAGAGAAAACCTTAACTGGGCGGTACTTGGTACCGGTGTGATTGCAAATGAAATGGCGCAGGCACTGCAGAAAATGGGAAAATCCCTGTATGCAGTTGGAAACCGTACTCATCAGAAGGCGATAGATTTTGCAGAAAAATATGGTGTAGGTAAAGTATATGATCAGATCGATGATATGTTTGAGGATGAAAATGTTGATATTATTTATATTACCAGTCCACATAACACGCATTATGCCTTTATGGAAAAAGCATTACAGCATGGAAAGCATCTTTTTGTCGAAAAATCCATTACATTAAACAGCAGAGAACTGGATCAGATGATCGCACTGGCACAGGAAAAGAATTTAATTCTGGCAGAAGCGATGACCATCTGGCATATGCCGATTTATAAGAAATTGTGGAACATCGTAAAAGAAGGAGCACTTGGAAAAGTCCAGATCATAACAATGAATTTTGGCAGTTTTAAGGAATATGATATGAAGAACCGCTTTTTCAATCTGAATCTGGCGGGAGGAGCAATGCTTGATATTGGTGTTTATGCACTTTCGATTGTCCGTAGTTTTATGGATGAGACTCCGACCAATATATTAAGTCAGTGGAAACCATCTCCGACAGGTTCCGACGAGCAGGCAACTGTTTTGCTGCAGAATTCACAGGGACAGATGGCAACAGTAGCATTATCCATGCATTCAAAACAGCCAAAACGCGCCATGATCAGCTGCGAAAAAGGATATATAGAAATTATGGAGTACCCACGCGCTGATAAAGCAGTTATCGTAGACGCCGAAACCGGGGAACGGACAGAAATTACAGAAGGTGAGACTGCTAATGCATTGTATTATGAAATGCTGGATATGGAGCAGGCAGTGCGCAGCGGTAATGCAGATGGAATGCATCTGGAATATACGAAAGATGTCATGGACATTATGACAAAACTTCGGAAAGACTGGGGTATGAAATATCCGGAAGAGAACTGGGATTAGATTTTTGATGAAAAAGGAGATAACATAAATATGAAAATCGTAGTATTAAACGGAAGTCCACGTAAAGGTGGAAATACAGAAATTATGACGCAGGCATTTACAAAAGGCGCTGAGAAAAAAGGGCATGAAGTAGTCAACTTACCTGTTGGTACCATGAAAATCCGTGGATGTATGGCGTGTGAGTACTGTTTCTCTCATAATGGAGAATGTGCACAGAAAGACGATATGACACAGGTGTATGCAGAATTGAAAGATGCGGATATGGTTGTATTTGCATCTCCGATTTACTGGTTCGATATCACTGCACAGTTAAAAGCAGTCATCGATCGTTTGTATGTGGGGGCAACAGCAGGATTTCATTTTCATAAAACAGCGTTGTTGTTAGATGCCGGTGCAGATCATGTATTTGATGCTGCAATCGAACAGTATCGTGCAACAGCTGCTTATGTGAAGTGGGAGGACTGCGGAATCATTACTGTCCCAAACATGGAAAGCAAAGGCAGCATGAGTGCCTGTCCGAAGCTGACAGAGGTAGAAGCATTGGGAGAGTCTTTATAATGCAGAAATACAGACATATTGTGCAGTATTATGAAACAGATAAAATGGGGATTACACATCATTCAAATTATATCCGTTGGATGGAAGAAGCCAGAATTGATTTTCTCAGACAGATTGGATGGGACTATGCAAAACTGGAGTCAATAGGCATTATATCTCCGGTTATAGCAGTAAACTGCAAATATAAAAAAAGCACAACCTTTGAAGATGTTATTGACATTGACGTCATAGTAGAAGAATTCAAAGAAGTAAAATTGAAATTGCAATATACTATGACAAACGCGCAAGGAGAAATTGTATGTCAAGGATATTCAGAACATGGATTTATCAATCCGGAAGGCAAGCTGATTCGGTTAAAAAGAGAATATCCGGACTTTTATCATGCATTGAGTGAACTGGCAGAGTAAGAAATGGAGGGATGAAACGATGAAAGCACATAAATGGTGGAGCATTGCGGCATTATTTTGTATGATTATGGCAATTTATTCTGGTCATAAAATAATTCATAAGGCAAAGTAAATTTATCAAAATGAATAATTTAGAGAAGGTATGTAGAATATGTGAGTTAGGGGACTTCGAGCAAGAACCCAAAATTGTCACTGGCGGTCTGCTGCATAAAATGTATTGTGTTGAAACTAATCAAGGGAAATATGCAATAAAAGTATTAAATTCTAATGTTATGAATAAGCCAGATGCCTTGGAAAAACTTGAACAGGCAGAACGTATTGCATATAGATTAAAAAATGAAAATGATATTTCTGCAATTTGTGTAAAATCTGTGGCTGGAAAAATGATTTTTGAAGTGGATCATGCATATTATGAAATTTTTGAATGGTTTGACGGAAAATCAGTTTTTTATCCAGATATAACAGCTGCTCATTGTGCAAAAGTCGGAGAGCAATTAGGAAAAATCCATGCTTCAAATATTTGTGTGGAAGGATTGTATCCGGAAAATACAGTGCGTTGTAAATATGAATGGAAGTATCTTTTATCTGCCTTGAAAAAAGATGTTGAAGTGTATTCGCTTTTTCAGGAAAATGTTTTACAGTTGGAGCAATGGGATTGTGATGTGGTTGAAAATGCCGCAAAACTGAAATGTAATCAGGTGATAAGTCATCGAGATTTAGATCCTAAAAATATTATGTGGAAAAACGATGTTCCATATATTATTGACTGGGAAGCTGCTGGTTATATAAATCCGTATGAGGAACTGATACAGGTACTAAACTATTGGATTGTTGATGAAAATCAGAATTATAATAAGGAAAAATTTGATGCATTGATGAATGCATATCTTTCATGGATAGATGTAAAGTACGAATATTGGAATGAGATATTCCTATGTGGATGCGATGCTATGTTGGGCTGGTTAGCATATAATATTCAGGTTTTGATAGAAGCACAGAATCCGATTGTGGAAAATGCAGCAAGGGAACAGATAACGAAAACATTATTTGAGTTAAAGATGTATGATAAACAGCAGATGATATTGAAAAACTGGATTTTACAATATCTATAAAATTTTAATATATGCTATCTTAAGAGGAGAAGGATATGGCATTAAATTTACATGATGAAAAGAAGAAATGGTTGGACTGGGCGATTGAAATCCAAAGTCTAGCGCAAGCGGGGATGACCTATGGACATGACGTATATGATATGGAGCGTTATGAACGTTTGCGGGAAATTTCAGCAGAAATGTTATCTTACAAAACAGATATTCCAGTAGAAAAAGTAAAAGACTTATTCTGTAATGAAACTGGCTATCAGACACCTAAGGTTGATACCAGAGCAGCAATTTTCGAGGATGGAAAAATCTTATTAGTGCATGAAAAAAACGGAACCTGGTCGTTACCGGGCGGCTGGTGTGATGTTAACCAATCGGTAGCGGAAAATACGATCAAAGAGACATTAGAAGAAGCTGGTTTACATGTAAAAGCAGACCGTATGATCGCTGTTCAGGATCGAAATAAACATAATTTGCCGATATATGTTTATGGTGTGGTCAAGATTTTTATCCAGTGTTCTGTAATTGATGGGGCTTTTGTTTCAAATATTGAAACGACAGAGACAAAATATTTTGCAAAAGACGAAATACCGGAAAATCTGGCAAATGAAAAAACAACCAAAGAACAGATACTAATGTGTTTTGATGCGTATGAAGCGAAACACTGGAAAGTTTTGTTTGACTAAAAAGTAATTTATGATAACTTGGAGGAATGACATGAAATGCAAAAGAACGGTTCTGTCATTACTTGGAACTGCATTTGAACCTGGCAGACTGGCAGACACGCTAAATGAATTTGAGGATGAAGAACTGGCAGAAATTGCACAGGCAGAAGCCTATTTTTTTCAGCACAGGCAGAAGCCTGTGTGAAAATTGTAGAAAAGTGTGCTGATTCATATTCCACCGGAAAAAGAATTGCCGTTGTTAAGCGATTATTTGCGTTATCTTCCAGAAGGTCAGCGTCTGTTTGCTATGAATCTGTTGACTCCGGTGGAGTTTTCTATCGCGATGCTTGCTTGCCGTGACTGGACAAATAAGTGTCAATTTTCAGAAAACAGAAGATAATAATTTATGCCTGTTTCAATGTTTGCTGAAATAGGCACTTTTTTGTGCCAAAACGGGCATGTAAAAACAAAGAATAGTTTGATAAAATATAACCAACGAGATGGCTGCTCAGTAAAATACCTAAAACAGTAATAATTTTTTACATATAATGATATATACCTTGCGAACAGATACAGATGAGCAGTCATCAGAAATATTTTATATGAACGCAGAATAAGCATTCCCCCGATTCAAGTGTGTAGAGCACTAAGCGGTGGGTAAGCGGGATGCTTATGTCAGTGGGAGTTAAAAGCTCCCACTGACAGGTCACAAAGCGACTGCGTTCCTGAGCAAGTAGTGAAAGCGGATTGCAAATGTCTGCTTTACTTATAAGAAACACAGTCTTTTGCTAAATGGCAGAAGGCTTTTTTTCGTTTCCAAATCATATTAGGTTTATTGCTGAATTATAGCAGAAACAAAATAGTTAAAACAAGATGATATGTTGCGGAGCAATTTTTCAAAAAAGAAAAGCAAGTTTTTGGATAAAAAATAAATAGGAAGTATGGAACTAAAATGATATAATAGACACAGAAACAAAGTAAAAAACAAATTACTCAGTTTACAAATCTTGATGAAAATAAATATGAGAAAAGGAATTTTGAATGGAAAAATACAGTATGAACGGAGTATCTTTAATCAAAAATGAAAAAGCAATTTTTCCAATGATGGGGGAGTTTCATTTTTCCAGATGCCCGGAGAAGGAATGGGAAGATGAGATTCGAAAAATGAAAGCCTGTGGCATGGATATTATAGCAACCTATGTATTTTGGATTCATCATGAGGAAGAAGAAGGTGTCTTTGATTTTTCCGGTCAGCGCAATCTGCATCGTTTTCTGGAATTGTGCGAGAAATGGCAGATGCATGTGTGGCTTCGTATTGGACCGTGGGCGCATGGAGAGGCACGAAATGGTGGGTTTCCGGACTGGCTGCTGAAAAAAGGATATAAATTGCGTAGCGATGATCCGGATTACCTGGCATTGGTGGAACGTTTCTGGAAGAAAATTTATAAAGAAGTGGAAGGAACACATTGCATTCTTGGTATCCAGGTTGAAAATGAATATGGTCATGTGGGTGGTTTACGAGGTGCTGACGGAGAACAACATATGCGGACGCTAACAAAACTGGCAAAAACGATTGGTTTTGAAGCACCATATTGGACTGCAACCGGATGGGGCGGTGCGGTTCTTGGTGATCTGACACCGGTTATGGGCGGTTATTGTGATGCCCCATGGGATGCTTCTTTAAAACAGCTTCCGCCAAACAAGAATTATCTGTTTTCAACGGTGCGAAATGATGGAAATATTGGCAGTGATTATGCACCGGGCATGGAATTGTCATTTGATAAAGATGCGTATCCTTATCTGACCGCAGAACTTGGTGGCGGTGTGCAGGTGACACATCATCGCAGACCACGGGTGGCAGCAGAAGATATCGGAGCGATGTCAGTATGCAAACTTGGAAGCGGTTGTAACCTGTTGGGCTATTATATGTATCACGGTGGGACAAATCCGAAAGGAAAACTCAGTAGCTTACAGGAATCGACGGCGGTGGGTTCTTTTTGCGATGTCCCTGAACTTTCTTATGATTTTCAGGCACCGATCCGGGAATATGGTCAGATTTCAGAGACAGCAAAAGAATTGAAACTTCTTTCCATGTTTGCACATGATTATGGGGAGACATTTTGTAATATGCAGCCACAGTTTGCGGGGGATGACTGTGAGAGTACTTCCGTTCATACCGGAGATTTTCAGGATGCAGAAGATTTATCTGCATTTCGCATGATTACGCGCAGAAGCGGTGATCGTGGCTATCTGTTTGTAAACAATTATCAGCGTGGTTATGAGATGGCAGAGCATAAAGATGTGATGCTGCGTGTTCAGACAGCAGATGGAAAAATAAGTTTCCCAAAACAGGATATTAAAAATGGAGCTTACTTCTTTTATCCGTTTAATTTTCCGCTGTCAGATGACGTGACATTACGTTGGATTAATCAGACACCATTATGCAATATCAACCAGAAACTATGGTTTTTCTATGGAATTGACAAAATGCAGTATGAGGCAGATGAAAAACTGTCTGGCCAAGTGCTTATCAGTATGGATCGAACCTGGGCAAAATGTGCATGGCGCATGAAAAAATATCCAAATATATTGTTTTTCAGTGCGTTACCTATTTTGGAAACAGAAAATGGGATAGAGGTGATTTGTCGCAGTGATCATGCACAGAAAAACTGCTGGATAATCATGGATGCAACTGTGGAAGATGTTAAAACGTGGATTGACAATGGGTGGAAAAAATCAGATATCATTCCGGATTTCTTACATGTGGAAGGTGATGCATCCACAATTTGCGTGCTGAGTCATGAACTGTCGGCAGCAGACAATCAGATTGTCGCGTCATTTACACATACAGATGTAAATAACTGCATTATACTGAAAGAAAAGACAGATTTTTCCATGGAAGAAGCATGTGCGATGGATGATACTGGCAAAGATTATCGGGAATATGTGATTCGAATTTCCTATGACAAAGCATATGATGCAGTAAAAGATAATATTTTTCTTCGGATTGATTTTCAGGCAGATCAGGCAGAACTTTACCTGAATGGCGAGAAAATTGCGGATCAGTATTATATTGGTGATGTCTGGGAAGTCAGTCTGAAACGATTTGATTTTCCAACGGAATTGATACTACGGTTGTATCCACTGGAGGAAGACGATAAGATATATCTGGAAACGCAGCCGGATTATCTAAATGGAAGATGTTGCAGCTTAAAGGATATCCGTTGCGTGTATGAGTGTAAAGAAAAGTTGTAATAGTTGAAGAAAATGAGAATGTCCTCTGCTTGAATTGCGATAAGTAATGAGCAGGGGATGTTTGTCTGTAAATCTGCCTCTTGGAAAATATCAGCTTTTTTGTTATAATGCAACTACTGGATTTTTGAGAGACGGGTGAAATAGATGGAAAAATATTTAAAAGATATATCAGATGGAAAGTTATATAGCAGCAATGACATGGTAAAAGTAGGCTGTCATGATTGCAAAGGCTGTTCCGCCTGTTGTTGTGATATGGGGGAATCCATTTTGCTGGATCCGATGGATGTCTGGCGTCTGGAACGGAACCTTGGACAGAGTTTTGAACAACTGCTTGCAGGTGCGATAGATCTGCATGTGGAAGATGGTCTGATCCTTCCGAATCTGAAAATGGCACCATCCGCGACAGGACCAAAATGTTCTTTTCTAAATGAAGAAGGCAGATGCAGTATTCATGGATTTCGACCGGGAATCTGCCGTTTATTTCCTCTGGGGCGAAACTATGAAGGGGAAAAGCTGAGCTATTTTCTGCTGACAGATGCCTGTCCGGCAAAAAATAAATCAAAGATGAAAGTAAGTAAGTGGCTTGAAATGGATGGAGTGAAGGATTATGAGCACTTTTTAGTAAAATGGCATTCACTCACAAAGTCTCTTCGTCAGACGATGCAAAATTATAACGAAGAGGAAGCAAAACGGAAAAATATGCTGTTTCTTCAAATGTTTTATTTTACTCCTGTACAGCAGGAGAATTTTTATGATGGTTTCTACGAACGGCTTGAACAGTTTGAACGCAGATAAGCATTCCCCCGCTTCAAATGCGCGGAGCACAAAGTGGCGGGTGAGGGGGGATGCTTATGTCAGCTTTCGCTGACCAGAATCACGCACCAAGTCTCACGTGCGTTCGACT
>ERZ1036407.243-NODE-243-length-49889-cov-41.640266_pt1 | contig 49889 bp, 35 predicted proteins | sample MGYA00514217_ERZ1036407 | MGnify/ENA primary metagenome ERZ1036407 (study PRJEB33795, sample SAMN09464943) | human gut metagenome | host: Homo sapiens | place: USA: Stanford, California | collected 2016-11 | study: EMG produced TPA metagenomics assembly of the... | reverse complement strand
GATGCTATGCTCCGTTTCCGCATGGGCGAAGAAAAATGGTCGGTATCCTCTCTGACCAATTATAAAATGGTGCGGTCAATGGCTTGGCTGTACCATAATACCAAAGATGCAGTCGGTGAATTTTCCAAGAAGTATAACTGCGATCTCGCTCTTGCGGAAGAATATCTGAAAGTTGTCCGTGGCATCCGCAATCAGCAGCCATTTTATGTCACAGACGATGACGGCGAGGAAACAGGCGAGGATGTTGCCCTTGATGATACTTGGAACTATACCGACATTCTCTGGAACGGCATACAGGCAGAAAAGGTGCGGCGGGCATTTGAAAAGCTGAATTACCGGGAGCAGACCTTGCTTGAAAAGCGTTTAGCGATCTGCATGACCTGCGGGCGTGTCGGCTCATGGAAAGGACGCCCCACCTTTGAAGAACTGGCAGTCATGTTTGAGGGCAGCACCGCCAGTGGTGCAGAACGAGCCTACCGCAGAGCAGTGGACAAGCTAACGGAATTATTGGTTGCCGAAGGTGCGCTCCATGCTGTCCGGTTGAAACAGGTGTCCAAAACCAAGTGCAAAAAGAAAATCGCCGCCGCAATCTACGAATACCAAGTAGACTGCGACGGCGAATGGGGCGAGATTTCATTTAATTTTGAGAATGGCACAGCTGAGATCATCCAACTTGCCGATTGGGACACGATGATAACAAAGTGCTTTGCAAATCGGGCAATATCGTATCTTCTGAACTGCGAAAATGAGAAGCTACCAAAGGAAACATTGGTGGCGTTTGAACAATCTTATTAAATATCCAAAAACTATTGTTTTTGACACAGAGAATACAAATCAGTGTTGTACAGTTAGGGCGAAAGGAGGAAAAGTATTATGAACAGTAAGATTTTGATTGTAGAAGACGAAGCCAAGATTCGGGAAATTCTGTGTGACTATTTCAGCAGCAAGGGAGAACTGCCTGTTGAAGCAAGCAACGGAATGCAGGCGCTTGAGCTGATCGATGAAAACGAATTTGACGCAGTTTTGCTTGACATTATGATGCCGGAGCTGGATGGACTTTCCGTCTGCCGTGCCGTGCGCAGAACAAACGATGTCCCCATTATTTTCCTCACCGCCCTTTCCGACGAGGAGGACAAACTGCTGGGTTATGAACTCGGAGCAGATGACTATGTTACGAAGCCGTTTACCATGTCTGTGCTCTATGCAAAAACCATGGCACTCATCAAGCGTAATCAGCGTAGTGTTCTTGCCGGTGACCGGATGGAGGTCAGCGGGATCACTCTGGAGCTGACTGCAGGCAGAGCGTATACAGGCGGCAAGGAAGTCTTTTTGACGCCGAAGGAGTTTGCTCTCCTGCGCTGTCTGATGCAGAATAAAAACCTTGTTATGAGCCGTGAGCAGCTTCTGGTCAAATGCTGGGGCTACGACTACGAGGGTGAATCCCGAGCTGTAGATACCCATATTAAACGCCTGAGAGAAAAGCTTGGCGACTATGCCGAATGCATCAAGACCGTTATTAAGGCCGGGTACAGATTGGAGGGGTGACGATGAAGAAAATCTCAAAATGGTATTGGATCGCCGCAGGTCTCCTGCTAATTTGGGCAGCTAAAGATATCTATGCATATTTGACCATCGGACGAGAACTCCTTGTCGAGTATTCGGATGTGTACTCCGTCCGGGAGATGGTGAAAGGAGATCTGATACGGGCGGGAGTGAAAGCAGGTCTGGCGCTGCTCCTACCGGTAATAGGATTTTGGCGAAGTAAAAAGAAACCTTTGAAATCACTCCATGCTGTAACCGGATTGCTTATCATATCCATCATGGGAACATGGCTCATTTCAATGATCGTACTTACCGTTGTGACCGCACAAGAAATCTATGATGGGATGTACGAGCAGGCAATAAACTTTCCGGATGCTGTTGACCGATACGGAAGGCTAAGCGACTTTTACGACCCCAATGAGGGCAGCTATGGATATTACAATGAGCATCCGGACTATCTGGAACATCAGATGCTTGATGCCATTGCCTATAGCACCGCAGATAGTACCACATCATCGTATCGCACAGGAGGGCATTTCGCATCTTATGACCATTCGACAGGGGAAGAACGGAACAAGCTTATCCGTGATATCCGCTATCCGCTGGAGACCGCTGTTCTGTTTTACGACGGCGAAGGAAATCTTCTCCACAGCAGCGACGACGACGTAATGTACTTCGGCTATTATACCCAGGAAGAATGGGATGCCGGACAAGATACCACAACACCACAGCATTATGGTTGGATCGACATCAGTGAAGGAAAAGTCGAAGGCTATCCAAATGACCCGTATCTCCGTTTCCGCACCATGTTTGCCGGCACACATAGTCTGTACGATATTTCAACCATTCGTGTCACGGGATACTTTGAAGGGACAAAGTTAGTGCCTGTCGTGATGCACTATGTCACCGATGGTTTTATCCATGAGGTCGTTGAAAGTGACAAGCAGTTTCAGACCGGACCGAGCAGCTATTCCTGGATCGTTTCCGATGTGGACAGAACAGGAAAGCTAAACTGGCAGCTACAGTTTGACCGCAGTGCAGAGTATGAAGGCAAAAAGCTTGTGACAGTATACCTTGATCACCCGGAAATGTGGGACTATCAGAAAACGTCCTATGTGTACACCAACGGGGTAGAGTATGAGAGTCTCACCGCATTGACGAAAAAATTGGATTTTCCATCCTGGGCAGATATATTTTTCTACTCCAATGACTTTCGTGCCGAAGGGAGCTATGAGTTGAATAACCTTTTGGTGTTTGGCGGTTGGAAATATGCAGACTACGAAGGCTTTGATTACAGCTCGGGCACAGGACCCGCAACCGAGTATATGCTTGTTACAGCTGTTCAAGGAAACCCTCTCAGATGTGCAATGGGCGCCTTGCGAAATATCTACATCGTCACAGGACTGTTGGCACTGTCATTTCTTTTGACCGCACGCAGTGCCATCAAGAAGCATCTGATACAGCCTGTACGAGATATTGCAGATGCAATGGAAGACAGTTGGCGGAATACTTATCATACAGATAGCGCCTCTGCCATATGGCATGAAATTGAGAAATTAAGAACAGGCTTTGAAACAGAGAAGGATCGTCGCAGGATGAAGGACAACGAGATCACTCGATTAAATGCCGCTTTGGAATATTCCAAGACCGCTGAGGAAAACCGCCGCCAGATGACCTCTAATATAGCCCACGAATTGAAAACCCCGTTGGCGGTCATTCACAGTTATGCGGAGGGTTTGAAGGAGCACATTGCCGAAGATAAGCGTGATAAGTATGTAGATGTGATCCTTGCGGAAGCGGAGCGAACAGACGGTATGGTTTTGGAGATGTTAGATTTGTCAAGATTGGAAGCCGGTAAGGTGAAACTCTCACGGGACGAGTTTTCGCTTGCTGATCTTACGAAAGCTATCTTCGAGAAGCTTCAAATGGCAGCGGAGGCAAAGGAATTGCAAATCAGCTATGAGTTCCCCGAGCAGTGTATCATCGTTGCTGACGAGAATCGAATTGCACAGGTCATTGAGAACTTTGCGACCAACGCTGTGAAGTACACGCCTGCCGGTGGCTGTGTCACAGTACGGATTCAGAACAATCGTGGTAAAATTACATTCTCCATCGAAAATGATAGTAAGCCTCTGTCCGCAGAAGCTTTGGCGAAAGTATGGGACACCTTCTACCGGGTGGATGAATCCCGCTCCGGAGGAGGCACGGGACTTGGCCTTGCCATTGCTAAGAATATCGTGGAACTGCACGGCGGTAAATGCTCCGTTCAAAACACGAAAACTGGTGTGGAATTCCAATTTACAATTTAAGACCTTATTAGAAACAACACAGCCCATCGATCATTGAAGCGACCGGTGGGCTGTGCCATATCTATTCTCAATCTATTAACCGATGTTCTGGCATTCCTTGTGCATACTGCTCCAAATCACCGCTGAGTACCAACTGTGCGTATTCCAGCGGCTTGTTGTAGATTAGCCAGTCCATCTCTGACCGCTGATACATATTATCCGCTACTTCGTTCTCAACGGCAATAGTATCAATCGCTATCATGCTACCATTTGCAAATTTCAGCTCCACACAGGCGGTGTCCATGTTGAACTCACAAGAAATCAATCTATCCATAAGAAACCTCCGTTCTGCGGGATGTTAGATCATCCCAAAATATTTGAATGCTTCTCGGATTGCTTTCTCTTTTTCCGGCGGACACTGTGGCTGTCTGGAATCCTCGGATTTCGGCAGATTGTAGTTTTTGCCTACCTCAATCCCACATTTCCGTTTAATCTGTGAGATATAGAGGTTGGACACCTTTAACCCGGTATTCTCCAAAACATACTCCTTGATCTGCGGATAGGTTGCTCCATCTTGGAACTCTGACATATCCATATCTTCCAAAGAGAACTCAACCCGAATCTTTTTCGAGTCGACCTCGCCCTTGGAAAGCAAGACAACCGTCTCCACATGCACCGTCCCCGGAAACATATCACAACACCTCCCTCTCCCCATCACATACCCCCCATCCGCCAAGTACCTCAAATCCCTGGCCAGCGTTGCCGAGTCGCAGCTGACATAAACCACCCGTTCCGGCCTCATTTTGAGTATAGTATCCAGGCAAACCACATCACACCCTTTTCTAGGCGGGTCTACTACAATCACATCCGCATGGACATGATTCTTTTCAAACTGCTCCGGCAGTACTTCCTCGGCCTTTCCCACAAAAAACTCTGCATTATGAATGCCATTTATTTCTGCATTCCTCCTGGCATCCTCTATGGCCTGGGGCACAATCTCCACACCATACACTTTCTTAGCCTTCTGAGCCAGGAATAATGAAATAGTACCGATTCCGCAATACAAATCCCAAACAATCTCATTTCCCGTAAGTCCGGCATACTCCAGCGCTGTCCCATAAAGCCGTTCTGTCTGTACAGGATTTACCTGGTAGAATGAAAGCGGCGATATCTGATATTTCACATTTCCAATGTAATCTGTAATATATCCAGGTCCATAAAGGTTCACAATCTCCTTCCCCATTATTACATTCGTTTTTTCCTGATTCACGCTATAGGAAATACTGGTCATGCCTTTAACCCCATCCACACCAGTCAGCATCTCCACCAGCCGTTCTTTACCGGGAAGCTTGTTTCCATTTATCACCAGACAAACCATAATTTCGTCTGTCTTAAATCCCTTTCGAATCAGGACATGCCTCACCAATCCCTTATGTGAGAGCTCATCATAGGGCTCTATCTTCATTTCCTTCATAAACCGCTTTACAATATCCAGAATCTCCCTATTCTCCTCAACTCCCAACAGGCAGTCCTCTGCTTCAACAATGGCATGTGTCCGCCCTGCATAGAATCCGGCAATTACATTTCCGTCCTTATCTTTTCCAAAAGGGAACTGGGCCTTGTTCCTGTATCTCCAGGGCTGCTCCATTCCCATAATAGGAAGCATATGAATCTCATCCTCAGCAAATTTGCCTATACGAATCAGATTATTCATCACCTTCCGCTCTTTAAATTTCAGCTGCCCTTCATAATTCATGGCCTGAAGCTGACAGCCTCCGCATTGCCTTGCTACCGGGCATGACGGAATGACACGGGAGGCTGACGGTTCCAGGACTTCCATGAGCCTGGCAAATCCATAAGATTTCTTCATCTTCATGGCCTTTGCCCACACCACGTCGCCAATCACAGCATCCTTGACAAACCAGATATAGCCATCCACTTTTCCCACACCTGCTCCGTCCTCATTCATATCCTCTATTGTAACAATAAATTCCTGATTCTTTTCCATATCATTTCACCTGTCCTGTATTCAAACTGTTATTATGAGCTATTACTGCTCTCGATTTTTTCAACCCATTATTTTATCTCATCGTCCCACTATCTCATGCCACCATACCGCTATCCCACCATACCGCTATCTCATCCCATCATCCCGTTATCCCATCTCATCATCCCGCTATCTCATCCCACCATCCCGCTATAACATCTCATCATCCCGCTATCTCATCCCACCATCCCAACATCCCATCCCCGCCCCATTATCACAAAAGGCCGAAAACACACTGGTCAAGGACACATCCTGCAATCCCGTACCCAAACTAAATGTTTTCAGCCTTATATATTCGGTCCTGTTAATTCTCTATATTATCCAACCTTAACGCCTATTCCGTTGTCTTTCTGATATTAGACTCCAGCAGCCGGTTATAGCCCAGCCATCCTTTATTCTCCCCGCCGGACTGCAGTGCCTCTATCATGGTCTCCATCTTGGCATCCGTGTTATCGGCAAAGTTAAGGGCCAATGCCTCCAAAAGCGCCGGCTTCTTTGGGGAACCGTACTCTAATTCCCCGTGATGGGCCAGAATACAGTGTTTAAGCTCTGTAGCCAGCTTCTCCGGGAATCCCGGTATAGAGCGGATGCTTTCACCCACCATCTCAGTACCGATGATAATATGGCCCAGAAGCTGTCCATCGTCGGTATAATCATTCTCCGGGAAGCGTGAAAGTTCCCTGGTCTTACCAACATCGTGGAAGATAGCTGCTGTCAGCAGCAAATCACGGTTAATCATCGGATAATATCCGGCATAATAATCGCACATCTTTGTCACACTGAGCGTGTGTTCCAGCAGGCCGCCAACGAATCCGTGATGCACGGTTTTAGCTGCGGAATGGAACTGGAACGCCTTTGCAAATGCCGCGTTCTCCACAAAATAGCCGCTCAGCAGCTTCTGAAGATAGGGATTCTTCACACTTCTTATGTATCCCAGCAGCTCCTCGTACATTTTCTTTATATCCTTCTTTGACACCGGCAGGTAATCTGCCTCCACATACTCTCCCTCCTGCGCCCTGCGTATCCGGCGTACATTCAGCTGAAAGGAGCTCTGGAACAGGGTCACATCCGCCTCCACATGAACGTAATCCATGGTCTCAAATTCCCCGACTCCGGGAGAACCCAAATCCCATATTTTGGCGTCAATGGTACCTGTCTTGTCCTGCATTACCAGATTGCCGTATTCCTTGCCATTCTTCGTGAGGGCAATCTGCTTGTTCTTACACAGGTACACATCTGCAATGTGCATACCTTCCCTGAAGGTGTCGATATATCTCATGTTCAATTTTCCTCTTCTTTCTATTTTGTAAACCTATTTTATAAACCTATTTTATAAATCTACTTTTAAACCCACTTTTAAAAACCACTTTAAAAACCCAATGATTACCCTGTCTATACGCCTGGCAATCCATACCGCCATTCATACCGCCATTCATACCGCCATCAGTTCCATTCATTCCACTCCCTGACAGCAACGCAGCCAGGCGGTTAACACTGCCTGGCCCCTTTGCCTGACTTCTTACATTACCTGACGCAAACTGCCGCCTGTCCACTGCCGCCGCCGGGTATCAACCTCTCTGGCTGTCATCTCTGCCCGGCTCCAATTCCTTTCAAAAGCCCAGCCGCTACCTGGCGCCAACCGTCACCGAAAACTCAATTTCCGTATATTCATCCTTGCCGTTTCTCAGGACCGCCACCTTAATCTTATCTCCTGCGTGCAGGCTTTCCACCTGGTTCTGGAAATCCTTCAGGCTTCCCACCTTCTCGCCGTTCATCCATGTGATGATATCCCCTGGCTGTATGCCTGCGTTGTATGCAGGGCCGTCTGTCACTGCCGATATCACATAAATACCGGAAGGCATTCCGCTGTCCGCCATGGCCTGGCTCACTTCCTGGCCCTTGATGCCGAAATACGGGGCCGGGATACCGTTGCTCATCATTTCCAGTATACCTTTATAGTCAGATATGGCCACCACTGTGGTCATCCTGCACACTCCATCCTCGTCGTATTTGTCCGTGACCCACCCGATGAGCTCACCCGAAGTATTCAGGAGAAATGTTCCCGCCTCCGCGTCTCCGCTGGCGCTGGTATAGAACACCCTGGAACTGCCGTCCACCGTATGGACATTGCGCACCACATAGGATATATTTCCATAATCGCTGGAATGGACAATACCGGCCGGCGCGCCGATAGCCACCACCATGTCGCCCTGCTTTACCCCGTAAGAGTTGCCCAGCTTGATGGCCTCCACCTTCTTAAACTGCTCGCTGTCCATCTGGCCCGCGTCCACGCTTACCACAGACAGTCCCATAATGGTATCGCTCTGCTTCACGATTCCGGCCATCATGGTTCCGTCCGGAAACGCTACCTCAATGGAATCAGCTGCCTCCACAGCCTTGTCCGGCGTGAGAATCAGTATCTCAGTGCGGGTCCTGGCTATGACCACTCCGGAGAACTGTCCTGATGTCTCGATGGGATTGTCGAACCAGTCCTTCTCATGCTGAATGGAATGGACCACCACCAGACTGTCATCCGCGTCACTGGCAATGGTGCGAAGATTGCTGTACAGTTTATTCAAATCATCAATGGAATAACGGTATTTCTCCATCTCGGAGCGTACCATCTCATCCACGGCCTCGGTCATGGCCGGTTCTGTGGGCTCAGTCTCTGCCGCCGCAGGAGCCGTGGTTTCCGGCTCATCCTTTGGTATGGTAATCTGGCTGCTCTCCTCAGGAGTCTCCTGACCTAAAATCCTCTCAGCCACAGGTCTGCTCACAACAAAACAAATGGCCGACAACACGCCAAACAGAACGGCACAAAAAATGGTCAACAGGATTTTCCGGGCAATCTGCCGTCTGGTCATTGGCTGCCGGACAATCTTCTCATTAATAAAGCGATGGGACTTGTCCGGAGTCTGGTCCTGCCGGTCTAAATCTCTATGCTGGTCAGCACGTTTATCCGCCATAGTACTCCTCCTTGCGAAGACTCTTACCCTCTATTATACGTTTCTTCCCAGTATTATGCAAGATTTTATATATGAAAAGATAGTAAAAAAGATAGTAAATATCGTTTTTTATGGTATAATTTAAATGTCGGCTTTTGGGAAAAAGTCCTTTTAAATCCAGCATTTTTACGGAAATCACAGGTGAAATCAATGAATCAGAAAGCGTTAAAAACTTTAGAATATGATAAAATCATAAACCAGCTCACAGAATATGCGGCTTCTCCTCTCGGAAAGGCCCTCTGCCAGAACCTGTCTCCTTCCTCTGATTTGGAAGAGGTGCGCACCTGGCAGGCACAGACTACGGATGCAGTGACACGGATCCGTCTCAAAGGTTCCGTGTCATTTTCAGGTATCAGGGATATCGGAGATTCCCTGAAACGCCTGGATATCGGCAGTTCCTTAAGCATACCCGAACTGCTCTCCATAAGCTCCCTCCTGACCGTGGCAGCCAGGGCTAAGGCCTACGGACGCCATGACGGGGAAGATGACGCAAGGGGAACTGGCGAACCCCAGGATGACTTCGACTCCCTGGAACCCCTGTTTGCGGGACTGGAGCCGCTGACCCCTCTGAACAATGAAATCAAACGCTGCATCCTCTCTGAGGACGAGGTTGCGGATGATGCCAGTCCGGGATTATCCCATGTGCGCCGTTCCATGAAGGTGACAGCTGACCGCATCCACACCCAGTTAAACTCCATCCTCAACTCCAACCGCTCCTATCTTCAGGACGCGGTTATCACCATGAGGGACGGACGTTACTGCCTTCCGGTAAAGTCAGAATACAAAAACCAGGTATCCGGAATGGTCCACGACCAGTCAGCCACTGGTTCCACCCTTTTCATTGAGCCCATGGCCATTATCCGGCTGAACAATGAGATGCGGGAACTGGAGATACAGGAGCAAAAGGAAATCGAAGCGGTTTTGGCCTCCCTGAGCAACCAGGCAGCGCCCTGTACAGAGGAGCTTCACATGGACATGGAGCTTTTGGCGCAGCTGGACTTTATTTTTGCCAAGGCAGGCCTGGCCCGCCATTACAAGTGCAGCGCCCCTGTGTTCAATGACAACGGCTATATCCATATCAAGGACGGACGCCATCCCCTTTTGAATCCCCAGGCCGTTGTACCTATCAACGTATGGCTGGGCAGGGAGTTCGATCTGCTAATCGTCACCGGCCCAAATACAGGCGGCAAGACTGTTTCCTTAAAAACAGTGGGCCTGTTTACCCTTATGGGGCAGTCCGGGCTTCACATCCCTGCGTGGGAGGGATCGGAACTGGCTGTATTTGACCAGGTATTCGCGGACATCGGGGATGAACAGAGCATTGAACAGAGCTTAAGTACCTTTTCCGCCCATATGACTAATATTGTGCGCATTTTAAATGAAGCCGATTCCCGGTCCCTCTGTCTTTTTGACGAGCTGGGCGCGGGTACGGATCCTACAGAGGGAGCGGCCCTGGCCATTGCCATCCTTTCCTTCCTGCACAACATGAAGTGCCGCACCATGGCCACCACCCATTACAGCGAACTGAAGGTATTTGCCCTCAGCACGCCCGGGGTGGAAAATGCATGCTGCGAATTCAATGTGGAAACCCTGCAGCCCACTTACCGGTTACTCATCGGTATTCCCGGCAAGAGCAATGCCTTTGCCATTTCCCAGAAGCTGGGGCTGCCCGGATATATCATTGACGACGCAAAATCCCATCTGGAGGCCAAGGATGAGTCCTTTGAGGATCTGTTAACCAGTCTGGAATCCAGCAGGCTGACCATTGAGAAGGAACAGGCTGAAATCAACGCCTATAAGGATGAAATTGCCTCCTTAAAAAACCGTTTAACCCAGAAGGAAGAGCGCCTGGACGAGCGCAAGGACAAGATTCTTAAAAATGCCACCGAAGAAGCCCAGCGCATCCTGCGGGAGGCCAAGGAAACCGCGGACCAGACCATCAAGCAGATTAACAAGCTGGCTGCCAGCTCAGGCGTGGGCAAGGAACTGGAAGCAGAACGCGCCAGGCTCAGGGACCAGTTAAAGAAAACAGATGAAAAGCTGACTGTGAAACCAAAGGGACCCAGCCAGCCCATCTCACCCAAGAAACTGAAAATAGGGGACGGCGTCAAAGTGCTGTCCATGAACCTGAAAGGCACCGTAAGCACCCTGCCCAATGCCAGAGGCGATTTATATGTCCAGATGGGCATTCTCCGTTCCCTGGTGAATATCCGGGATTTGGAGCTTCTTAATGAAAAGGACATAAGCGCCACACTGGGAGACGGAAGTTCCATAAGCTATGGCGGAAAAGCCGCCAGAGGCAAGGGAAGCGGCAGCAGCCAGATTAAGATGTCCAAATCCTCCACTGTGTCCGCTGAGGTCAACCTCATAGGCATGACTGTGGATGAGGCAGTGCCTGCCATGGAAAAATATCTGGACGACGCCTATCTGGCCCATCTCCAGACAGTGCGCGTGGTCCATGGCCGTGGAACCGGAGCCCTTAAGAACGCGGTGCACAAGCGCCTGCGCCAGCTCAAATATGTAAAGGAATTCCGCCTGGGCCAGTTTGGAGAAGGCGATTCAGGCGTAACCGTTGTGACATTTAAGTAGAAATCAGCAGCAAGGAGGAACTATAGCATGGCAGAGAAGCAGAGGATTCTGATTGTGGATGATGATGCAAATATTGCAGAATTAATCTCCCTCTACCTGATGAAAGAGTGTTATGAGACAATGATTGTGGGGGACGGCGAGGAAGCCCTTAAGGTATTTCCGGAATTCAAGCCCAACCTGGTACTGCTGGACCTGATGCTTCCCGGTATAGACGGTTATCAGGTCTGCAGGGAGCTGCGCGCTTCCTCCCAGGTACCGGTCATCATGCTGTCCGCAAAGGGAGAGATTTTCGACAAGGTACTGGGGCTGGAGCTGGGGGCAGATGATTATATGATTAAACCCTTTGACTCCAAGGAACTGGTGGCCCGCGTCAAGGCAGTGCTGCGCCGTTACCAGGCAGCACCGGCCCCGGCTCCATCGTCCACTGAACAGCAGGGCGAGTACGTGGAGTACCCGGACCTGATTGTGAACCTTACCAATTATTCCGTAATCTATATGGGCCACTCCGTGGAAATGCCGCCAAAGGAGCTGGAGCTTCTGTATTTTCTGGCGGCTTCCCCCAACCAGGTATTCACCAGGGAACAGCTTCTGGATCATATCTGGGGTTATGAATACATCGGGGATACCCGCACCGTGGATGTACATATCAAGCGTCTGCGGGAAAAGATAAAGGATCACAACAGCTGGGCCATCACCACGGTCTGGGGAATCGGCTATAAATTCGAGGTGAAACGATGACCCGTTCTCTTTATTCCAAATTTATACTGGGATATCTGATTTTCGGTCTGCTGGGCTTTATCGCCATTGCCACATTTTCATCAAAAATGACCCGTGACTATCTGGTCCAGAGCAAGGCGGACGCGCTGTATGACGAGGCAAATATCATCGCCTCGTCATGCAGCACCATGTATCAGGGGAAACGGCTGGATTCCGAGGAGGTTTCCACCCAAATACGGGCGCTGTCCCACTATCTGAGAGCTGAAATATGGGTGGTCAACCGCCAGGGCACCGTGGTTATGGACAGCCTGGGCGGTTCCAGGGTCCAGTCCTCCATAAACGGCTTTGACCCGGCATCCATCGGAAACCGGTCCTATACCATAGGGGATTACTATGGGATGTTCAGCGGGAACGTACTCAGCGTGTCGGCACCCATCACAGGGAATTACAACACCTACGGTTATGTGCTGATTCACCTTCCCATCAGCGAAATCAACCAGTCCCAGAACGGCATCCTGAGCATACTTTACATTACATCCGCTGTCCTGTTCGGCCTGTCTCTTATTATTCTTCTGGTATTTACCCAGACCGTGTACCTGCCCCTTCGCAAGATTACAGTGGGTGCCAATGAATATGCGGCCGGAAATCTGGATTACCGGATTGATGTCAAGACCCACGACGAGATGGGTTACCTCTCCGACACCCTGAATTACATGTCCGATGAGCTGAATAAGATGGAGGAATACCAGAAGAATTTCATTGCCAATGTATCCCATGACTTCCGCTCTCCCCTGACTTCCATCAAGGGATATCTGGAAGCCATTCTGGACGGCACCATACCGGCTGAAATGTATGAAAAGTACCTGTCCAGAGTCATATCCGAGACAGAACGCCTTCACAAGCTGACAGAGAGCATGCTTACCCTTAACTCCCTGGATGCCAGGGGCTACCTCTCCAGGACCAACTTTGATATCAACCGTGTCATAAAGGATACGGCGGCCTCCTTTGAAGGCACCTGCGAGTCCAAAAATGTAAGCTTTGATCTTACCTTCTCAGACGACATCCAGATGGTCTTTGCCGACCTTGGGAAAATACAGCAGGTCATGTACAACCTTATTGACAATGCCATCAAGTTCAGCCATCACGATTCCACCATCTACATCCAGGCATCAGGGCGGTATGAAAAAATATTTGTGTCGGTCAAGGACACAGGCATCGGCATACCCAAGGACAGTTTAAAGAAAATCTGGGAACGTTTTTACAAGACGGACCTGTCCCGCGGCAAGGATAAGAAGGGCACCGGACTGGGCCTGTCCATTGTAAAGGAAATCATACAGGCACACGGCGAGAACATTGACGTGGTCAGCACGGAAGGCGTGGGAACAGAGTTTATTTTTTCACTGCCCCGTTCCACTAACCTTTAGGAAATGTCTGTAACACCGGATTTCAGGAGCTTATGGGAATGTTTCCCAGTATACAAATGTTTTATAATATCGTAAGATATTTACCAGGAAATTGTGATATAGTTATATTATGGTGAAATGTATAATTCATTCCAAAATGATTTAAAAAGAAAGGACAGGCAGACATGATTACATGGAAAAAAGTGGGCACCGCATTGTTAGTTGCTTCCCTTATCTCTTCCGTCCTGGCTCCTGCGGCCATGGCGGCAAGCAAGAAAAAGGTGGGCAAGATTTACCTCACCATTGACTCCGACATACGCACCGGACGTGATGGAGGAGACGTGGAGGTCACTGCTACCGGAGACAATACCGGTCTTTATTATGTAGACTCCTGGGAGGTCACCAATGATGACGGAGACACCTGGAGCAGTTCCAAGCCGCCTCAGGTAGACATCATCCTGGGGGTGGAGGATGAGGAGGAATACTATTTTTCCAATACATCATCCAGCAACTTCAAGCTGACCTTAGGCTCCTCCAGCAAATACCGCTTTGATAAGATTAAATTCGTAAACGCTAAACGCAAAGACAGCAACGCCACTCTTATCCTTACGGTCCAGCTCGTATTTGACAAGGATGCGGATACCAGCGCTGCTGCTGCCCCGTCCAACCTTCAGTGGGATTCCGCCCACAACGGGAACGGTTCCTGGAACGAGGTTTCAAACGCCAAATATTATCAGACCCAGCTGATTAAAAACGGAGCTGCCATAGGCGAAATCAAGGACATCTATAATACCTCCTATGATTTCAGGGAGCAGATTACGGCCCCCGGCACCTATCAGTTCAAGGTCCGCTCCGTAAAGTCCAGCAACAGCGCCAAGAGCAGCTGGAACACATCCGGCTCATGGACAGTAAGCGAAGCAGATATCGCTGCCCTGGGCAATACTGTCTCGGACAATTCCCAGCCAGCGGCAGGCACCTGGCAGACAGCAGCGGACGGCCGCTGGTGGTACAGCAATGCAGACGGCTCCTATCCGGTCTCCAGCTGGCAGCAGATTAACGGCCAGTGGTACTATTTTGACGCAGAGGGATATATGGCCACAGGATGGATTGAACTGGACGGTAAGAGCTATTACCTGGATCCTTCCACCGGAGCCATGTATGCCAATACACGCACACCTGATAACTTCTGGGTTGATGCGTCCGGCGTATGGATTCCCGGAATGTAGCTGGATTCCCGGAATGTAGCTGGATTCCCGGAATGTACCTGACCGGGTATTTACAGGCAATAGATATTTAACACTTGGAAAAGGTTCCCTGAGCAGACAGATTATACAAACAAGGAGCAGGCACATTGAAACAAAGGTGCCTGCTCCTTATTAATTTGCTGAATGTGTGTATACCTTGATAAGCCCTTGCAGCTTTAGCCATACAGTACCAGCCCTACAATACCAGCTCTACAATACCGGCCCTACAGTACCAGCCTTGCGGCCCCGTATATGCCTGCGTCATTTCCCAGGGTGGCAAGTCCCAGCTTACCCTTGTACTCGGATATGGGGGTAAAATAATCATAATGCTTCTGGATAACATCAATCAGAAACTGTCCTGCCTTGGATACGCCTCCGCCTATAACAAAAATTTCCGGGTCAACAATCATGACCGCCATGGATAAGGCCAGCGCCAGGTAGCGTCCCACCACATCCATCACTTCGTTGGCCAGCTCATCCCCTGCCTTGGCTGCGTCCAGCACATCTTTGGCCGTGACATCCGCGCCATACTCCCGCAGGGCAGATGGCTTATCGCTGGCTTCCATCTTCCTTCTGGCCTCCCTGGCTATGCCTGTGGCCGAACAAATCTGCTCCACACAGCCCACTCCGCCGCAGTTGCAGTGCTCCCATTCCTCATCTCTTACGTGAATGTGGCCAATTTCACCGCCCAGACCGTGACGGCCGGCAATGATTTTCTCATCAATGATAACACCGCCACCCACACCGGTTCCCAGGGTAATCATGACCAAATCCTTATATCCCTTGCCTCCGCCCTGCCACATCTCTCCCAGGGCAGCCACGTTGGCGTCATTTCCGCTCTTTACAGTGACTCCGTCCAGCAGGCGGCTGAGTTCTTCCTGGGGATTCATCCGGCGCCATCCCAGGTTAACACATACCTCCACAAATCCATCCGGCATCACCGGTCCGGGGACTCCCAGCCCGATACCTGCCAGGTCCGTCTTGAGACTCAGCCCTCTTTCCTCCATCCTGGCACGGATGGACCGGGCCACATCAGGAAGGATATGCGTTCCGCCTTCCTCCTTACGGGTCTTTACTTCCCACTTGTCCAAAAGCTCTCCCGTAATCTCAAAAAGTCCGATTTTTACCGAAGTTCCTCCGACATCTACTCCGATACATTTCATCCCCATGGTATCTATACTTCCTTTCACTTTTATTCCTGCATTACTGCAGCTTTATTTCCGTCATTTTCTGAGGTCCCATGACAAGAAGCGTTCCCGGGAACCTTCCTGCTGATACCTTGCTGACCGTAAAATCAAATGTTCCGTTATATTTCTCCGTACCTGTCATGTTGTAAACCTTGCAGGAACTGTCATTATACAAAAGAACCAAATCACCGTCAATATCAAATCCGGTATACTGGTAGTTAAAGGGCTTTTCAAAAACAGGGCTTCCTTCCCTGTCATAAATTCTCAGTCTGTAAGGATCGCCGCCTTCCACATTATCCGTAACAATGCCAACCTTGTCCTGAGCATATGTAATGCTCCTTATATTCTCCTCTATGGGAATCTGGCTCACCAGCTCCGGCGATGTCTCCACTCTGGTTGAAAAGAACTGTATTCCCTTATCCGTAAATATAACGGAATGGCTTTCATCCAGAAACCTGACCCTGCCCGCCATGGCATCCCCCAGGTCCTTTGGAAAGAATATGCCCACTACACGGTTGGGATCATTCTTACCCAGTCCGAAATTATAAAATACAATCTTGCATTTTATCATACCCTGATCCAGATACATATAGGATGTGATGAGCTGCGTGCCATTTGGCGAAAGACTTAAGTCCACCGGATACCCGTCGCCTGACAGCAGGGACTTTACCATGATGTCCAGAGAACTTCCATCCCTTTTATATAAATAGATATAGCTGGCCTTGGAATCCTCCTGAAGGGCAGCCACCACACCCTTGGCGGACACTGTAACCCTCAATATGGGCAGCAGCGTGGTGGCCTGGCCCTGGGTCCCGTTTTTATCGCATATGTAGATGCTGTTGCCCTGCTGGTCACCAATGGCCACAAAATCGCCGTTGACTGAGACCACAGGAGATCTCATCTCATAGCTCTGCACCCACACCACCTTGCCCTTGGCGTCCAGATAGGTAGCTCCATCCTTGGTATATTTGAGGACTCCGTCCCCGAAATCCCTGTACCCGCAGAAGCTCCCTTCCCCCTGGGCCGCGGCTTCCTGGGCCTCAGCCACCAGATCCCGCTCCCATACCGTCTGGTAATCCGTAAAGGTGTGATAGCGTTCATAGCGGAACAGCACCAGGGCTGCTATGGCTGCCAGGGCAACAAGCACAGCCAGAATAATCAGGCGCTTCCTGACTACGCGCTGGTGCGCCTTATGTACGATTTCCCGGCTGTCCTCCTCTTCCTGGAAGGGACTGCCGGAAGGTACGATTTGACGCTTCAGCTGCTTTTTTTTATTTTCACGGCTCATAGAATTGGTACTGCCCATCCTGCGTTCTCCCAAAATTCGTCTTTTGCGTATATGCAATAGTATACAACAATTTTGGATAAAACGCATTATCTTTTTCCGCCAGAAGTTTCCAGGCATATGCTTATGGAACCAGAAGCTTTTGACCTGCAAATATATTGTTTTCATCTGTCAGGGAATTAACCCTGCATATTTCATCTATGTGCTGCAGATTATGATACAGTTTAAAGCAGATTCCATACAATGTCTCACCGTCCGCCACGGTATACACCTTGTAGCTGGCAGCTGACACGGTCTGGTCATCCGATTCCCCTCTTCCTCCGGTTGGCGGAAGTGTGGAATCATCAGCCGGAGCTTTTGTCTGGGCTGCCGTCTGGCTATTACCGGACTCCGTCTGTTCATTTTTCTTCTGGGCTGAATCAGTCTGGGACGCACCCTTGCCGGATGTCTGACCGTTCTCCTGGCCTGTCCCGCCCGTCTGGCTGCCGCCCTGGCCTGATGCCGCCGTCTGGCCGCTTCCCTGACCCGATGCCGCCGTCTGGCCGCTTTCCTGACCCGATGCCGCCGTCTGGCCGCTTCCCCGGTCCGGTGCCGCTGTTTGGCCGCTTTCCTGGCCCGGTGCCGCCGTCTGGCCGCTTCCATGGCCTGTCCCGCCTGTCTGGCCGCTATTTGACGGTGCCAGCGTTTCCGGTGTCACCCTGGAGGGCTTCTCATCTCCGTTCTCCGGTGACGGGGCTGTAGTGGGATATACCTTTCCCGATGCCTCCTCAATCACATAATCAGGCTCGTCCGCAGCGGACCAGCCCTTTCCGGAAGGATTTTCTGTTCCGCCCTTACCTGTAAACGCCATCAGGCCGTCCTTTATATTTCCTTCCGGCACCACGGACGCAATTACGCTTTCCATCTGGTGCATTTTCTGATAATTATTGAACATGGCCACGCCGCCTGCCAGTACCGTCACAGCCAGGACGCTGCACAGGCCCGACAAAACTCCCACCGTGCTCCGGTGGCGTCCTGCCTCCACCCTTCGCTCGTCCATTTTCTGCTTAAAGTTCTGGATGACCTTATCATCCACTCCTGTTTCTGCCCTTGGCACATCCTTGCGCAGTATCATGTAATCCTGCATCATCTGGTTGCGCTCATAATATATGCTGTATCCTCTCAATTTGTAAAATCCATCTGAGGATGTTATGTAAACAGCTTCCTCGCCCTCCAGACCGCAGTTCAGATACATTAGCTGGTTCTTTCCCGTAAAATACTGGCTGTGCTGTTTCCAATAAGTCAGAGGGCTTAAGGTACAGCCGGGTCCTGCGCAGAGGAACCATCCCTGGACCGTGCGCTTGGGAAACATCTGCTCCACATCCTGGTAGGCCTTTTTCCAGGCATCCTCAGTGAAGGCCACCTTTCCGCCTTCCTCGGTGACTGAATCCATTTCCAGGGCTCCATCCACAAAAACAAAGGGTATGTCCTCATGGGTCTCCCTGCTTCCCAAAAGCAGACCCACACGCAAATCAGCCCCCTTTGCCGGCTGGAGGCGTTTTAAATAAGTATTTACATAATCTTCCAGATATAATTTTAAAACCTGGTCCCTCTCACCTATCTGCCGGAAATTCTTCGGCAGCTTAGGGAAGGGTTCATATAATTCTCCCATAGAATCACCCCGCTGTTTTTAATCCAAACAAGCATAGCAGATTCCCGGCGCAGAATTTGTCATATTATGGCAGCATTTTCCCATAATCGTTCGACAAGAAAAATGCTTTCGCAAATACAGTCCGCCATCTTCATCACCATGGACAGGCGTACGCTCTGGAGCATAACCGGATCCCGGCTGCCCACTCCGCCTACGATTCCGGTTATGGCTATGTCGCCCACAGCCTGCAGTTCCTTGGACACTCCCAATCCCGGCTGAAGCGCTCCCCGCCCCAGGGTCGCGTATCCCACATGGTCCAGGCTTCCCACCGAAGCATCAATGGCAACCACCACATAGTCAGGATAGTGAAGCCGTATATACCTGGCGTACAAATCCAGATTCATGGCATGGACCGGCTTGTCAAGTGTCCCGATGACCGCGGCTCCCTTAAGCCGCCGGCTGCGGAGCATATGTCCCACCAGAGGGCCCAGGCTGTCTCCGGTAGACCGGTCTGTGCCGATACACAGGAACATGATTCCGTCCTTTCCCTTGGCTGCCATCTCCTCTCTGATAAGCCGGTCCAGGTGCATGGCAAAGCCCTCTGTCTCAAAACCTTCTGATGTATTATAATAAGATATGTCTTCCCGTTTTTGTACGTTAAATGTTTTCCATAATTTCATAGCTAAGTTGTCCACCCAAACATGTTATAATCATCGCCCGGCTTAAGTGGGCTGTTTTTATAGTATAGGCTTGGGTATTTGAAATTATGCATGAAAAAAGGACACACGGATTGACAGTATCCGCATGTCCCTGTCTGCCTGTCAGCCATATCATGGCCGGGCCAGAACCTTTGGGGCGGTTCCGGCCGGACAGTTTTTTATTATATACTGCTTATGTTTTCAGACTGTAGTATCCTCTTATTAAAACAGCTTCTCCTTATATACCCCTGATTGGATCAGCCCTCTGATGGCGTCCGCCACGGCCTGTTTATCTTCCCTGTAGGTAACGCCAAACCATTTATCCGGGGTGTCAAGGACGGTCACTCTCGCCTTCTTATTCTGTACCAGATTGTCTATGATTTTAGGAAGAAGGTATTCTGATTTAATATCACCCTCTTTCAGATTGTCCAAAAATACCGGGAAGCCCTTCTCCAGCTCATGGACAAAGCTGGCCGGAAGCCCCCACATATTCATGGAAACCGGCTGGGACGGGCTGATGGTTACAGGTGCGCCGCTCTCATCCGTGGCATGGAGACCATCTTCCTTCATCTGGATATTATAAGTCTCTGTCACATTTGTCAGATAACCATTCTCATCTACCTGGCACACGCCTCTGGTCACTGTACCGTTATCGCTGAGGGTGTTGGACAGCACAAAACCTCCCATGCAGATATCATAGATCTCAGACTGTGAGTCCATATGCTCTGCCATGTAATCGTGAATCCTACGAAATCCTTCCTGTCCGTAATAATCATCTGCATTAATCACAAGGAACGGTCCGTCTACCATACCCTTCACAGAAAGGACTGCCTGGCCTGTACCCCATGGTTTGGTCCTCCCGGGCGTCACTTCATAACCGGCCGGAAGGTCCTCCAGTTCCTGGTATGCGTACTCCACCGGAAGGAGTTTCTCTATTCTGTGTCCTATGATTTCCTTAAAATCTTTTTCCAGCTCTCTCCTGATAATGAATATTACCTTATCAAATCCCGCTTCCATGGCATCGTGGATTGAATAATCCATGATAATCTCGCCGTTGGGTCCCACAGGCTCCAGCTGCTTGATGCCGCCTCCAAAGCGGCTTCCGATACCGGCGGCCATGATTACCAATGCAGTATTTTTCATCCTTAGCTTCTCCTTTAATTTAAACTGGTTACACTATAGCACATTTGACTTTAAAAGGCAAAGGGAAAGAATGTCTCCTGCCGTGCCAGCTCAGTCAGAACACGCCTGCAGCGGCACACATCCTCATAGGGCACATACTCATTGGGCTTATGGGCCAGTTCCAGGCTGCCGGGCCCATAAGACATGCAGTTGCAGTTGCCCAGGGTTCCTGCGATAACCGCCGTATCCGTATAGCCGTTAAAAGAACCGACAGGTGTGTCCTCTCCCGTCACACGGTCGCAGACAGACTTAAGGCTGGCCAGAAGCCGGGAACTGCTGTCCTTTTCCACATAAGGACGGTCACCCGTAATGAGGTAACTGCCCCTGACCCCTGCAATCTCAGCTTCTGCCGCCTTTACAGCTTCCTCTACTATATTCTTCGCTGCTGCTGTATCCGTAGGCGGCACCAGTCGCATGTCAATCCATACCTTACAGGAATCCGGCACAACATAGGGACGGTATCCCCCTGTTATCTGCCCAAAGGTCACCGTAGACATGCCCAGATCCTCATGGGACGGACAGTTGCCGATGGCCTTCCGGATATGGCTGACTGCCTCTGCCATGGCGGCAATGGCGTCAGCGCCCTTCCATGGATTACTGGCATGGGCTGTGATTCCCTGTATGGTCAGTTCAAACCAGGTCCGTCCCTTATGGGCTACCTGAATCTGGCCGTCCGTTGGTTCCGTATCCAGTATCCAGTCTTCCTGGCCTACCCAGCCGTCGCGGATAGCGCTTTCCACTCCCCGCATAAAATCTTCCTCATCCACGGTTCCTATGAATACAAAGGGACGCGCCGGAAGCTCCCCTGTGCTTCCGGTCAATTCCACCATATCTGAAAATGCAGACATGGCGCAGGCCAGGCCTGACTTCATGTCACAGGCACCTCTTCCGTACAGGCGGCCTTCCTTTACCACTGCTCCCAGGGCAGGAGTCTCTTCCTCCCATCCCTCCCCCAGCATCACCGTATCCATATGGCATATGTACACAAGGGCAGGCGCCGGAGCTTGTTCTCTTCCCGGTATGCGGGCCATAAGATTAAAACGGCCCGGCATCACTTCTCTTTGGACCAGTTCAATTTGGTTCTTAAGCGCTCCTGCCTTTTCCTCTATTTCTTTTGTAAACCATTCATATATCCACTGTTCAATTTGACCCTCATAGGCTCCCGGATCAGAACTGTCAATCTGTACCAGCTGTCCTGCCAGCTCCCAGGTCCTGCGGTCCCCCTCTTCTGCTGTCACGTTATCGCTCCTCCTGTCAATCATATAATCGGATACCAGGCGTCTGATCCTGCGTCTGTTTCTGCGTCTGACACTGCATCTGACACTGCTTCCCAAGCCGGTATCCCTGCCCCATTATACCCCCTTATCTATAAATCATCAACAATGGCAGCGCTTTTTGCATAAGCCGTGCTCTTTGCCTCAAAAAAGTCTGTTTTCACCATATTTGCATTGGAATACTGGTTCACCCATTTCATGGACTGCGGCTCCTCGTCATACCCCTCGTACAGGGTGCCGAAGCCCAGCCCGCTCCAGCGCAGGTTTCCCAAATACCGTATGTAGTCCGTAACCATTTCCCTGGTCAGACCCGGAACATCATCGCCAATCACATAGCATCCCCACTGGATTTCCTGGGCCACGCCCTCCTCCAGCATGGACCTGAGCATATCTACCATCTTAGGCGTGAATAACTGCGGCTCCTCTTTCCTGAGTTCGGCAATCATGCTGCGGAACAGCCACAAATGGGTATTCTCATCCCGGTTGATATACCGGATTTCCTGGACGCTTCCGGGCATCTTGCCGCCCCTTCCCAGGTTATAAAAAAACATGAACCCGCTGTAAAAATAAATGCCCTCCAGGATATAGTTGGCCATGATGACCCTGAGAAGGGTCACATCATCCTTCTTCTCCTGGAATTCATTATATAGATTTCCTATAAATGTATTGCGGCGCAGAAGGTGTTCATCCTCCTTCCACTGGTACAATATTCTGTCCCGCTCCACCGGACTGCAGATGGAATCCAGCATATAGCTGTAGCTCTGGCTGTGCACCGCCTCCTGAAATCCCTGTATGGTAAGGCACAGATTCACCTCATTGGCTGTGATATACTGGGCAATACAGGGCAGGTTTGCTGTCTGGATGGAATCTAAGAACACCAGAAAGCTCAGTATCTTATCATAGGCAGTCCGCTCCGCAGCCGTCAGGTTCTTATAATCCTTTAAATCCGCGCTGAGGTTGATTTCCTCCGGAATCCAGAAATTATTCATGGCCTGGCGGTACCAGCTGCTGGCCCAGGTGTATTTCATATTATTAAAGTCGTTGAGATTGGTGGTATTTCCGCCTATCATCCTCCGTCTGTTCTTATCCGTATCGCCCTGAGGGTTAAACAGGGGCTTGGCTGACAATATACTCATATCAAAAATCCTTTCTTACATGCCTTTCCATACCTTTCAACAGCAGCTTAACTGGAACAGCTCTCGCACTCCTCCACCTCCAAAGACTTGCTGCGCACATAGTAGAGGGTTTTTACGCCGCTCTCCCAGGCCAGTATATAGAGGTTCAGCAGCTGCCGCATGGTATAATCGTTGGTAATGTACAGGTTCACGCTCTGGGCCTGGTCAATATGCCTCTGGCGCACGCCTGCGGCCCGCACCGTCCAGGTCTGGTCCATGGTGTATCCGCTTTTATACAGCCAGAAGGTCCTGGGTGTCAGATCCGGGGCCACCCTGGGAAGAATGGCGTTCTTTTTCTCTTCCAGATAAAACCGCTTCATCACAGGATCCAGGCCTGCCGTTGTACCGGAGAGTATGCTGGTGCTGCTGGTAGGCGCCACAGCCAGAAGATAGGCGTTGCGCATTCCGTGCTCCGCCACCTGTTCTGCCAGCTCTTTCCATTCCCTGCTCACAATCCCCCGCTTCTCAAAGTATGCCCCTGTCTGCCATTCGCTTCCCTCAAAATACCGGTAGCATCCCTTCTCAGCCGCCAGATTGGCGCTGGCCCTGACAGCCGCGTAATGAATCCGCTCAAACACCCGGTCCGCAAAGGCCAGATGTTCCTCGCTCTCCCACCGTATACCGTGCTTTGCCAGCATATGATGGTAACCGCTGACTCCCAGACCGATTCCTCTGTAATTCTGATTGGTAATTCCGGCGTAGGCCAGGGGATAAAAATTCAGGTCAATTACATTATCCAGTGCCCTCACAGCACTGGCGGCAATATACTCCACTTCATCCGGATCATCCACATCAATCGCCCCCAGGCAGAGGCTGGCCAGATTACAGACAACAAAATCTCCCGGCCGTGTGGTCTGGACCACCGCGGTCTCCCCATTAACCTCCAGCACCTGAGTTGATACACTTTCTATGGGAGACATGTTCTGGGCAATCTCGGTGCACAGGTTGGAACAGTATATGATGCCCCGGTGGCTGTTGGGGTTGGCCCGGTTTACCGTATCCCGGTTAAAGATAAATGGTGTGCCTGTCTCCACCGCGGACTTGATAATCAGGCGTACCACATCTTTTAACAGCACAGTGCGCTTGGATATCCTGTCATCACCCACGCAGTCCAGATACCGTTCCTCCCACAGCTCCCCATAGCAGTCCTCCAGGCAGTATCCCTTAACGGTCCGGATCTCATGAGGGCACATCAGATGCCAGTCCTGGTCAAGATTCTCCGCAGCCATTCTCCAGAATAAATCAGGAAAACACACAGCCGGGAAAATGTCGTGGGCCTTCATACGGTCATCCCCGTTATTAGTACGAAGCTGAAGAAACTCCGGCAGATCCTTGTGCCAGGCGTCCAGATAAACCGCGGCAGCGCCCTGGCGCATCCCCAGCTGGTCCACTGCCACAGCCGTATCGTTCACCAGCTTAATCCAGCGGATCACGCCTCCGGCAGCCCCCTCAAATCCCCGAATCCTGCTTCCCGTTGCCCTGACCTTTCCGAAATACAAGCCCATGCCTCCGCCAAATTTACTGACCTGTGCAAAGTTGTCCACACTTCTGTAAATTCCTTCCAGGCTATCCGGCACAGTGTCAATAAAACAGCTGGAAAGCTGATGGTACGGTTTTCTGGCATTGGACAGGGTTGGGGTGGCCATGGTAACCTGCATACGGCTGAGCATATCATAAAACCGGCGCACCCATTGCATCCTGCAATCCTTACTTTCCTTCATGGCCAGGTGCAGGGAAATGCCCAGATACATTTCCTGGGGCGTCTCTAACGGATGATGGCTGTGGTCCTGGATCACATACCGCTTAAGCAGCAAATCCAGTCCCGCATAGGTAAAGAGCTTATTTCTCTCCTCATCAAGAAATCCTTCCGCCTCTATTATCTCCTCCCGGCTGTAATGCTTCAGGATATAATCACCATATAACCCCTGCTCCGTCAGATATGAAATCTTTTCATACAGTCCCTTAATTCCCAGCCCCTTAAGCTGTTCCTCCACCTCACAGGCAAAACCGCAGTACCGCAGCCTGGCCGCTGCAAATTCCCACAGGGGCGTTTCCTTGGAAGTCAGTTCCGCCGCGGATCGAATCAGGGCTTCCATTCCCTCAGCCGGCTCCATTCCCGGCTTGCGGAAGGAACGGTATCTCTCAAGCAGACGCTCCAGTCCATATCCCTCCCCCTGAAAATCCCTTCCGATTTCTTCCAGACATTGTTCCAGCCCTTTATATTCCAAATCTATCTCTATTTTCGTATCCGCCATGATGTCCTTTTGCTCTCCTTATCTCACCTTATCTCATTTTCTCCGGCTTCCTCTTACTTTTCTCCTGCCGGTTCCTGTCCTTATCTAATTCCTGACATCCATGCATACCATTTCCAGATGTCACGCCCACCATTATAAACCATATATATAGTGGTTACAAGCTGTTTTTGCACCACATATACCCCAAATACTGTATTCTCCTTTATTCACAACACTTTCCCGGCTACAGTTATATACTTGTGGCTGTTTCAACAAAAAATGTGATTGCACTTGTAGTAGTTTCATCCTATTATATGGTTGGAACAACAATGAATACGTGGCATTCATGCCGCAAAGGGGGTAAACTTCCCGCATATCCGTCATCCGGATCAGGTAAGGGAAGCAGGGATTATGAGCGATATCAAAAGTCCATTTTGGCGCACTGCCGCCGAATATGGCATCATTACAGTAAGCATCTGGATTATGGTGGTTGGAATCTACTTTTTCAAGTTCCCCAATCATTTTGCATTCGGAGGCGTCACAGGCTTTTCCACTGTAGTAAGCGAAATCAGCCGTTGGTCTGCCAGTGATTTCACATTTATTGTAAACACCTCACTGCTGGTTTTAGGGTTCATTTTCCTGGGTAAGGGTTTTGGAATAAAGACCGTTTATGCAAGTATGGTCATGTCCATCAGCCTGTCCCTGCTGGAACGTGTCTGTCCTTTAAGCAGACCTCTGACAACAGAGCCTTTGCTGGAGCTGCTGTTCGCCATCTTCCTGCCGGCAGTGGGCACAGCCATCCTCTTTAATCTGGGCGCTTCCAGCGGCGGTACAGATATCATCGCCATGATACTTAAGAAATATACCAGCCTTAACATAGGAACCGTTCTCATGCTGGTGGATGTGGCGGCCGTGGCCTCCTCATTCTTCATATTCGGGCCTGAGACAGGACTGTTCTCCACCATCGGCCTGGCGGCCAAATCCCTGGTCATTGACGATGTGATTGAGAATCTGAATCTGTGCAAATGCTTTAATATTATCTGCGACGACCCGGAGCCGATTTGCGACTATATCATCAACACGCTGCACCGCAGCGCCACGGTATACCATGCGCAGGGAGCCTTTACCCATCATGAAAAGACCGTAATCATGACCACCATGAAACGCAGCCAGGCATTAAAGCTGCGCAACTATATCCGCACCATTGAACCCACGGCCTTCATGCTGATATCCAACTCCAGCGAAATCATCGGAAAAGGATTCCTGGCCGGGTAGGCTTGGGCACAATTTTCCTGGGGATCAGCGTTTTTTCCCATGTCTTATACAGCAATTAAAATCAAATCTAATATAAAACAGCGGCAGCGAAATCCGGTGAACACTCATCCGATTCGCTGCCGTATTTTTCATTCCGCTTGTTTCAGTCCGCGGTTTCCTCTTTCAGAATCCCATCCCCGCTTCCGATGGTACCCAGACGTTCCAGCAGTCCGAACATGTAATCCGTATACCGTTCCGCCACCTCAATCACCACTGCGTCCGGCTGAAGCTCAAGGGCTGCCGCCCCGCAGTCCTCTGTCCGGTAATCCATCAGCGTCACATCCGGGTAGTTCCTGGCAAAGTACTCAGCCATGTGTACCCCGAAGGAGTCCCTGCAAATAAGGATTCTTTCTGCCTTCCCCTCTGCGTCTGAGGAGTAGTGGGTGATGGTCTCATGTTCATTCTGGTAATCCATTTCAAAGGACACATCCTCCCTGTAGCCTGACACTTTGAGGAATGGGTCATCGTCATAATACTTCTGAAGATTCAGCATGGTTGCCAGGTCCCCGCTGAAGGTTCCTCTGTTTTCAATATCATAAGAGCGGTATGACTCAGGTCCGAACGGCTCCCCGTCTATGTCCTGTATCACCATCTGGGATGCCATAAATGCCCCCATATCATTCCAATGGGTATCATACTTCCTGTATATCTGGCACCAGTCATCCTTGGCCTTTCTGAACTCATCCAGGGGGTAGTACACATCACAGTCCGTATTCTCTTTCAGATATTTGTACAGCAAATCCGCCTTGGACTGTTCCTGAACCACCTTCACGGATGAGGGCATAAAATCGCTGTATACCTGCTCCTTGTTGGGGACCATATAGAAAACCAGCTTTATCCCTCTGGAGGCCAGATTTTCCTCCGCCTGCTTAAGCAGCGCCCCAAACCGTTCCATCTCATCAGCACTGTAATGATTGGTTCCCTGGTAGTCCGCAATGCTGTCCTCCATTTCCCCTTTCAGCTTATAGAACATCCATCCGTCCTTTCCCATAAGCACGGCATCGGACGTAACTTCCCCAAACACATGAATGTCCGCCAGTTTTCCAAAGGCCACAATGGGATTCTTAAAGGCCAGATGGTCATTAAAGTAGGCATCATACTGCCCCGGATAGGTTTTAAGGTCCGCTGCAGAAAGATTCCTGAAATTAAGAACCGGCTTTTCCTGGTAAACCCGGTTCTCGTAATTCTCCGTGTCCACATAATCCTTAAGAGGTATGAACAGGAGTCCGGGCAGTATCATCATCCCCAGGAACATGCCTGCAAATATATATGCTTTTATGCGTTGTCTCACCTGCTGCCTCCTCTCTAAAACCGGAAATAGATAAACGGATTATAGGTGCTTCCCACAGCCATCACAATCGAGTATGCAAACAGCAGTATAAGTCCCAGGCTTTCAGACAGGTAAATGCTTCTGCCGTCCTGCATATGTTTCCTGAAACAGGGAACCAGGGCCTGAAACGGACCGCACAGCACAATCCCTATCACCATATAGGATATGGTCTTATGGCTCATGTACATAGCCGTATCATAAATCCCCGGGCGCAGAAGAAACATCTGCTTAAGCAGCATAAGTCCCCGGGTCAGCGAATCCGCCCGGAACATGGTCCATCCCACCACGGTAACGAAAAACATATAAATATAACTGACCGCCGTCGGCAGACACTCCAGCCGCCGCTTTAAAAACAGCCGTTCCGCCACCTGCAGGCAGCCGTAATACATTCCCCACGCAATAAAGGACAGACCCGCGCCATGCCAGAATCCGGTACAGATAAACACGATCATCAGATTGCGGCAGGTGATAAGCGTCCCCTTCCTGCTTCCGCCAAGAGGAATGTAAAGGTAGTCCTTGAACCAGCTGGAGAGAGAAATATGCCACCTGCGCCAGAACTCTCCCACAGACCTGGACAGATATGGATAATTAAAGTTCTCCGTCAGCTCGAAGCCCAGCATTTTACCAAGGCCAACCGCCATATCGGAATAACCTGAAAAATCAAAATAAATCTGCAGTGTATACAGGATTCCCACATACCATCCCAAACCTCCGCTGATCTGGTCCATAGGATTGGCCAGAACCTTGTCCACCACGCTTCCGAACTGGTTGGCAAGTATAACCTTTTTTCCCAGTCCGTAGATAAAGCGCCTTGCTCCGCATGCAAACAGTTCCGGCGTCACATGGCGGCTTCTGATGCGCGCGCCCATACCCTGATAGCGCTCGATGGGTCCCTGTATCATCTTAGGAAAAAAGGACATGTAAAGTCCCAGATTCAGCAGGTTCCTCTCGGCCCCTGTGGTCCCCCGGTACACATCCACCACATAAGATATCATCTGAAATGTGTAAAATGAGATACCCACCGGCAGCAGCAGGTTCTTTGGCTCCGCCACGGTGCCCCCCGCCAGCTTATTGACCAGGCCGGTCAGGAAATCAAAGTATTTAAAATAACCCAAAAAACCCAGGTTCACCGCCACCAGCAGCACAAGGAGCAGCTTATCCGGGGTAAAGAGAGTGTGCTTGCCGGCACCGGAAGCTGTCTGGCTGGCTGTACTGACGGCAGCCCCTGCCGTAACCCCTGTCGCTCCAGCAGCTTCCCCTGCGGCTCCGGCCCCAGCCGGCCCAGCCCCAGTCGCCTCCGGCCCGGCCTCTGCCGCCCCAGCTCCAGTCGCCTCTGGCCCGGCCTCTGCCGCCCCAGCTCCAGTTGCCTCCGGCCCGGCTCCAGCCGCCGGCCTGCTGCCCCGCACAGCCTCCATCCCCAAAGCGCCTGCATAGTTCACAATCAGGGACAAAAGGAGAAGCCATATATACTCCTGCTCTCCCCATGCATAGAAAATAAAACTCATTGCCAGCAGAAAGAAGCTGCTTAACCGGATGGGCAGCAACAGATTCACGACCAGCACAAAGGGCAGGAACAGCCATAAAAATATCATGGAACTAAATAACATGAAATATTTTCCTTCCTGAATTCATTCTTTCGTCCACAGGGTGCCTGAAAATGCATTACAGGACGCCGGCATCTGCCTGATCCCAGCCATTTCCCTGCGGTCCGGACCATGGCGATATTATAACATGCCTCCACAGGATTTTAAAGGCTGATTTGCGGAGCCAGCTGCCCGGGCGCGCTTAGCCTCTGATTGTACGCAGCAGCATTTTTCCGGCCTTCTTAAATGTCCAAGTGCATCATTGTACCAAAAGGCCATCTGTGTTATAATTATTTCATTAAAATTTCCAGGGCAGACCGGAAACATGTTTCTGCCTCATACTGCCCGGCGCAATCATCACCTCTCCGGAGCCTGTTTGAAACTGACTGCCCGCCATCTGGCGGAACACAATTTTTAAACACGCTCTGATGCATTATGAGATATCACGAAAGAAGGAAGTGTTATGGACCTAAAATTACAGGTAAAACAAACCCAGACTTTGTCACAGCGGATGATTCAGTCAGCTGAGATTCTTCAGATGACCTCCCAGGAGCTGAATACTTATATCAATGAACTGGCATTGGAAAACCCGGTAATCGACATTGTGGAGCCTCCCACTGCTGAAGAGCAGCGTGAGTCCATCGAACAGCAGGAATGGCTTAATTCTTTCAATGAGGAGAATTACTATCTGTACCAGCGCCAGAATAATGACGATGACTACGACTTTAAATCCAGCTGGAACATTAACACGGACGACGGCGAGACCCTTCAGGATTATCTGTGGTCCCAGCTCATCACGGAAAACTTCACGGACCAGGAAACGGAAATCATCAAGTTCATGCTGGAATGTCTTGACAACAAGGGCTACCTGGAAGAGAGCATAGAGACCATTGCCTCCTACTTTGGGACCGATACCGAGATAGTGGAAGATCTCCTGTCCGATCTCCAGGCCCTGGACCCCTCCGGCGTCTGCGCGCGTACACTGGAGGAATGCCTGAAGCTGCAGCTGGAACGCAGGGACATGCTGACCCCTGTACTGGAATCCATCATTGACAACTGCCTGGAAATGGTTGCCAAGAACCAGATTCCGGCCATTGCCAGGAAGCTTCGCCTCTCTCCCACTGAAACTGCGGGTTACTGTCAGATTATTAAATCTCTGAATCCCAAACCGGGTGTATCCTTCAGCAGCAGGGACCAGCTCCGTTACATCATACCGGATGTGACTATTGTAAAGTTCAAGGACCATTTTGACATCCTGCTGAACGAATCCATGTATCCCACCATTGAGCTTAACAGCTACTACCGCCAGATGAACCAGAATCCTGAATCCTCTGAACTGAAGGAGTATCTGGGCAATAAAATCCGGCAGGCCGAGTGGGTCAAACAGTGTGTAACCCAGCGCGGAAAGACGCTGATGCAGGTATCACGGGCCATCCTTGAACACCAGGAGGAGTTCTTCACCTTCGGACCTGCCCACCTGAATCCCTTAAGGCTGGCAGATATCGCCCAGGAGCTGGACATCCACGAATCCACAGTCAGCAGGGCAGTTAGCAAGAAATACCTTCAGTGCTCCTGGGGGGTATACCCCATGAACTTTTTCTTCTCGCGCAGTGTGGCTGTCCAGGAAAGCAGCAGTGAAAGCGGCACCCAGTCCGTGACTGCCGCGGATATCAAGCGGGTTCTTCGGGAAATCATAGAGGAAGAAAACAAAAAGAAGCCTTACAGCGACCGCCTTCTGGGTGAAAAGCTGGCAGAACGCGGCATATCCATCTCCCGCCGGACCGTTGCCAAGTACAGGGAAGAGGAAGGCATTGCGGACGCCAGCGGGCGTAAGGAGTATGTGTAACATGATATTCTTAAAGACATGGCAGAGCAGCCATGTCTTTTTGTTTATCCGGCCCCCCAGGGGCGAATGCTGATTTTATACCTGAAAGTATGATAAAAAAGGAATTAAGGTGAATTAAGTTTATTTTACTCAAAATTCATCTTGACAATATTAGAGAAATCTTGTAAAATTGTTGATGTCGCTGATGGAACAGAGCTTGTAAGGATAATTACAAATGATTCTTGATTGTTCCCATAGACAAATGCCCAGATAGCTCAGTTGGTAGAGCAGAGGACTGAAAATCCTCGTGTCGTTGGTTCGATTCCGACTTTGGGCACTGACCGTATGACGAAGCGGTCATTACGCAGGTGTAGTTCAATGGTAGAACACTAGCCTTCCAAGCTAGATACGTGGGTTCGATTCCCATCACCTGCTCTATAAAATGCGAAAAAGCCTTGAAGGGGCTTTTTTTTGTTTACCTTATATCCACGGCAAAACAAAAGGCAGCAGCCCAATACACTGCTGCCTTTTATGTTCTGATTCTCTCTTATAACCCGCTATTTACCCTGGCCGTAATGATTTTTGGCAAAATCCTTCATAACCGCTACATTTTCAGGTGATATCCCTGCCGGCTTCCCGCCTGTGGCTTCAATCATGTAAAGAATTCTGGCTGTTGCCTCCAGGACTGTTGCTACCTTAAACGCTGCGTCCATATTCTCACCCACACAGACAGCCCCGTGGGAATGCAGAAGGCAGGAGTTGGCTTCCGTTCCCAGTGCCTTTTCACATTGGTCTGCCAGTTCTTCAGAACCAGGCAGTGCATACTGGGTACATTTGCAGGTGTCTCCCATGGCCTGGGCTGCCTCATCTATTATCAGGGGAATATCTTTTCCCTGGGTGGCGTATACCATGGAATACATGGGATGTGTATGGATGACTGCGTTTACCTCTTCTCTGTTTCTGTATATAGCCAGGTGCAGTCCTGTCTCAATAGTTGGTTTTCTGTGGCCCTCCACGATTGTTCCATCCAGCCTGCAGACCACTACATCGTCTTCCACAATGGTACTGTATTTCATGGCGCTGGGCGTTAAGTATACCAGTCCGGTCTCAGGATCGCGGATACTGATATTTCCCCATGTCTCTACAGTAAGACCTGAATTCTCCAGCTTTTTACCGCTCTCTACAATGCATTTTTTAAAGTCCATTTCTGCCTCTCATTCTGCTGCCGCAGGCAGCCCTTATTTTTTATGGTCTGAAGTATATTTGAATCCCGTATAAAAAATACTTTTCAAAACTCCAGCCCTGTTCCTACTCAAAGGTCTTTAAGTAATCCTTAAACTCTCCTACATTGTCCTTTGTAATGACTTTTGTTCCGGTGTCAATATAGGATTCCGCCTCACCGCCGTCAAATATTTTCAGCATATTATCCACGCCCAGTTTTCCCATTTCAGCCGGATACTGTGCCACAGTTGCCAGAAACTCTCCGTTTTCCACCAGGTTCAGCGCTTCGCTTACCGCATCAAATCCGATAATCTGAATCTGTTCCTGCATATTGGCTTCCTTAATGGCTCTTAAGGCTCCAATACCCATATTGTCGTTGCAGCAGAAGAAAAGTTCAACATCCGGATTCGCGCTTATGATATTCTGGGCAGCTGTATATCCCTGGTCCACTTCCCAGTTTGCCGTCTGTTCAGCCACAACAGTTACCGTGTCCCCGGCGCCTTCTATGAATCCATTGTAACGGTCCGCTGCATTTGTCTGTCCTTCAATCCCTTTGAGTACGGCTGTCTTTGTTCCCTTCTCAAAGTTTTTCGCCACATATTCGCCTGCCAGTTTGGCGCCTTCATAATTGTTGGTTCCGTAAAACGGAATTTCCAGACCTACATTGGCAAGGCTTTCATCCGTCAGCTTTGTATCCAGATTGATGATAGGAATACCTGCTTCCTTACATTTTGTAAGGGCGGATTCCAAACCGTCGGAAGAACTGGGAACCAACAGGATTCCGTCCACCTTATTGGCAATCATATTCTCAATAATGCCAAGCTGGGCGTCAGCGCTGGCATGCTGGTCTCCGGCCTGAACCTCAATCTTAACGCCCTTTGCCTCTGCTTCCACTTTGGCGCCGTTGGCCAGGGTAATATGATATTCATTGTTTAAAGTCATCCCCACAAACCCAATGGTCTTATCCCCATAGTTACTCGATACCGCTTCTACGCTGCTTTCTTCGCCCTTCCCGCTTTCCCCGGCTGTATCCGCGGTCTTAGCCTCTGTCTGCTGTTCTTTGGCTGTCTCCGGCGCTGTCTCCTTTGGAGTGCCGCTGCATCCGCTCAGCACCGCTGCCGTCATAACCGTGCTCATTGCCAATGCCATCACTGTTGCCGTCATGTTTCGCTTCATAATCAATTTCCTCCTTTATTTGCAAATACTTAATGTATTTAGCTTTCCTACTCGCTCTGGCGTTCCTTCTTCTTATCCGCAAACACCGCGGCTATAATGACGATGCCTGTGACAATGGTCTGGTAATAGGTGGCGACATTCATGATCTGGAGTCCGCAGGTCAGAGTACTGAGAATAATGGCTCCCACCAGTGTGTTTCCGATCTTCCCCTTTCCGCCTGATAAAGAGATTCCTCCGATAACCGCGGAAGCGATGGCGTTCATCTCATAACCGGATCCGGCATTCGGGTCTGCATATGTAAGGCGTGACAAAAGCATGATGCCTCCAATGGCTGCAAATATACCGCTTAAAACATATACCATAAGCACGGTTCTGTTTACATTGATTCCTGAAAGCCTGGCGGCGCAGATATTGCCCCCTGCGGCATAGACGTGCCTGCCGAACTTTGTATATGCCATGACGAAAATAATCACTGCGTAGAATACAAATACATATATGACGGAGACAGGAACCGTCCCCAGTACTTTGGAGGCCATCAGGCTGCCCAATCCCTTAGGGAAACTGGATATGGGCTGTCCTCCGTTAATCAGAAGCGCCAATCCCCTGGCGATCTGCATGGCTCCCAGCGTCACAATAAAGGGCGGTACCTTTCCGTAACTGACCAGACAGCCATTGACCAGGCCAAAGGCAGCGCCGGCCGCGATGCACAAAATCCCCATGGCAATCAGGGGCATGCCGGCCTTCAGAATCAGCCCTCCAAATATACCCACAAATCCCACAATGGACCCAACACTCAAATCAATACCGCCTGTGACAATGACAAGGGAGGCACCGATTGCAATGATGGAAATAATGCTGGCCTGGGTAATGATATTGAACATGTTATTAAGGGTCAGAAAATTCTTTCCCATCATGCTGCAGATTACAGCAAATACAATAAAAATAACAACCAGTCCCAGATATAAAGTCAAGGCTGGCAGCTTTGCCTTAACACCCTCTTTGTAGCTCTCCATACCTATATTCCTCCCTGCATCGCATATTTTAATATGGTTTCCTGCGTCAAATCCGGGCCATTGTCCAATATAGCCTCCAGGACGCCTTCCCTCATAACCGCAACCCGGTCGCACATCTTAAGCACTTCCACAAGGTCGGAGGATATCATTATGATAGAGGCCCCCTGATTGACCAGGTCATACATAATATTGTATATTTCGTCACGCGCCCCTACATCAATTCCCCTTGTGGGTTCGTCAAATATATATACATCCGCATTGGAATACAGCCACTTTGCAATAACCACCTTCTGCTGGTTTCCTCCGGACAGGTTCTTGGCTTCCGTAAGATGTGTATGGGTTTTAATCCGCAGGCTTTTGATGTAATCCTTTGCGCGATCCGCCATCTCCTTTTTGCGGATAAACGGTTTGGCAAGCTGTTTTAAGTTAGGCAACGCTATATTATCCATGACAGAGTGCATGAGCACAAGCCCCTCATCCTTTCTGTCCTCGCTCAGATAGACGATTCCCTTTTCAATATTCCTGGACAGACTGTTGGACAATGTTTCACCCTTATACGTAACAGTTCCCCCATCTTTTCTGTAAGCGCCTATCATGCATTTTGCCACTTCTGTCCTGCCCGCTCCCACTAATCCTGCAAATCCCAGTATCTCGCCTTTATGCAGCTCAAATGATATGTCCTTTAAAAAGTCCTTATATCCCAGCTTCTCAACCTTTAATACAACCTGGTTCATGTCAACTGCTTCATTGGCAATCTTTTCAAAGCTGACTGTGCGTCCCACCATCATCTTTGTCAGCTGGTCCTCTGTGGTTTCGGATAATCTAACGGTTCCTATATACTCGCCGTCACGCATAACCGTGCACCTGTCTCCAATCTCGAACAGCTCGCTCATGCGGTGGGAAATGTATACAATTCCGATTTTTTCTTTTTGAAGTTCACGGATAATTCCAAAAAGCATGTTTGTCTCTTTATCCGTAATGGCCGCTGTGGGTTCATCCAGAACCAGGACCTTTACATGATTGGATATGGCCTTGGCTATCTCAACCAGCTGTTTCTGGGCCACACTCAGCTCACGGACCAGCGTCTTGGGACTTACCTCCAGGCCGACCCGCCTCATGTACCCCTCTGCCTCTTTTATGGCCCGCTTATGGTCCACAAGAAGCCCCTGGCCGTATTCCTTTCCAATGAATATATTTTCGTATACAGGCAAATCCGGTACGAGATTAAATTCCTGGTAAATCACGCTGATACCGGCGTCCAAAGCCTCCTTCGGCGTCATAGGCGCCAGTTCCCGGCCGTCCAGCCAGATGTCCCCGCCTTCCCGTCCGTATGCCCCGGACAGAATTTTAATTAACGTGGATTTACCCGCTCCATTTTCTCCCAAAAGAACGTGAACCTCACCGGGAAGCACCTCAAGCTGCGCATTTTTCAGTACAGGAACACCAAAAAAACTTTTGTTAATCCCGCACATCCTCAATATACATCCGTCCATGGACAGGCCCCCCTTACCCTTCTAGTTTTTGATACCGTTTCAATGCCTCGCCAGAATCTTTTCCACAGCAATAAGCCGTACTCTCAATGCCCTTTCCCAAAAGGCGCCTGATTTCCCTCACTGTCATCTCAGGTTCAAAGTACTTAAGCTGTGCGCCCAGATTTCCCAGGGACGTGCTTTCCTTGCCCCCTGTCACTACCTTCTTGCCTGTTGCATCAGCTGTCATCTGACACAGCCTTACATTCCGCGAGCCGCCGCCTACCATATAGACAGTGTCTTTTTTCTTTCCGCTGATTTCCTCCAGACCCTGTATCACCGAGGCAAAGCTCAGCGCCATGGAGTTTTGAAAGCTGCATATGATTGTACCCCAGTCTTTTTCTCCGGAAGCCTGACCAGTCTTAACAAGATAATTCCATATCTCATCAGACATATGTACGGGATTGAAAAATCTGGAATCGTTGACAGGAAACAGAGGAGCCGCCCCCTCATGGCAGTCTCCAAGGCTGTTAAGCTCCTCCCAGCCTATGGCCCCATGTTCCCCTTCATATTCCTCCTTAATGCGTTGGATAATGAACATACCCGCACTGTTGCGCAGCAGGGTGATTTTATCAAATGCCCCTATCTCGTTGGTCAGGCATCTTTTTCTCACCTCTTCGTTCACGATTGGCTCCTCTAACTCCATGCCGATAAGCGCCCAGGTCCCTGTGCTGACAAACAAAAATTCTTCCTCCTCTGCCGGAATGGCCAGGACCGCGGCAGCCGTATCATGGGACGGCACGCAAATAACCGGTACATCATACGATATGCCCAGAATTTCCTTTACACTGGAGTGAAGCGTGCCAATGGCAGTACCGTGTCTCCCAACAGGCGCAAACAGGCCAGATGGTATTTCCATTGTTCTCAATGCTTCTTCACTGAGTTCCCTTTTTCTGGCATCCATCAGCTGGGTCGTAGACAATTCGCTGGGCTCATTCACCATACAGCCTGTAAAGAGATAGTTTAAGATATCCGGAATCATAAGAAGCTTATGTCCACGTGAAAACATGGGCTGCATTTTTTCCATCATTCCCTTAATCATATTAACCGAATTAATTTTATCGCAAAGGATACCCGTCTGCCTGAACAGATATGTTCTCTGCTCATCTGACATCTGTTCCAGAACCTCTGCCCCTATGCTGTTCCTGTATGACAATGGATTCTGAATCATAAGTCCCTGCTTGTCGAACAGCGCAAAATCCACGCCCCATGTACAGATCCCGATTGAATGGATGGTTCCGGTCCGCTTTACCGCCTCTTTTAATCCCTCTAACAGTTTTTGGTAAATCATCAGTATATCCCAGTAAAAATACTGATGGACCCTGACCATGTAATTTGGTATCTGGGAAATGACCTCCGTGGTTATCTGTTCTCCGTCATACACCCCCAGAATAACCCTGCATGATGAATTACCGCAGTCAAACGCTACCATATTCCGCTTCATCAACACCCCTGCCCCTCTCCTATTGAATTTTTATTTTCAGACCGTATTTCTCTGCCCGCTGTACCAGGAATAACAAGTCAGCTTTCTTAAGGGACGGCATATTCCCCATCTCATATGCACGTCCTAACCCCTGATACTTCGGCAGCCCCAGCCTGTGATAGGGTAGAAATACAATCTCAGATATATGATTCAAACTCTTAATGTACTCAAAAAAACCATTGATGGACGCCTCATCATCATTGCATCCCGGAATATAAGGATATCTGACCGACAGTTCCCCGCTGTAATGACCGCACAGCCATTCCAGGTTGCTGAGTATCAAGGTATTGTCCACGCCCGTAAGCACCTTATGCTTCTCAGGATCGATCTGTTTGAAGTCATAATATATATAGTCAACACGCCCGTTTATGTCTTCCAATGCCTTTTGGGGGACATGCCCGCATGTTTCAACCAGGGTGTTATAACCTCTCCGGTGCATCTGCTCTCCGACAGCTCCTATGATTTCACTGTAATACAGCGGTTCTCCTCCGCTGAACGTAACGCCGCCGCCGGACATCCCATAATATTGACGGTCCTTCAGTATCTCAGTCAGAAGCTCTTCCTCGTTGTATTTTCTCCCCATCATCTCCCTGGCGTCCGCATAACACTCCCTGATGCACACACCGCATTGCCTGCACTTGCTCTGGTCCGTAATAAATCCGTAACCTTCCATGTAGCTTATGGCTTTTTCCGGACACAGAACGCTGCATCTTGCACAGTTGATGCAGACATTTGTCTTAACCAGAACCTCGGCCCCCGCTCTCTGGGATTCGGGGTTTGCACACCATCTGCAGCGCAGGGAACAGCCCTTTAAAAATATAACGGTGCGGATACCGCGGCCATCCTCAGTTGCAAACCGTTCTATATTAAATACATTGCAAACCCCCATGTTTGTGATTCCCCCTGTTCATCATCCGCCGATTCATTCACCGCATTGCGGTACTTAAGCTATAATTCCAGCTCCGCCCTGTTTATTACATCCATTTGGCACTCCGGGGACAGCGACGTAAACAATGCACTGTAACCCGAAACTCTGACCATCAAATCCTTATATTCATCCGGATGCTCCATCGCCTCCCTGAATACTTTGTTATCCACCACATTAAACTGAATCTGCTGTCCGTAGTTTTCAAACAGCACCTTAATCATGGCAATTACCTTCTCTTTATTCTCATCCGTATCCAGCGCTCCTTTGGACAGGCGCATGTTGAATATGGCCCCTTTCTGGAACCATATGCTGGGCAGTTTCATGACTGAATTGCAGGCGGCCGTGGCACCTTTTTTCTCCGACCCATTGGCAGGGGAAATTCCATTATTTACCGGCTGTCCGTCTTTGCGTCCGTCCGGCGTGGCTCCAATGCTCTTTCCAAAAGCAATGTTACCTGTCACAGGGCTCTGGCTGTAGGAGTAACAGCAGGGCACCGGCCCCTTTCCATACTTGGAACTTTTGTATTTATACCTGTAGCTGGAGCCAATATAGTCCTCCAGTTCAACTACCCACTTGTCAGCTCTCTCGTCATCATTTCCAAACTTAGGTGCCTTGTTTAACAGTATGGCCCTGATTTCCGGTCCGGCAGGCACTGTCTCCATGTCCTCATAATTGGTGTTCATGGCATGAAGCACCTGTTCCATGGTCAGAAGCTTCTGATTAAATACAATCTCGTCCAATGCTGCCAGGGAATCCCCTGCGCTGATGGTTCCCGCCGTAGGCCCGCCGTCCGCCGAGTACACGGAACCGCCCTCCACAAGGTCCATGGCCCTCTCTATACAGTCATATACCAGGGATGAACGGAATGCGTTGATATCCTGCTGTATATGAATTTCATCATTGATATGCTCCGTTTCCACCTGCAGTCCCATAAAATAATCCAGGGTCTGTTTATATAATTCCATCAGCTCCCTTACACTGCCGCAGTCCTCTGCACGTTTCTCCAAATCCACAAAATGGTATCCTGTCTTAGGATCCGTGCCGTCGTGGAGAGTGATTTCAAGTACCTTTTCCACATTCAGCCATGGGCCTTTGGCCGCAAAATCCCATTTTCCAGGAATGGATGCCTCGATACATCCGTCCGGCACCCAGTCCACCCGGTCTTCCTCGGCAATTCCCATATTCTTAAGCGTCCTGATAAATGCCTTATCATTGTAAAATGCCGGCTGCCCGCCCTGATGCCTTTGCGCAGCCTTTAACGCCTTCATCATGAACCCATCACTGGTTCCCTCAAACCACTTGATGGATACGGACGGGGTAAAGAGTCTTACATTTTCACATGCTTCCACACACAGATGGGAAACTTCATTGGTTGCATCCTTCCCGTCCACTGTCTGGCCCGCAATGGCAAGGTTAATGAACATCTGGTATCCCAGGAAAAACTCTGTATCCGGCCAGCTCCTGAGCTTATTAAGTTCATTGCATTTGATGAAGAAGCACTCGACTATCTCCAGGGCCTCTTCTCTCGTGATTCTGCCTTCCTCCAAATCCCTCTTATAATAAGGATACACATACTGGTCAAAACGCCCCAGCGAAATGGCATGCCCATTGGATTCCAGATGGACTGCCAGCAGAATCATGTAGATGGACTGAACCGCCTCATGGAAGGTCCTGGCCGGATTCAGCGGAACATTCCTGCATATATCCTCCAGCTTAAGAAGTTCCCTTCTGCGTGTCTCATCCTTTTCCTGCTCTGCCTGCTCTTTGCAGCAGTCAGCAATACGGCCCGAAAACATCACCACGGCCTGATTGCCCTGAAGGGCCGCTTCAAGAAACCATCTTTTTCGTGTATTGCCCGGCTCTCTGGGGTCCAGCCTCTTAAGCTTATTCTCTATCCGTCTCATAACATCGGATAAACCTTTATCTACCACACCTTTATAATCTACAATAACATTGCCCAAACCCGCAGCAGACACCCATGTATCATCTATCACATTGGCATCCCAGGCCTGGTTGATTTTGTCGGGAAGGGTCTTTCTCAGATTCTCATATAATGACTTTCCCTTCCAGTATTCCACACATTCCAATATTTTGTCTTTGTCTTCCTGTGTGTAGTAAAATTTATCACCCGGTCTTTTATCCGGGAAAAAAGGTGAACCATTTAACTCTGCTTCCAGCCAGTCCGTGGAGTACTCCGGATAGATCGGGGATGCTTTAGGCCACTGCGCCTGGTTTCCCACAATCAGCTCATCTGCATTCACATAGACCGTCATACGGCTCAGCACATCATAAAATGCCTGGGACCGCCTCAGAGCATTTGGTTTTCCCTCTGTCTCCTTCATGGACTCCGTAAAATAGATGCACCGCTCCGGACAAATACGCGGGTCTGTATCAAATAACCGTTTTCTCAACCTTTCCGTTCTTGTATTCATGTTCCGCCCCTCACATTCACTTCATGTATGTAACTTGTTACATTTTCAATATAGCACTTTACAGCATTCTTGTCAATAATATATTTGTGCATTTTTCATATTAATTCATTGTTTTTTCTCTTTTTTTAGCAATTTTTCCTTGTCAGTTTACCCTGTATACTGCAATCGCTTGATGTGTAAAGTAAAACTGTTACATTTTTACGTATTTACAATTAATTTTATTTAAACTATAATATGATATGGTCGGATGAAACTTATTTTTTCTTTTCATGAAACAAGTTTCACCCCTTCAGGACCAGGAGGAGAAATCGTATGAACAAGGAAGGCCGTCCGGAAAATAACGGATACATCGGAATCAGGGATATTGCCAAACTGGCGGGAGTGTCTACTGCAACTGTATCCCGGGTCATCAATAATCCAGAAATGACATCTGAAAAAGTCAGAAAGAAAGTGCAAAAAGTAATTGAGGAATATAACTATATCCCGAACCAGCCTGTCAAGAAAATCTTTTCCAAGACAAGCAATACCATAGCCGTGTTTATATATGACATGGAGAACCCTTTTTTCATCAGCCTGATTAAAGAACTGAACCAGATATGCCTGGAACACAACTATATGCTCCTAATTTGTGATACAGGAAGCAGCCCGGAACTTGAGAAGAAATATCTTTATTTCTGTCTGGCTAACCGCTGTGCCGGCATCATCCTGACAGAGGGTGTTGATTCCGACATCTTCGAGGCCTGCAAGATTCATATTCCAATTGCATTCCTGGACCGAAAAACCCACGGCAAATTCTCCAGCGTACGTTCTAATAACAGGCAGATGATGCAGCCAATTGTGGACTATCTCTATAACCTTGGGCACAGAAAAATTGCCTTTGTCGGCTGTAAAACACCTATGGATTCTGTTATTTCCAGACAGAATGGCTACATAGAAACAATGACAGGAAAGGGGCTCCCCATTATCCAGGAATATATTTACGACAAAAATCCCCAACTGACCCTTCAGGCCGGAAGCCAGGCTCTTAATTACTTCCTCTCCCTTCCGGCCGCCCCTACGGCAATCATCTGCTGCAACGACATCATTGCCTTAGGAGCTTTGAATGCCGCATATTCCCTGGGATTAAAGATTCCCGCAGATATGTCCATTGTGGGATTTGATAATGTGATCAGCAATCTCCATCAGCCTCAGATAACCACTGTTCAGCAGAACCTGCGTGAAATATCCCTTGAATTGTTTGAGCTGGTGGTAAACCCGCCGGAAGATCCTGTATCCAAAATCATTGAGGCCTCCTTCATAGAAGGCGCCACCTGCAGCAGGATCGAAACAGCCCAAAAGTAAAAAACGATGCCGGGAACCCCCCTAATTTAAATCAACATTTAAAGCAACCGATAATTTAAACCAATTTAAACCAACAGATAAAAAACCTCTTGATTTATCACAGAAAATATGATAGACTATACCACGTCAAAGTAATATCATATTTTCATGCGCGAGTGGCTCAGGGGTGGAGCACCACCTTGCCAAGGTGGGGGCCGCGGGTTCGAATCCCGTCTCGCGCTCTTTTTATTTTCAGCCGGAGGACTGCACTGCCAGTTCTCCGGCCTTTTGTTTCTCTCAGATTCAAGGCTTATATACAAAATGGGAAGGCGCCCACACGGGTCAGCCTTCCCATTTTTATATCTTATTTCTGATTGCCGGGCCAGCATCCCGGCTTTTACCTCTTCTGTTTGACCGTATTAAGATATTCCATGATTCCCATATGTATGGTCCAGGCCATCCTGTCCTGGTATTCCTCATCCTCCAGACGTTTGGCTTCTTTTCCATTGCTCAGGAATCCGCATTCCACTATAACGATAGGCTCCTTCACATGAAGCAGGAGATAATAGTTGTCATTGGCCTTGGCCATCCTCTTGTTGGCCTCGCCCAGCACATAGTCAAAGCGCTTCTGCAAAATTTCCGCCAGATACTTTCCCTTCTCTGATGTCTTATAGTAAAAGACCTGGCCTCCGGATACATATTCCTCATGGTAACTGTTCTGGTGGATACTTACCACCAAATCCGGCACTGCCTCGTTTATGATTTCGCACCGTTTTCTCATATCTGCCATCTTTTTATGACTGTCCCCGGAGCTGTAAAGCCCCTGGTCCGAGTCCCTGGTGAGGATCACCTCTACGTCGGAGGCCTCAAGATATGCTTTCAGCTGCTCTGTTATCTTCAGGTTAATATCCTTTTCCAGCTGACCATTTATCCCTACCTTACCCGGATCGCTGCCTCCGTGTCCGGCGTCTATGACCACCACCGGCCTTGCCTTGTCTGCCTGTGCTTCCTGATTATGGACAGCCACCAGTGTCCCTGCCTGCCATGATATCAGTGCCACGATACAAAGCAGCAGAATCCCCATCACTGTCTGCCATGCTGAATGCTTCATCAATGGGCGCTCCCTGATAACCTTTATTCCAGTATATTCACCCGCCTGATGAAAATGAACCTGTTTTTATTCCATACCCAGAACGTTATAATCCTGTACCGCATCTTCTATGATATATTCCAGGTATTCATACAGGATGCTGGGATAGCAGTACTCCTTCCACATGGCGTATCCGGGCTGCTTTACAGCCTCCTTCACCACCTCATAGGCCCTGCCTGCGTAACACGCGGCATTGATGTCTCCGTATACCTTTGCCATCTGCTGTTTCTCTGATTCTGTCAGCTTCACAAATATGCTGCCCGTCTCCTCCTCCGCAGAATTCTTCATGGCGTCATAGGCCTGATTATAGAATATCCGCTTTAAAACAGGCGGACTGTAGGTGTCAAAGTTCAGCAGGTTCTCATCCGTGCTCTTGTTTTTCCTGGCCCATTTCTCCATATTCACCTTGCGTGTATAGTAATAAAATGTCTCATCTTCCATGTAATCCAACACGCCGTACTGACAGGGAGGCGTGGACAGGGAACTGGTGACCACCTCGTAGATACCGATGTCATTATTTCTCATAAAATGCTGCACATGCAGGTGTCCGCTGAGGAACAGGGGGATATTCTCCCCTTCCAGCATCTGTATGAGCTCCTCGCTGTGCTCGATGGTACAATCATCCGCATACACCTTGCTCTCCTCCAGCAGGTTGTGGTGGGCAACCGGAAGAAGAATCACGCTGTCGCGGGCAGCCTGCTTTAGCTGCTCCTTTATCCACTCATAGGTCTCTGTCTTTATCATTCCCCCTACCTTGTTGCGGGGTTCATACTGGCAGGTATCCAGCATGAGCAGGCGCATGGACGGTCCCAGGTCATAGGTGTAACTGAGGGAATTGGCATCCCTGCTGCCGGCCTCCGAGTATCCGAATTCCTTATAAATGCGCTCAAAATCCTCCGGTGAGGTAGGTTCCGCCGGGTACCGGTCTCCCCCGGAATACACGGAGGCGCTTGGGTTGTTAATGTCGTGGTTGCCCGGTATGACCAAAACCGTGATGCCGGCTTTCTCCACCTCATCCAGCTTTTTCGCCAGTTCTTCATGGCTCTTCTTTTCCCCCTGAAGACTTAAGTCTCCGCTGATAATCAGGGCATCCGGACTCAGAAGCTTGATTTCCTCCAGTGCGGCATCTGTGATCTCCCATACGTAATTGGTCAGTTTTCCGTCGCCGTGCTCTACCATGGACTGAAACATATCCCCCCGGTCCGTCAGGGATTGTGCCAGATAATGTATATCTGTCATAAGGATAATGCGTTTTCCTCCAATCAGAGGCTCTGCCTTTGTCTCCTTTTCTACATCTGGAAAAGGCTGTATCTGCGAAGGCGCAGGATGGGTGGGCTTTTGCAGTTCTGTTTCCTGAACCGTCTCCTGAACCGTTTCCTTTGTCTGCTGTTTTCCGGTGGTTGGTTCCACCTGCTTTCCGGCCTGTACGCTGCACCCTGCCATGACTCCAGCCATTAAGATTGCTGTCATGATTCCCGTTATCCTTGTTCTTCCTCTCATTTCCTTCCTCCGGCGTCACCCATATTGTCTATTTAACCTCTGACACAATATCCCATATGTCCGCTGGCTCAAATCCCAGCTTCCAGCAGGCAACTCCTGCCAGGTCAAACTCCTTAATCAGGTCAATCTTAAGCTTCATGGAATCTTCCTCTTCCATCCATATATACTGCTGTCCGCTTCCGCTCACAGTCTCGCCGTAATACTGCCCCAGCAGCTTATCCCAGGTAAGCTCCACCTGGTTTTCCTCCACCCACTGCCTGGCATCTGATATGCCATATGCCTTGGAGGACGTCTTTCCCTCATTTACAGTCCACACCCTGGTATAGAAGGGGACTGCATTGATGACCTTTTCCTTGGGAACCTCTTTCAGGGTATTCTCGATGCCCTCCCTCACATAGGGAATGGAGGATACGGAGCCGGCTTCTCCTCCCGCATAGTGTTCGTCATATCCCATAACAATCACATAGTCAGCCACAATTCCCTGCTCCTTCCTGTTATAAAACGCAGTATAGGAGGATGGTACATAGTTATCCACTGACAGCACAAGCCCCTTATTGCGGCAGGCAACCGACATTTCCCTTATAAACTGCACATAATGTGGTCCTGCCTCCGCCTTCAGGCTCTCAAAATCCAGGTTGAATCCGTCAAAGCCATAGGTATCCGCCTCATTCATCAGTTTTTCAATGAGCTTTTTCCTGGTACTGGTGGAGGACATCAGAGTCTTTGTGTTAAGGTTCTTGATGCTTTCCTGCGTGCTCACATTCTCCACCATGGCCCATACCTTCAGTCCCATGTCGTGGGCCTTATCCACGTAATCCTTACTGGCCAGTGATGTGTAGGTTCCATCGCTGGACACCACATTAAACCAGGTGGGCACAATCACATTCATCCCCCTGGCATTGGATGCATAGTCCTCGAGGGTATTATTTCCCTCCTGCCGTGTGACCTGATGAAATCCCAGCCTTACTTTCCCGTCCATGGAAATACTGGTATATACAGGCGCCTCAAAGGTGCTGACAGGCGCAACCTGCTCTCCTGCCTCCAGCTTCCGGTTCTCCACATATCCGATGTAACCGTCCGCAGTCCTGACCCTGGACCACTTGTCCATGGTCTCCAGCACATCCACAGTCTCTCCTGCTGCTGCCTCCGTGATAATCTGGCTCTTCACACCGCCCTTCACTCTGATCTGGCCTGTCTTTTTCAGCACTGCCGTGTCATAGGGCTGCCAGGATGTGTCGATAAACACCCGCTTAATCTGACTTGTGGCAAAGGCCTGCGTGCGGATATCCGTATAATTTACCACAACTCCAAGAGACAGGTACATTCCATCCTGTGTGACCTTAAAGAGAGGTCCCTTCTCGCCCTGGGTACTTTCATCCGCATACACAATGGATTCAGGCAGTGCATACACAAGCAGTTTTTCGCCCTCATCCCAGTAAAAGCGCTCGTTCAGATGTTCATTTACCCAGTTCACAGGAAGGTATACCTGGCCATCCTCGTAGATTCCCTTCTCCTCCTGCACCTGGTTATCCAAAATAAGGGCCACCTGGCCGCCCTTAATGCCAAATACCCTGCTCTTATCCGCCAGCTCATTGCTGGGCATGTATTTCTTGGCAAAAAGCACTCCCAGACCACCGCCTGCCAGGATAAATATGAACAGCAGAACCAGCACCGTGATTCCGCAGCCGTGACCTTTTCTTCTTCTGCTCATCCTGTCCTCCAGTTTCCTAATGATTGTTTTTATTCTACCACAAAACAGAGTGTATGTACCAATTATTTGCTTACAATTTACAGTCATTATGGAGGAAACAGGCACAAAAGCCCGGTATGCGCCGCCTTGCTTTGGCTGCACAGGCTGAGACGGTACTCATGGCGGCGGCATAATCCGGGCTTTTGTTATCTGATTTTATTGCCTGTTTATGAATCCTTATCTTTTTTCTCTTTGGGAGGGTCGCTGAGATACACTTTGTCAAATCTGATTTCCTTCAGACAGCCCTGTTCGGCGCCGACATAGTCTCCCATATAAAAGCCTCCGTCTTCTCCCATCTCGAATATCTTTTCCCATTCCTTTTCCGGGCACTCGACTCCGTCAATGGTAATCCGGACCCCTTTGTTCTTGTATCTCTTCAATCCGTCCAGATAGGTTCTCTGGTGTTTCTTCCGGTCTCCATACTCGACATTTCTTATCATACCGATAAGCCCTCCCCTATTACCGCGGGACAGCCGGACGGCAGCACCAAGGAGTTGTTTCCGTGACATACTTTTGTGCGCCGTTCCCTTCTGTCTCTTTTTTCTTCACAAAATCCTCTCAAACCACTGCATAGTTTTATAATCCACTGAAAAAGCATCTACTGAAAGAGGAACCCTGACCAGAGAAATCCCAAACTGCCTCTCTATCTGTTTTCTGGTGTCCTCGCTGCCAAAGGCAGCCGTATATATCCACCCTGCTCTGCGTCCTTCCTCCTCTGATAAAAGCTCCAAAAATGCCTCCAGCTTCCATTCGCTCAGTGCCGCCATGACAATCTTCACTTCACACCTGAGCCACTCCGCCCTGATGGATGGTCTCAATTCTCCAAAATCAATTATGATTTCGTCATATATTCCACCCAGACAGGACGCCAGTATGCTGGGGTCCCCCTGCATATAATATGTAACCCCGAAGATTTTGTATCTGTAATCCGCAGAATCCGCCTGCTTTACGGAACCGGCCTGGCATATATCCTTCATGGTTTTCCACGCGCCATGGTCGTTCCACTCAATTACCGCAGTCCTGCGCTGCAGGGCACTGGCCATATAATTGGCCGCCAGGACGCTGAGATGAGTCACCCCTGTTCCCCGTCCTGTTCCTGTGATTCCGACAACCCTGCACCCTTTCGCAGGCTGCCGGCTGTGTTTAAAATGATTTCTCTTAGAAAACCCCATGATTTTAATAAGCCTCTTTTTCGGTTCCATCTCCTGCCGCTGACGGCTATGGCAGACCACAGCGACTGAAAAAAGGCTTCTTCTCTTTTCTGTCTGAAAGGATTTTCATACTCCGGCGAAACAAACAGCTTTATTCCCTTTAAGGCCTTGTCTGAGCTTGTCATGGCCTTAAGTTCCTTTTGGCATATGGTCCGTGTCCCCCGGAATACAAGCACACGGTTCCCATCACACCGGCCCGCCCATGCCTGATTCATCCAGGATATGTACTGCCTGATGTACCGGCCGTCCCAGACGCTGGCGCTGCCTGTCCCTAATAAATCTGCCTTGGCCGCTTTTAATTCCAGCTCCGCCTGCTGCCAGTCTGTTCCATAGTCTTTCACTATGATATCAAATCCTGTTTCCTGATCCAGCTTTACGGCAGGCCCATACCACGGCTTTAAGCAGCAGCCGTTCATGGTATAGATTCCAAAACGGTCCGGGCGCATACCTGCCCTGCGGGCCATGGTGTCCACTGCCCGGGAGGCGTTATGTTCCTCATACAGCGCCCGGTATCCGTTCCTGTTCAGAAAATATACCAGCCCTAAGGCTAAATGTGTGGTGCCCGTCCCAGCCTTCATTCCGGTCACAAGCAAAATATGAGATGGTATCGTCTTTTGTTCCTTTTCTTCTGTCAGCTTCCTGGTACACAGCGCCTGAAGCGCATCTTCCACCTCTCCGGCGGAAGCGTACCGTTTCTCCATATTGGAATCCATGCATTTTCTGATAATCCGCTCAAAAGCCTCCGACAGGGCGCCGGACTGCCCGGCCTCCTCTCTCAGGGTTCCTGCTGTCATAAAACGGAGGACTGCACCAATGGCATAAATGTCGGTCCTTTGGTCCAACATACGGTCAGAAGCATACTGTTCAGGAGCCGCGCAGCCCACTGTGCCGAATCGCTTTGGGGCAGTATTTGCCCACCGGCAGCCTGCAGCATGATCAAAATCAATCAGCTTTACGGTGCCGTTGCAGATAATCAGGTTATTTGGTTGTAAATCTAAATGTAATATGGGTATTTCACACGCAGAATGCATGTAAGCCACAAGCCCGCAGACCTGCATCCCGTAACGGACTGCCTCTGCCTCTTGAATAGGCCCCTGATTCACAATCAGGGCATATAGAGAATATCCTTCAAGATATTCCTCGATTAAATAAAAAAATTCGGAATCTTCTTCTAAATCATAAATCATGGGAATCCCAGGATGGCGCAGTTCTTTTAGCACCAACGCCTCCCTTCGGAAGGTGTCATAGTCGGCATCCCTCTTGGAGATGCGCTTAATGGCCCTGTATTCCTCCAGGCCAATGTGCACTGCCAGCCATACGGTTCCTGCCCGTCCTGTTCCCAATTTGTGCAGCAGACGGTATTTGCCAAATAAAACGGTATCCCTTATTCACCCCTCCTTCGTCACAATATCATCTCATATCCCAATTTTACCCTTTTCTTTGTCACCTGTCTATGGTCGTTATATCTTCCATGGCTTTTCATATGTTATTTATACAACCTGAAAACATCCTGCGGCATGATATTTTTTAAATTTTTATGAAATGATTGATATTTCCACCTGTAATGTAGTATAATCCCAAGTTTGACAGTTTAGAATGTTGAAAACCCTTAGAAACGTCGTAT
>ERZ1036407.239-NODE-239-length-50330-cov-8.122049_pt1 | contig 50330 bp, 45 predicted proteins | sample MGYA00514217_ERZ1036407 | MGnify/ENA primary metagenome ERZ1036407 (study PRJEB33795, sample SAMN09464943) | human gut metagenome | host: Homo sapiens | place: USA: Stanford, California | collected 2016-11 | study: EMG produced TPA metagenomics assembly of the... | reverse complement strand
TCTCAATGAATCTTTCAAGGTTATTTCACTGTTCAGTTATCAAAGTTCTTTGTTCGTTGCCGTTCAGCAACTTTTATATCTTACCAGATGTTCAATCGCTTGTCAACAACTTTTTTATTTTTTTATTTGTCGTTCTTTGCGACAGCTCAATCATATTACCATGTACTCGATTGTTTGTCAACAACTTTTTTCATGTTTTTTGATTGATAGCGGAGAAGGAGGGATTTGAACCCTCGCGCCGCTGTTAACGACCTGCACCCTTTCCAGGGGTGTCCCTTCGGCCAGCTTGGGTACTTCTCCGAATAAACAATCTATGGTTACCGACTCAGTCGATAACGGAGAGAGTGGGATTCGAACCCACGCGCCCTTGCGGACAAACGGTTTTCAAGACCGCCTCGTTATGACCACTTCGATATCTCTCCAATTGTAATGCGTTTCGAACCAACGCAAGAATGATTATACATAGAAACCTATACCTTGTCAACAAGTTTTTCACTTTTTTTACATTTTTTTCATATAGTGATGATGACAGGGGCAAAAGCCTGAAACCACGATGCGCTTGCACAGGAGTGGTTTTATGGCTTAATAACCCGCCCCGATATGGGCATAAAAGTGAGATTTTCATCTCACAATATGCGAATAGCGGAAAGGATGCTTATTCTGCATTCAAAAAGGCTTCCGCAACAACCAAATCTTCCGGTGTAGTGATCTTGATATTGTCATAACTTCCTTCATACAGCTTTACCGGTGTACACAGCATTGTTTCTACTACCATAGCATCATCGGTAATCTGAACAGCAGGCATATTCTGATACATCTTCTCATAGGCACCACGGATCAATGTATATTCAAATACTTGTGGTGTCTGTATTATCCATGTATATTTTCTCTCCGGTGTTTCTCTGACAAACCCCTGCTCATTGATCAGTTTAATGGTATCCTTGCTGGTCATTCCTGCTGCACAGGCATGATATTGTTCTACGGTATCCCGGGCACGGCACAAAAGTGCATTATCGATAAACGGCCGCGCGCCATCATGGATATAAACATAATCAGCATCTTCCAGTGCGCAGATCCCCCGATATACCGAGTCATAGCGCTCTTTTCCGCCTGCAATGACATGAGAAACTTTCTGAAATCCATAGTGTTCCACTATTTCTTTTTGACAATAGTCCTCCTGTCCCACACCGGTCACCAGCACAATTTCATCTATGAAACTATCTTCAAATGCTTTGAGTGCATAATACAGCACTGGTTTTCCCTTTAAGCTCAGGTATTGCTTGGGGACATCACTCTTCATGCGTGATCCTTTTCCTGCTGCCAGTACAATGGCTGCATGCCGTTTCCATTCTTTCATTTTATCGTTCTCCCAGTTTTAGATTCGGAACTGCATTCAGATCCCATCCATGGCGAGTTCCCGCCATATACTCATAGTATGCTGCCGCACCGATCATTGCCGCATTATCTGTACAGAGAATCGGTGACGGATGATAAAATGAGATGCCTCTCTTTTCACAGGCTGCACGCATGCCTTCCCGCAGTACACTGTTGGATGCCACACCACCTGCAATTGCCAACTTGTTTATTTCAAATGTTTCTGCTGCATGCATCGCATGTGCGATCAGAACATCTGTCACAGCTTTCTGGAATGAGGCTGCAATATCTGCCGGCACGATTTCAATATTTTTCATTTTACATCCATTGATATAGTTCAATACAGCTGATTTTACTCCACTGAAACTAAAGTCATACGGATTATCGTTGACTCTTGCTTTCGGGAATGGAATTGACATTGGATCACCATCCCGTGCCGCCTTTTCAATTTTCGGTCCCCCCGGATACCCCAGTCCAATTGCACGGGCCACTTTGTCAAAAGCCTCTCCGGCCGCATCATCTCTGGTTCTGCCAAGAATCTCATATTTACCATAATCTGATACTTTTACAAGGTGGGTATGACCACCGGATACCACCAGACACAAAAATGGCGGCTCCAGATCTTTATTTTCTATATAATTGGCACTGATATGTCCCTCAATGTGATGAACACCAACCAGTGGGATTTTTTTCGCATAGCTGATTGCCTTTGCTGCTGCCACACCTACCAGAAGAGCCCCCACCAGCCCTGGTCCATAGGTGACACCGATAGCATCAATGTCATCCAGGCTCACATGTGCTTCATCCAGTGCTTCCTGAATGACCTGATTAATCTTTTCAATGTGCTTTCTGGATGCAATCTCCGGAACTACACCTCCATATAATGTATGTAATGCAATCTGTGATGAAATCACATTGGACAATACTTCTCTGCCATTTTTGACTACAGCAGCCGCTGTCTCATCACAGGAGCTTTCTATTGCAAGAATCAAAACATCTTTTTCTGCCATAATATTCTCCCATCTGCCGCATCTGATACGACACTTTTATCTGTTTATCCTTTTATCTGTTTATCTAACAGACGCCCTGTCTCTCCATCTGACCATGATCAGTTTTCTTCAAATTCCAGTTCTATGCTGCGGCCGTCTTTTCCAAGGGATGCCTCCGGAAAAATTTTGCGCACTTCGTCCATATAGCTTTCTGCTTTCGTCAGGGACGGGCTGAAATGGGTCAGCCACATAGCTCTGGCTTCTGCATTTTTTGCCAGATTTGCAGCCTCATAAAAAGTCATATGCTTGTACTGACGAGCCTTTGCCTCTTTCTCTTTCTCCGCATACATACCCTCACAGATAAAGAGATCCGCCTGCTTCGCACACTCTGCGATTACCGGTACCGGGCGCGTATCGGTACAGTACGTCAGCTTGATTCCTTTTCGCTGCGGACCAAGAACCATATCCGGTGTCAAGACGCGGCCTCCATCCTCAATCACCTCACCCTTCTGCAGACGGCTCCAGTATTTCTGCGGAATCTCCTGATCACGGGCGCGTTCTACATCAAATCTGCCCTGCCGTTTGATCTCCAACGTATAACCATAACAAAGTACATTATGGTTTACCCGGAACGCATGGATGCAGTATCCATTCATCTCAAAATCCTGTTCACGCTCCGTAATCTCATGATATTCGATTGAGAACGGCAGTTCCGGTGCGATGATCCGCAATGCGTTTACCACACGTTCCAATCCTTTCGGACCGATCATGTGAACCGGTCTGGTACGCTCTGCATTTCCAAGGGTCAGCAAAAGACCCGGCAGTCCGCTGATATGGTCTGCATGGTAATGAGTAAAACAGATTACATCCAGGTCATGTACACTCCAGCCTTTTTCCCGGATTGCCACCTGCGTGCCCTCACCGCAGTCAATGAGCAGATTACTTCCATTATATCGCGTCATCAACGCAGTTAATTTTCGGTACGGAAGCGGCATCATACCACCGGTACCAAGTAAACATACATCTAACATTCAAATATTTCCGTCCTTTCCACGGTTTGCGGCGGAATCCGAAACTGTGCTATCCACTGTTCCATGCAAAATTCACAGATATCCGCCGTCTGCCTGGTTCCATCTTTGCCGGAAAAATATCCCCAGGTCTTCTCAAAGTGAAAAAAGTCTTCCGTTTCCCGGCTATATCCCTCCGGAATCTTTTTTCCACAGCAATTACAATATAATATACCTGCCTCTCTCACGCTTTTATCCTCCGTGTCAGATCACAACACATGACAATGGCATGCTCTGTCGGTTTTCGATAAAAATTCTTGCGAAGCCCACAGGACTCAAATCCATGTTTCTCATACAGTTGCTGTGCGGGAATGTTGCTCTGTCGCACTTCCAGATAGATTTTCTCTGCTCCACGCTTCTGTGCTTCCATAAAAACAGTATCTAAAATAGCATCTGCAATCCCTTGTTTTCGACACTCCGGCCGCACAGCCACATTTGTAATCTCTCCTTCATCCAGAGACAGATAAATGCCACAATATCCCACCGGAACCTGCTGTGTATCCTCTGCCACCATCATCAATGCCTCCGGCTGTTTCAGAGCATCGGAAAATGCCTGTTCACTCCACGGTTCTGAGAAACATTCCGCTTCGAGAAGTGCCACCGAAGGAACATCCTCCAGCCGCATCTCTCGAACTATCCGTTTTTCTTCTCCGGTCTTCATACTTTTGGAAACGTCCTCATCACATTTCAACGTATTTTCTTCGCATTTTTCCATATTTTTCAAAATGTTACTCATACTATGCCCCGGTATGCTGCTTTTCTAACATTTCCTGACGTTCCCGCTCTGCCTGGGACAGACGCAGATAGTCCGGACAGTGTTCTGCCGCTGTCTCAAATCTGCCTTCTTTTGCATACTGAAGGCCCAGCCATGCCACAGCACCCGCACGCTGCTTGTTCATATGTGCCGGTGCATAATCATGCTGCACCTGACAGTTTTCTTCTATATAGTCGCGGAATACCGCCACACCGTCACCCAAAAAGGTCACCGGTTTTCCGATCTCATTAATCTGTGCCACGATATCGCTGATGCCGACGGCACATTGCTGCTGAATGGTCTGCAGCTCTCCGTTTTTAAATTTATAAATACCGGTATAGGTCTGCCGGCGTCTCGCATCCATCAATGGACAGATCAGTGCCTGATGTCCCCAAAGGTTGCAGGCAAGGGCGTCCACAGTCGGAATATGGATCAGTGGTTTATCCAATGCCAGCCCCAGTCCTTTAGCAGTTGCAGAACCGATACGAAGTCCGGTAAAAGATCCCGGTCCTGCTGCTACTGCAATGGCATCAATGCTGTTCAGATCCAGATCGATCATTTTTGCCACTTCATCCAACATCGGAAGCAGTGTCTGTGAATGTGTTTTTTTGTAATTTACCGTATACTCGCCCAGCATGTTGTCATCTTCCACAAGAGCCACACTGGCTACGAGTCCGGAACTGTCTAAGGCTAAAATTTTCATGCGCGATGCACCTCCCTGATGGTTATTGTACGATAGTCAAAGCCTTTTTCCAGATCTTTTTCAATCTGTACTTCCTGGTAATCCTGTGGCAGAATCTCTTCGATCAGGTTCGCCCACTCGATCATGGTGACACCGCTGCCATAGAAATAATCCTCATAACCGATCTCATCCATCTCCTCGATATCACCAATCCGATATACATCAAAATGATAAAACGGAAGTCTTCCTTCCTCATACACCTGCACAATGGTAAAGGTCGGGCTGCTGATGGGTTCTGTAATCCCGAGTCCATCTGCAAATCCCTGGGTAAATACCGTTTTTCCCACACCGAGATCACCGATCAATGTCAGAACATCCCCCGGTTTTGCTTCACTGCCCAGCTTTTTTCCCAATGCATAGGTCTCTTCTGCTGAAAATGTCTCTATCTTCATATATCTGTTTCCTCGTCTGATTTATTTATCTGCTTTTATCTTCATAGTCAGTGCAATCCGTTTCTTTGCCACATCCACGCTAATCACCTGAACATCTACGATATCACCGACGGATACTGCTTCCAGCGGATGTTTAATAAAACGGTCACAGATCTGTGAAATATGCACCAGACCGTCCTGATGAACACCTATATCTACGAATGCGCCAAAATCAATGACATTCCGCACCGTTCCCTTTAAGATCATTCCCGGTTTCAGGTCTTTCATCTCAAGGACATCCGTGCGCAGGATTGGTTTTGGCATGTCTTCACGCGGATCTCTGCCTGGTTTTTCCAGTTCCCCGACAATATCCCGCAGAGTCAGTTCACCGGTTCCAAGCTCCTCCGCCAGTTTTTTATAATCACGGATTTTTTTATGCAATCCCGGAACCGCACCTTTTTTCAGTTCATCTTTCGAGTAACCAAGCTGTTTTAACAATGCTTCTGCCACTCCATAGCTCTCCGGATGGACGCTGGTGGCATCCAGCGGCTGCGTGCTCTCACTGATGCGCAGGAATCCCGCACACTGCTCAAAAGCCTTCGGTCCCAGTTTTGCTACTTTCAACAATTCTTTTCGATTCTTAAATATACCATTTTCTTCCCGGTATGCAACAATATTTTTTGCAATTGTTTTGTTAATGCCGGATACATGCTCCAACAATGGCACAGATGCAGTGTTCAGATCCACACCTACTTTATTGACACAGTCTTCCACAACGCCTTCCAGTGCCTCACTCAGACGCTTCTGGTTCATATCATGCTGATACTGGCCAACACCAATGGATTTTGGATCAATCTTTACCAATTCTGCCAGCGGATCCTGCAGTCTCCGGGCAATAGATGCGGCACTTCGCTGTCCTACGTCAAAATTCGGAAATTCTTCCGTAGCAAGCTTGCTGGCTGAATATACACTGGCCCCTGCCTCATTTACGATCACATACTGTACCGGAGTTGAGAGTTCCTTCAACAGTTCCACAATCACCTGCTCTGATTCTCTGGAAGCAGTTCCGTTTCCTACCGAAATCAGGGTAATATGATATTTTGCGATCAGTTTTTTCAAAACAGCCTTCGCCTCTGCAACTTTGTTCTGTGGTGCTGTCGGGAAGATCACTACGGTGTCCAGCACTTTTCCCGTGGCATCTACCACAGCAAGTTTACACCCGGTACGAAACGCCGGATCCCAGCCAAGTACTACCTGACCGCGGATTGGCGGCTGCATCAGCAGCTGCTCCAGATTTTTTCCAAAGACACGGATCGCACCCTCCTGTGCGGACTCTGTCAGTGCATTGCGGATTTCCCGTTCAATAGCCGGTGCGATCAGTCGCTCATAACTGTCTGCCACAGCCGCTTTTAAATATGGTGTTGTATATGGATTATCCCTGTGCAGCGTTTTTTTCTCCAGATAACGGATGATCTCATCCTCCGGAGCCTCCAGTTTTACCGTCAGCACTTTTTCCTTTTCTCCACGATTTAATGCCAGAATCCGATGTCCGGCCAGTTTTGCCACAGGCTCTTCAAAATCATAATACATCTCGTATACAGATTCTGTCTCTTTATCCTTCGCACCGGAAGTCAGAGTACCTTTTTTCATAGTTTTCTCACGGATATAGCTCCGATAATCTGCCTCATCCGCGATAGCCTCCGCTACAATGTCCATGGCTCCCTGAAGTGCATCCTCCGCCTTCGCCACACCTTTTTCCTCTGAAATGTAGCCTGCGGCCTCTTCCAGCGCCGGATGATCCAGCTTCTGCAGTAACAATACGTTCGCCAGCGGTTCCAGTCCACGCTCCTTGGCAATGGTGGCACGAGTGCGGCGTTTCGGGCGATACGGGCGATACAGATCATCCACTGCCACCAGTGTCTCCGCTGCCAGAATCTGCTGTTTTAATGCATCCGTCAGCTTACCCTGTTCCTCAATAGAAGAAATGACCTGTTCCTTCTTTTCCTCCAGGTTTCGCAGATAATTCAACCGTTCATATAGATTTCTGAGCACTTCATCGTTCAGTGCTCCGGTTGCTTCCTTTCGATAACGGGAAATAAACGGAATCGTATTAGCCTCATCGATTAATTTGACAGCTGCCTGTGCCTGTCCCGGTCGTATCTGTAATTCTTCTGCAAGTTTTCTGATAATATCCATATATCTAACTTTCCTTTCTTAAACGGCTATAGTGTATCATACATTCTTCCGGTTGTCATTTTCTGATGCACATGTTAGAATCATTGTCTAAAGGAGGCACAAAAACATGTATGAACAAAATGAAAATCCATGGAACGATCCTCAAGATTCGCAGAGTCAGCAGGAAATGTACCATCGCAATCCCGAACCGGGAAATGCATCCAACGGTCTGGCTGTCGCTGCCCTGATCTGTTCCGTTCTCAGTATTGTATCTGTTTGTTGTCTGTACGGTGCATTTGTCTTTGGCGGTCTTGCAATCATTTTTGCACTGCTTTCCAGAGGCGCCCGAAAAAAGACATACGGAGCTGCACACACCGCCCTGCTCATAGGAACTGCCGGTGTCCTGATCAGCGTAGTCATCACCATCGGAAGTTTCATTACTGTCAGCCGTCAGTATGGTGGTTTTGACAAATTTCTGGAGCGTTATACTTACACTCTGGAACAAAATTTCGGTATCGACCTGAATCCAGGCAGCGATAATTCCGGGACCGACAATGGTTCCAACGGAACTTCCATCTTTGACAATAATGGTTCCGGAGACTATTTATAAAAACGGTTCCACACCTGTTTTTATATAAAACAGATTTTTTACTACAAAATGAATGACCACAATAACAAGGGCGGCATACACCCATGTGTCACGGTATTTCATGCCGATGGGAAGCCGGTGTCCGCTGATGCGGTCTATCGTCTGGCTGATCATAAACCAGGCAAATACGACTGCTGCATAAAATATCATCGGAAAATCCACCGCACTCACGAAAATTTTCCCGGAAAGCAATGCCCGAAGACTTCGGGTTCCGCCGCATCCCGGGCAAAAATAACCCGTCAGCGTATAAAATACACACGGACGCGTTCCAAAGGACAGGACAAAATGCGGAAACAGCACCTTTTTTGCAATTTTCCACACACAAAGGATGAACAAAAAAATCCATCCACAACGATATAATCTTGTCTCCAGCATTGGTTCTGATTCTTTCATTTTTGCTTTCTCCTTGTTCTCACACTATTTTAACAGATTGGAGCATGATATCAATATGAAATCTTTTGCAGATTTAAAAGCAAATGCCAGAAGTGCTTTGCTTGGACGTTACAGTGTGCTCATTGGTGCCGGCATTCTTGCCTGGCTCATTGCCGCACTGCTTGAAATTCCATTTTCCCGCATGCTGCAGGAAGGATTTTACTATATCCACATATTCCGGGTTATCTGGGCTTATGCCGGCATGCTGTTTGTCGGCCTGATCGGAGCGCTGTTCAATATCGGCATCACTCACATGCATATGGAATCAGCCAGAGACATCCGACCACAGTTTTCAGATCTTCTGTATCCATTTCGAAACCGACCGGACAAGTTTATCGGCTGTGAGCTTATCCTTATCCTGATTTCCTTTGTCTGCACACTTCCGGGAGCTGCTGTTTCCGCGATTGCAGCATTGCGCTCAACCGTCTTGACATCGCTGGTACTCAATTCTCAGCTGATCACCGGATTGATTCTGCTGGCTATCGGTTTCGTTGTCCAGCTCATACTTGGTCTGGCTTTTTCCCAGGCTACCTACCTGCTCCTCGATCATCCGGATTACCGGGTATTGGAAGCACTTCGCGAAAGTTTTCGCCTGATGAAAGGTCGTAAACTGCGCTATTTTCTGCTGCAGCTTTCTTTCATCGGCTGGTGGCTGCTTGGTATTCTGACACTGGGTCTTGGTTTTTTGTGGATCATTCCTTATATGCTTCAGACAAATACCCAGTTCTATCTGAATCTGAAAGAGTTCTCATAACAAAGTTCTCATTCAGAACATATGCTATCGCACAAAAAAGCAGGATTACTTCTATCCAATGAAATAATCCTGCTTTTTCTATCCAAGTCGAACGCACGTAAGGCTTGGTGCGTGATTCTGATCAGCGAAAGCTGACATAATGAATAAAATCGGAACGCTATTAGTCCTCGATAAATCTGTCATGTGCTGCACGCATTGCTTTATCTACATCTTTCTCATCTACCAGAACCGTTACACGGATCTCAGATGTTCCGATCATACGGATGTTTACACCAATGTTATACAGCGCCTCAAACATACCTGCTGCTACGCCCGGATGTGTCTGCATTCCGGCTCCGACAATAGACAATTTCGCAACGGTCGGATCTGCTTCGATTTTCTGGGCTTTGATACGTGCATGGTTCTCCTCCAATGCTTTTACAGCCTCATCCATCTGATCACGGGATACGGTAAAGGAAATATCCTTTGTGCCATCACGACCGATCGACTGTAAAATGATATCTACATTAATATTTTTCTTTGCCAGAAGATCAAAGACCTTAAATGCCATTCCCGGCTCATCCTTAATACCAATAACTGCGATTCTCGCTGCATTTTTATCTACTGCTACGCCACTAACAAGCATGCCTTCCATTTCTGTTTCCTCCTTAACAATTGTTCCCTCTGCTCTGTTTAAACTTGAACGTACAACCAACTGCACACCATATTTTTTCGCAAGTTCAACAGAACGGTTGTGAAGAACTTTCGCTCCAAGTGTTGCCAATTCAAGCATCTCATCGTATGTAATTTCTTTCAATTTTTTTGCGTTTGGAACCACACGCGGATCTGCGGTGTATACACCCTCTACGTCTGTGTAGATCTCACAGGCATCTGCATGCAGTGCTGCTGCCAGGGCTACCGCTGTGGTATCAGAACCTCCACGTCCCAGTGTTGTGATATCGTCGTATTTATTGACTCCCTGGAAACCGGTAATGATAACAATTCTTCTCTGTTCCAGTTCATTGAAAATACGCTCGGTATCAATTCGTTTGAATTTTGCATTGCTGTACGCTGATGTTGTATGCATAACTACCTGAAATGCATTCAAAGATACGGCAGAAACGCCCAGAGACTGCATAGCCATGGACATTAATGCAACAGATGTCTGCTCTCCGGTTGCCAGGAGCATATCCATCTCTCTCTTGGAAGCTTTCGGATTGATGTCGCGTGCCATCTCAATGAGACGGTCTGTTGTCTTTCCCATTGCGGACAGAACAACAACCACATCATTTCCCGCTTCATAATCTTCAATACATCTCTTTGCTACATTAAAAATTCTTTCTTTATCAGCCACAGAACTGCCGCCGAATTTTTTTACAATTAGCATGTCTTCCTCCCAAATAAGTAATCTATGATTTCATGGCCACACGCCACGTAGTTTCCACTGGCCTCGCCTTCAGCTTCATTGTACTTCCAGTCATGTTGCTGAGGTTTTGTGCTGTCATATAAAAGATACGGCACACTGTCAGATGAATGCGTCCGCATGCAGATTGGCGTAGGATGATCCGGAAGAACTAACATTCGAAAATCCTCTCCCGCTGCTTCAAGTCCTTCCTTCACTGGCTTGATAATCCGTGAATCCAGATATTCAATTGCCTTCACCTTACGCTCAACGCTGCCCTGATGACCCATCTCATCCGGAGCCTCAACGTGGATATACGCAAAATCATATCCCTCTTTGGTCAATACGTCAATTGCTGCCTGCGCTTTTCCTTCATAATTTGTATTCAGACCACCGTTTGCGCCCTCTACTTCCACGACTTTCATGGATGCACCTACGGCAATTCCTTTCAACAGATCTACGGCAGAGATCATCGCACCTTTCAGCTGTGTTTTCTCTTCAAAGGAAGAAAGAGCCGGCTTTGTGCCCGCACCCCAGAACCAGCAGGAGTTTGCCGGATTCAGGCCGTTCTTCTTCCGTTCTACATTAATCGGATGGTTTACGAGAATATCATAACTTTTCCTCATCATCTCACGAAGCACAGCATCCTCCGGAAGATACTGTCCGATTGTCTGCCCCAGCACATCATGTGGCTGTGTCAGTTCAACCACTTCTCCCTTATCCCAGATCAACAGATGGCGGTAGCTGGTTCCCACATAAAACTTGTAAGTTTCATTCTCCAGCCCTTCCCGAACTGCATCTAACAAAACTGCTGCATCTGCAGTGCTGATCTCACCGGAACTGTGATCGATAATCGTACGTTCCTCATAATTCTCCTCTTCCTCAGACAAAGTCACCAGATTGCAACGAAGTGCAATATCCGTATCCTTCATGTCAACGCCAATACTCAACGCTTCCAGTGGAGAACGTCCGGAATAATAAATTCTCGGATTATATCCAAGCACTGACAGGTTCGCGGTATCACTGCCCGGCTTCATGCCCTCCGGAATCGTATGAACCATTCCGATTTCTGATACTGCTGCCAGCTGATCCATCTCCGGCGTGTCTGCATAGGAAAGCGGGGTCTGATCACCAAGTTCCGCAATCGGACGGTCTGCCATTCCATCTCCTAAAACCACCACGTATTTCATCACTTTTTACCTCTGTTTACTTTTTTATTTTCTCATCAACAAACAATCTATCATCTCTGCATCTTTTTACGCAGTAATGATTCTTTATTTTACACGAATGGACTGAAGCACAGCACCGATCTGCCCCTCTGCTTTATCATATGCAGCCCCATCCATCTCGGCTGTTATAAATGCACACTCTCCGGTAACACCTTCTGCCTGTACATATTCCACTGCACCAAAAGCCTGCTCAATAGCAGCTTTCTCTGCTGTAGTACGGACAAAATATCTGTTTTTCAACTGTTTGTAATCAGCAAGTTCCAGTTTTTCCTCACGCCATTCCACCGGAATATTTTCATCCAAATGTCTTGCGATTTCAACAATATCACCCACAACAGCACTTGCGGTCGGAAGTTTGCCTGCTCCACTTCCGTAAAACATTGCATCGCCCAGTACATTGCCATGTACAAACACTGCATTGAATACATCATTGACATTGTACAGCGGATGTTCCGGTGCCAGCATAAACGGTGCTACCAGTGCACAGTAACTGTCTCCTGTCTTGTAGCTGGAAGCAAGAAGTTTGATACTTCTTCCCAATGCTTTCGCGTATTTGATATCGGTTGCTGTAATCTTTGTGATTCCTTCTGTATGGATGTCCTGGAAATCAACCTGCTGCCCACATACCAGAGATGTGAGAATCGCAATCTTTCTGCAGGCATCATGTCCCTCGATATCTGCGGTCGGATCTGCTTCTGCATATCCTTTCTGCTGTGCATCTTTCAGTACATCTTCGAACTCAGAACCTTCTGAAGACATTTTTGTCATCATATAGTTGGTTGTTCCGTTCAGAATGCCGGATACTTCCTCAATCACATCTGCTGTCAGGCAGGAATTTAACGGACGGATGATTGGAATACCGCCACCTACACTTGCCTCAAACATGCAGTTCACATTTTTTTCCTTTGCAATGCGGATGAGCTCTGCACCTTTCTCTGCAATCAGTGCCTTGTTAGAAGTAGCAAAATGTTTACCACTCTCCAGCGCCTGTTTCGCAAATGTGTATGCCGGCTCCACGCCACCCATGGCTTCCACCACGATTGCGATCTCCGGATCGTTTTTGATAACCGCATAATCATGTACGATCTTATCTTCCATCGGATCTCCCGGAAATTCACGCAGATCCAGGATATACTTGATAGATATTTCGTCTCCTACGCGTTTTGTGATACTCTCTTTGTTTACTTTTAATACTTCCGCCACACCGGAACCAATCGTACCGTAACCTAATACTGCAATCTGAATCATCGTTTGTCACTCCCTTGCTAATATTTTTAAATAATGAATGCCCTGTTGCTGCTCAATGGTATCTACCATCTGCGAGATATCACCAGTTTCATTTAACACATCCACGCTCAGTGTCAGTGAAGCAATTCCGTTGACCGGAATACTCTGATGAATCGTCAGGATATTGGCATGATAATCTGCCACGATCCGCAATACTACGGACAACAGTCCCGGTTCATCATCCAACTGAATCACCATGGTGATTGTCTTTCCCTTTGCATTATCATGAAATGGGAAAATATCATCTTTGTATTTATAAAAAGAACTCCGGCTGATGCCGACATTCTCTGCTGCCTCCTGTACGGAAACTGCCTTGCCTGAATCCAGCAAACGTTTTGCCTCTACTACCTTCAGTAAAACCTCCGGCACTGCTTTCTGCTTCAGGACAAAATATTTTGTTTTTTCTGCCATTGTGTCCCCCTTATGTGTGTTTCACAGAAATACATCTGTTTTCACAGTAAAGATATAGTATCATAATCAAATCTTGTATGCAACCCTGTTTTTTGTGTTTTTCAAGATACCAACGATGTCAGCACACGAAAAACTGCTCTTTTTTAATAAAAAATCCAACTTGATCATACAGATTGCTCCGTGCTTTGCACTCCCACAATCCTTCTGATAAAAAAAGACCGGGGATTTTTAAAATCCCCGGCCGCCGCCACCAAATGTGCGTCCGCCCGCACCCTGATGAACCGTGCTTGTATTTCCGCCATCACCATTTTTCGGTGGATCTTTCGGAATTTTCTGCGCGTCACATATTGACGCACAAAATGATCTTCATTTGTACGCAGCTTTACTGTCGCATGTTCTCTGGCATTGTACCGGTATCTTCCAAATTTCAACCGGTATTTTCCGGTGATAAACAGGCAGAACCCCGCACACACCACTCCTCCGACAACAATTGCCAGCAGGATATCCTTCAAATCCAGCAGCCGCACATTACTGCCGGATACATCCCGATAGATTCCCTGATCGGCATCATATACAGAAGAATGATCCGGCTTTCCTTCCTGATAAAAAGTCACAGTATCATTCAACATTGCAATCATCGCCTGATAATAATCTCCGTCTCCGGCATATGCCGTGGCATCATCCAGTAATTCATTCAAACGTGTATCGCCGACGTACTCATAAGCTTCGCCGCCAGTTGCAATATAAAACAAACGTGCATTCATATCCAGTACAAAAGCAATTCCGTTGTCTTTTTCTGTGTATTCATTAAATTTTTCTTCCGCATAACTCTGCGTCGATCCTACTGAACTGTCATTTACCGTCAAAAGCATAAGATCCCATCCGGTTTCTTCCTCTGCCACATTAACAGCTGCTGTAAGCTCTGAAATCTCACTGTCGGAAAACAATCCCGCATCATCATATACCTGACGCCCTGCTGCCTGTGCAGAAACTGCCGCACCCACGCTGAGCATAAGACATACTACGATTCCTGCCAGCCAGAGCAGCCACTGCTCTCTTCTTTTTGTCATTCTCATTTTCCTCTCCCAGAATCAGAATATAAAGTAGCCAAGCAACAGCATGATCACCAGTGCTATACCGCCACACAACGCACCAAACAGAAATACTTTTTTCCGGTCAACCGGAAGTTCTCCATACGTTTTTCCATTCTGACCATTCATGGAGTAATAATACATCTTCCCATTCATCCCTTTATAAGTCACAGTCCACACCGGAAGCAGCGTGTACTTCCACTGTTCCCGGATCGGTCTGATATGATCTGAAAGTATATGTACGCCGTTATATCCGTGAATCGTATCTTCCAGCAGATCTCTGGTGCAATTTTCCACTTCGCGATGTACTTCCTCCTCCAGTTCTTTCCGTTCAATATCACGTTTTTCCGCATAGAAACCGGACAGATATCCCATCCGGAATTCTGCTGCTTTGGAAAAATCATAAGGAAGTACGCCTTCCGCCAGTAAATTATCGTTTTTTTTCAGTGCATGCTTGGTGATTTCCCGCAATGACACATGGCCTTCCCGTTCCATACGATAAATTCTCGTCTCCGTAAATTCCTCATCTCCGGAAACCCACACCCGCACTTTATTTCCTTCTGCTGTCAGGCTTCCTTCCACCTCTGCATCACAGACCCAATATGGGAAATAAATGCCTGTCAGTTTTTCAATCTGATTTTTCTGAAAAAATGCATTCGGCACAAATTTCTTTTTCTGTACAAAATCAAGGAAATGTTCCTCTGCCTGTTTCCGGTCAATCTCAAATGGAATGATCTGATCCGGATGAAATGCTCCTGATAATTGTTCTGAGAGCAATACCGGATTGTGACAGTAATAACAAAATGTTGCTGCTGTCGTCTGATCGGTCACGATCTGTGCCCCACAGCTCGGACAGGTATACAGCACTGCCGCATCTTCAGCACCTGCTGTTCTTTGCTGTGTGTGATTGTCAGAGGTATCTTCACGCTCCTGCACCACATCGGATACCGCCTGTGTCGCTGCCTCTTCGGTACTGATCTCATCCAGAGCAAAATCAGAACCGCAATATTCACATTTATATTTCTGACTTTTCGGGTCAAAAATCAATTCGCCCCCACAATTCGGGCATTTCATACTGACTGTCGCCATATTCATCCTCTTATGCTTTCGGTTTTCCACATTCTGCACAGAATTTTCCGGTATTTACGGCTCCACAGGAACAGGTCCACGGTGCCGCCGGTGCCGGTTTTCCACATTCCGTACAGAATTTTCCGGTATTTTCTGTCCCACAGGAACAGGTCCACGCAGTCGGCATCGGTTTTCCACATTCTGCACAGAATTTTCCGGTATTTTCTGTTCCACAGGAACAGATCCATGTAGCAGCTGCCATGTTAGCCGTCCCGGCCGCCTGCGCATGCTGACGGTTCATCTCCATCTGACGGAGGTTTGCCTCAGAAGCTGCCCCCATTACACCGGATCCACCCTGCATACTCATCCCCATGCCCATAAAACCGGACACAGATCCTGCTGCATTGGAACCTGCTGCCTCCATGCCACGAGCCACAGATCCCTGCACATAACCTTCCCGTATTGTCGGATCAGAAAGCATAGCTCCCTGATTTCTCATATTGATGAGCTTTGTGGATTCCTCATCATAGGAAATGCTCGCAATTCCTACAGATGCAATCTCCACACCACGGTTCTGCTTCCACTCCTCATCCAGAATATCCGCCATGTATTTGCCAAGTTCCCGCCCTTTGGATGTAACAAAGGAAATCCGGATACCATCTGCAGACATCTGATTAATGGCAGACTGCAAGGCTTCCAGAAATTCATCCAGAAACTGCTCATTTACATCAGACACTTCCACCTGATCCATATTTCTCGGAATAACTTCCGCATAAAATCTCAATGGATCGGTAATACGAATAGAATAGGTTCCATGCGTCCGCAGAAACAGCTCTGCATTATAAAAGTTATCAAAATAGTTGATCGGATTTCTCGTACCGAATTTAATACCCTTGATTTCCTGCAAATTCAGGTAATACACCTTCTGCTCTGTAGGGGACTGACCACCATACTTCACACGCTCAAATGTCGCCTGCATTGCGCCGGAAAAATCTCCGTTAAACAGAGACGGTTCTGCAGCATTGTTCACTTCAAAGTAACCTGGCTCTGCGGTGTAATCAATGATTTTCCCTCCATCGGTCAGGATCATAAGCTGATTATCATATACATGGATCACTGATCCGTCAGAAATCACATGTCTGCTTCCTTTGCGGTTCTGTGATTTTCGATTCACCATAATGCCCGGTGTCATCAAGGTCTGTGCACCCATATCAGAAGGCTCAATGACTTCCAGCCACTGATCTGCCAACCCTGAACTGAGACTTTTTGCTGCTGCTCTGATAATACCCATGGTAATTTCTCCTCTTTATGCCTCCTGATCTTTTTTGCTCAATGTAATCCATTTCAGATATGCATTGATAAAAAGATCAATATTTCCATCCATGACACTGTCTACGTTTCCTGTCTCCGCATTGGTACGATGATCTTTCACCATTGTATACGGCTGCATAACGTAAGACCGGATCTGATTGCCCCAGCCGATCTCTGTGACATCGCCGCGAATGTCAGCTGCTTTCTCCGCATTTTCCTGCTGTTTCAACAGATACAGTTTTGCTTTCAACATCTGCATTGCCTTATCTTTATTCATATGCTGGGAACGCTCATTCTGGCACTGAACTACGATACCTGTCGGCAGATGCGTAATACGAATTGCAGATGAAGTCTTATTGATATGCTGTCCACCGGCTCCACTGGATCGATAGGTATCGATGCGCAGATCATCTTCGTTGATCTCCACTTCCACATCTTCCTCGATATCCGGCATAACATCACAGGATACAAAGGATGTCTGCCGTTTTCCAGCCGCATTGAACGGGGAAATACGCACCAGTCTGTGGACCCCTTTCTCGGACTTCAGATAACCATAGGCATTCTCTCCGTGCACCTGGAATGTAACAGACTTAATGCCTGCTTCCTCACCGTCCAGATAATCCAGCACTTCCACTTCAAATCCTTTGGCAGATGCCCATCTGGTGTACATACGATACAGCATACTTGCCCAGTCACAGGACTCTGTTCCACCGGCACCTGCATGCAGGGTCACAATGGCATCGTCTCTATCGTATTCACCGGACAACAATGTTTTCATACGAATATTTTCAAAACTTGCTTCAAACTCATCCAACAATTCCTGGATCTCCGGAATCACTTCCGGATCATTTTCCTCATATCCCATCTCGATCATAAGTTCCATATCTTCCATCTGGGATGTGAGCCGATGATAAATTTCCACATCATCTTTCTTACTTTTAAGCTCTTTCATAAGCTCCTGGGAACGCTCCGGATTGTTCCAGAAATCCGGCTCCTCCATTTTCCGCTCTAATTCCTGAATCCTCTGCTCTTTATTAGCGAGGTCAAAGTGAATCCCTTACTTCCTGGAGCGGGTGTCTGTATGCGTTCAATGTTGTTTTGAACTGGTCTAATTCAACCACCTGATCACCTCTTTCTCTTATTTTTTACGGAATACTACCGCACTTTTTTGTAAAATACACGCTCTGTTATATCTCACATTTTTCTTCTGTGCATTTCACATCCGGTATTCTTTTTAAGCTGTATGCCCCTTGGATTTGATCACATCGATCACCTGATCCACATATTTTTCACAGAGGCTTTCTGTCTCAGCTTCTACCATGACACGGATCACCGGCTCTGTGCCACTCTCACGAACCAGAATTCTTCCGGTATCACCAAGCATTTCTGCCACTTTTGCCACAGCCTCCTGTACATCCGGATCATTCTGCGCTTCCGGTTTGCTCTTTACTCTTACATTTTTGAGCACCTGCGGATAAATGGTAACAGGCTCTGCCAGCTTGCTCAGCGGCAGTTTCTTTGCCAGTATTACTTCCATCATCTTCATAGAAGTCAGGATACCATCACCGGTTGTTGCATATTTGCTGAAAATAATATGTCCGGACTGCTCGCCACCGATACGATGACCGTTCTGAACCATATTTTCATAGACATATTTGTCTCCAACAGCTGTCTTCTCGTAGTTAATACCTGCTTCATCAAAAGCTTTGTACAGACCAAAATTGGACATGATCGTGGTAACGACGGTATTGTTTAATAATTTTCCTCTCTCTTTCATATATTTTCCATAAATATACAAAATCAGATCTCCGTCAACAACATTTCCTTTTTCATCCACTGCAATACAACGGTCTGCATCGCCATCATATGCGAATCCAACATCCAGATTATTGTCTTTTACAAATTTCTGAAGCACTTCAATATGAGTAGAACCTGCATGGTTATTGATATTCGTTCCGTCCGGCTCTGCATTGATGACATAGGTCTTTGCTCCCAGTGCATCAAACACGCTCTTTGCGATCATCCAGGAACTTCCGTTTGCACAGTCCAGTCCCACACGCATATTTTTATAAGAATAAGTTGCCAGTGAGATCAGATATCCCACATAGCGGTTTCTTCCTGCTGCATAATCAACGGTGCATCCGATTTCTTCGCGGACTGCAAACGGTACATCTGTCATCTCTTCCCCGAACAGATTCAGTTTGCCATCAATGTAATCCTCAATATAGGAGATCGTCTTCTCATCCATCTTCTCGCCGTTTCCATTGATCAGCTTGATGCCATTATCATAGAACGGATTGTGGCTGGCAGAAATCATAATACCGCAGTCAAAATCCTCGGTTCTTGTCACATAAGAAACAGATGGTGTAGTCGTTACATGAAGCAGATATGCATCTGCCCCGGATGCTGTCAGACCAGCTACCAAAGAATATTCAAACATGTAGCTGGAACGTCTGGTATCTTTTCCGATTACCACTTTACATTTTTTTCCTGTCATCTGATGATAGTACCATCCGATAAAACGACCTACTTTGTATGCATGTTCCACTGTTAAATTTTTGTTGGCCTCACCACGGAAACCATCAGTTCCAAAATATCTTCCCATTTTAATTCCTTTCCATTTTGGGTTCACTTCATGATTATATCACTTTATATAAGTTACAGCTGATTTTTCAGCTGTTCCAAAATCTGATCCACGCAAGCTTCCACACTGAATTTGCTGGTGTCGATCACGACATCGGCATGCTGTGGTACTTCATACGGACTGGTCACACCGGTAAAATGATCCAGTTCCCCATTCCGGGCCTTTTTATATAATCCCTTGACATCTCTGCGCTCACATTCTTCCATCGGAGTGCTTACGTATACTTCCACAAATGCATCTCCGATGATTTCACGGGCATTCTGGCGATCCTGTGCAAAAGGTGAGATGAAAGAAGTCAGCACGATCAGACCGGCATCATTCATCAGCTTGGACACTTCCGCAATCCGACGGATATTCTCAATCCGGTCAGCCTCACGAAAACCAAGATTTCTGTTCAATCCCATCCGGACATTGTCACCATCCAGCAGCATCGTATGTTTGCCCATAGCAGCCAGACGTTTCTCCAATTCATTTGCCAGCGTAGATTTGCCAGAACCTGACAGACCGGTAAACCAGATTGTTTTTGCAGTCTGCCCCAGCTGTTCCTCCCTGAAACTCCGTGTAATATCCATATTGTGCCAGGTCAGCTGATTCTCTCTGTTCAATGTATGTTCCACGATTCCACAGGCCGACGTCATATGGGACACACGGTCAATCAGAATCAGAGAACCCAGTGCATTATTTTTTTCAAATTCATCAAATACCAGCTTGGATGCCGTGGAAATCTCACACAACGCAATCTCATTTTTGTAAATCGCATCCGCATATACTTCTTCTCCGGTGTTGACATCAATCTTATACCGGATCTTCATGATAGTCGCCGGAACACTCTGTGTGCCAAGCTTTAACAAGAAATTTCTGCCTGGCAGCAATTTCACATCATCCATCCACAACAGAGTTGCGGCAAACATGGAATTTACGTTCAATGAAGTATCTCTGATCAGTACACAGCCTCTGGAGACATCAATCTCCGTATCCAGCTGAATAGTGACTGCATGTCCTGTGGCACTGGTCTGCACTTCTTTATCGCCTTCATAAATTAACGTCACTTTCGCAGATTCACCGCTTGGCAGTACCTTAATGGCATCTCCCACAGAAACGCTCCCGCTCTCAATCTGTCCCTGAAATCCGCGGAACGTATGATTCGGCCTGCAGACACGCTGTACCGGCATGGTAAACCCGGTTTCTGCCGGATTCTCTTTTACATTAATAGTTTCCAGATAATCCAACAATGTCTTTCCCGTATACCATGGCATATGCACAGAACGTTTTGTAATGTTATCTCCTTCGGTTGCAGATACCGGGATCATCTGCGCAGTGCTGTACTCAAACTCTGCCAGCAGCACTTTTATATCCTTCTGGATCTTCTGAAATTTTTCCTGTTCAAAATCGATCAGATCCATTTTGTTTACGGCAAATACAAAATGCTTAATTCCCATCAGGGAACAGATTCTGGTATGGCGTCTGGTCTGTGTCAGCACACCCTGGCTTGCATCTACAAGAATAACCGCCAGATCGGCAAAGGAAGCTCCCACTGCCATATTTCGCGTATATTCTTCATGTCCCGGTGTGTCAGCCACAATAAAAGAACGGCGCTCTGTCGTAAAATAACGGTAAGCAACATCAATGGTAATTCCCTGCTCCCGCTCCGCCATCAGCCCGTCCAGCAAAAGACTGTAATCTATTTCACCACCTCTGGATCCCACTTTGGAATCCAGCTCAAGCGCGCGTTCCTGATCCGCAAAAAGCAGTTTTGCATCATAGAGCATATGTCCGATCAGTGTAGATTTTCCATCATCCACACTTCCACATGTGATAAATTTTAATAACGCATTCATCCTAGAAATAGCCCTCCCTTTTCCGTTTCTCCATACTGGCCGCTCCACCATCCTTGTCAATAACACGGCTGGTACGCTCGGAAGATACCGCACTTAATGTTTCCTGAATAATGGCATCCAGGGTATCGGCATCCGACTCCACCCCGCCGGAAAGCGGATAACAGCCGAGTGTACGGAAACGTACTTTCTTCATCATGGGCTTTTCCCCCGGAAGCAGACGCATACGTTCATCATCTACCATGATCAAATTACCATCGCGTTCAACCACCGGCCGCTCTGCTGCAAAATACAGCGGGACAATATCGATATTTTCCCGCTTAATATACTGCCAGATATCTTTCTCTGTCCAGTTGGAGATAGGAAATACCCGGATGCTCTCACCCTTGTTGATCTCTGTATTATACAGTTTCCACATCTCCGGTCGCTGATTTTTCGGATCCCAGGCATGCTCCGCATTACGGAAAGAAAAAATACGTTCTTTCGCACGGCTCTTTTCCTCATCTCTTCTGCCGCCACCAAAAGCTGCAGTAAATCCATATTTATTTAATGCCTGTTTCAGAGCCTGCGTCTTCATGATATCCGTGTAGGCTGCGCCATGATCAAATGGATTGATCCCCTGGCGTACACCTTCCTCATTGATATACTCCAGCATTTCAATACCATATTGTTCAGCTACTTTATCACGAAATGCAATCATTTCCTTAAATTTCCATGTAGTATTTACATGTAAAAACGGAAATGGCGGTTTTTCCGGATAAAATGCTTTCAGGGCAAGATGCAGCATCACAGATGAATCTTTTCCAATAGAATAAAGCATCACCGGCTTTTCACACTGTGCTGCCACCTCCCGCATGATGTATATTGCTTCTGCTTCCAGTTCATCCAAATGGTCCATACGATTTTCCTCTTTTCCTGTTATTCCCCCAAACCGTTCTGTATCACTAATACAATTCCTGCCAGCGCTTCTTCTTCATCTTCTCCCTCACAGACAAATTCAATCTCATCATTGTACTTAATGCCTGCCGCCAGCACACTCAAAAGGCTCTTTACATTTGTAATCATTGTTCCTCTCTGAAAAGAAATCTTTGATTTGTATTTGATCGCCTCGTCGCATAATTTTCCCGCAGGACGCAGATGCAGTCCCGCAGGATTTTTAATTTTTACTTTCTGACAAACCATCTTGTATCCCCTCCAAATACATCTTAGGTGTTTCTTCTTATCCTTATTTTACTGTGAAGAGCTGTTTGCTCCTTCTGAATTACTGTCACTTCCACTGTTTCCGGAAGATGATTTTTCCGTCACGGTAACAGCCGTATATATGGTCTCACTGACACTGTAATTTCCATCCAGCTTTACTTCCGCTGCCAGAACTCCGGTGTTAAATCCGGAAGCATCAATAGTTCCTGTGATAGATTCCGGATTGATATCTGCAAAATCCTCAGCAAATCCCAGAATGTTCACCGTCACGGTATCTGCATTAAATTGCATGGACAGATTTGACGGTAGATTCTTCACTGTGATATTCTTCACCGGAACAGCAAAAGCCTTTGCCGTTTTTCCTTCTATAACCAGTGTCACATTGATCTGTTTTTGCTGATCTGATGCCAGTTCCACTCCATCCGGCAGGAATTTCGTCAGATCTACACCGGCAGTCACATCTGATGTCGCCCCCGCAATACTCATCTGTGACCCGGAGATTTCCAATTCACTGATACCGGCAAGTGCTTCACTGCTGCCCACCAGCTTAACGCTGGAAACGCTGCATTCTGCTTTTTCATACCGATATCCGTCTGCCGGGGTTCCATTTGTAGTAAATTTCAATGGCACCGATTTTCCCATTGTAATTTTCACATCTACCGCCACCGACGTACGGTTCAATGTCAGACGATCCTGAGGAATCTCATTTCCGGCTTCATCCAGCAGAACAACCTTGCTGTTTGTTGCCATATCTTCCCCGACACCACTGACATCCACGATTGTTTCCACAGTCGCAATCTGACCCAAAACGGATTCCGGACCGGTGATGGTCACTTTTTTAGGATCCGCGGTCGCAGTCTCCACATAACAATATGCCGCCGGGGTACCCTTAGTCACAACTTTCACCGCATATTTCTCAGTTTTAAGATTCTCCACACTGATTTTTAACGTTGCATCCCGCTTATTGATCTCAATCTGCCCCGAATAACGGGAAGCAGCCACACTGACCGGAACGGTGGTCAGTTCATCATTCACATTCTCCATATTTGCCACTGCGGTAAAATCAGAATCTGATAATTCTTCAATGATTGAGCGTTTACCGGTAACTGTAAAGGAAATCTTGTCTGAATTGTTCAGAATATCATACGTCTTTCCCATATCAGTAAGGTAGTCACTGTTCTCTATTGTTACCGGGATTGTAAATCCCTTTGTTTTTTCCGGATCTTCAATATTTACAACTACCAACCAGATGACAATTGCAAATACAACTGCCAGCACTTTGAGACCGAAATTATTTGTAATCCGCTTTGTCAGTTTGCGCAACATGTTTCAGCCTCCTTTTCAGTTTTGTCAGATACGGTTCGGTGTCCTTCGAAAGTTTTGCTGCAAATCTCAGCTTACTTTTCAGGAAATTCGCATCAATATTACGATACAGAGTACCTTCCACGGCCAAGGAAACAGCTCCTGTCTCTTCTGATACAACAATAGTCATAGAATCACTGACCTCGCTGATACCAACAGCGGCACGATGACGGGTTCCCAGTTCTTTACTAAGTTCCATATTATCCGATAAGGGCAGATAGCAGGTCGCAGACACGATCCTGTCTCCCCGCACAATGATTGCACCGTCATGCAACGGTGTGTTATGTTCAAAAATATTGATCAGAAGCTGGCTGGAAACCAGAGAATCCAGAGGTATTCCGGTGCGGATATACTCGTTCAGCATCACATCACGTTCAATAACAATCAACGCACCTGTTTTCACCTTGCCCATCTCATAACAGGCTTTCGCAATCTCGTTGATCGTCTTCTCGGAAAAACGCACCGGATTTGACTTCTGAAAATCAAAATTAAAAAACGCGGTAAGAAAATTCTTCCTGCCCAGCCGTTCCAGTGCATTTCGCAACTCCGGCTGAAAAATAATAACCAGTGCGATTGCTGCAACATTTACAACTTTTCCCGACAGCCACAGGATCGTGTTCATCTGGAACAACGCTGCCAGCAAAAGGAATATCAGGATCACGATAATTCCTTTAAACAGCATCCATGCCCGTGTATTTTTCACCCATACCATAACATGATACAGTACAAAAGCAATAATAATGATCTCTATAATATCTGTCGGTCCTATCTTCGGTTTATCAATCCAGGAAAGATATTTATCCATAAATGCATATAATGCTGATCCGATCTCCCGCATTTTTTCACTTCCTCTCCTTGCTCATTATCCCTGCGTTTATTCTATTTATCATGCAGTTCTTTCAGAACTTGTTCCTCCAGTTCATCTCCGATTTCTTTCTCGGTATTCACATGAACAGAGTTTACTTTTTTTCCACGGGTACTCTTCCGCTTCTTTGTCCGTTTAGCATTGATATGCTTGACCTGCTTATCCTCCACTGATACAAAAGCCTTCGGAACGGCTCTGACATAGTAATAATATTCATCATCTTCAAACTGTGTATGCTCCACCCGGCTATAATCCACACTGAGGATCATAAAATCAAGCACCAGTGCAATAACCAGCGATACCATACAGCCCAGGATTACCTGCACGATCCGACCTGTCTCACCAAGATAAATCTCACCGCTGCAAATCACGCCAAGCTGCACGGCAATACCGAGAACGATTGCAATCGTTCTTGCATGATCCACACTAAGTCTTCTGACACAGGAAACGATAACTGCCGCTGCTGCAAATGCTGCCAGATAGAAATACATCTCTTTATCGGTAAAAATCTGCAGCACAGCAAGTGTCACCACACTTTTCTTTGTAATAGTCTCTTTGGCTGAAAAAAGTGCTGCATTCTGATTCACACTTTTTAACAGAAAGTATACAAACTCTCCACATACAACTGCTACTACCGTATATATCCGGTCAAGAATTCCTGCTGCCACCGGCATTACATAGGGAATACCTGCAATTCCAAGTACTGAAGTCAGTACCGTATAAATGCCTTTTTTGCTGGTAAAACGATAATAGATGCAAAAAAGAGCCACAAAAATCAATGCCACAATACCGCATAACTCCAGTGACAGTGCATAACAGTTCAGCAATATGAGCAGTGCACCGAAAAACAGCATCATGCCGGAAGGCAAAAATGAACACAATAATGCACAGAGCAGTGCAATCGGATACTCTTTTAAAATGTCCATATAACCAATCTGATGATTGATCAACGAAAATGCCAGAAAAGCAACCAGAAAGCGAAAGACTGCCATTGCATAGATCTCATATTTTCCGATAAAACGATAGATGTGTTCTTTTATTTTCAAAAGTTGAACCATTGTTTCCTCCTGACAATCCTACTCTTCCCCTGCTTTTTCCTCAGCAAGATAGGATTTATTCAATCGGTGCAGAAAATGCAGATACAGATTGCGTCGCTCCCGACACACCTTATGCCGGTGAATTGCCACGGCAACACAGATTACCAGATATACTGCCATAAATATTCCATAAAAAATCAATAACTGCTTTAACAGTGTCCCATAATGAATATCTGAAAGCCACTGGTTAAATATGTCCCATCTGGAACAGCCCCAAAGCAGCAACACAGTACAAAAACAGATTGTTCCAAAGAAAAATCCTTTGACCATCTCAAAAATCACATAATCACTCCGCCGATATGTGCTGATTTTCAATTCTCGTTCGCCAACCCCACTCTCCAGAATGGACAATCTGGTCATTTCCCGGACTCTATCCTGATTGATCATATTCTTCACCCATTTTTACTCATTCAAGAATGCCCTCGGCATTCTTGCTGCTCACCACCTATAAAGGTGGGAGTCATCTCACATCTGATATACTTTATGACGAGTATAACATAAATCGCCATGCAAGAAAAGTTTTTTATCCCCCGATTGCAACCGCTGCCACATACACCTTACACTCCCCCGCTGCTTGCAGACATCGGGCTACTTCATCCACGGTGCTTCCGGTAGTATAAATATCATCCACCAGTAAAATACAGGCATTCGGCGGCAATGCACATTTTACAGAAAAAGCCCCCTGCAAATTCTGCTTTCTCTCGATGTCATTCAGTTTTTTCTGCGGTTTTGTCCGCCGCACCCGGTACAAAGTGTGCGTATCCACCGGAATATGCAATACATCCGATATCCCTTTTGCAATCCATTCCGCCTGATTATATCCGCGTTTCCGTTTTCTCGACGGATGCAGCGGAACCGGAATGATCAGCCTGATACCGCACTGACAGATCCACGGTCCCAGTCTGTGCGCCATGGCCTGTCCATACACCCTTGCATATTCTCTCCGATTGCCATATTTCATACGGTACAGAGACAATTTTACCGGACCACGGTAGGACAGCAGTGCTCTTCCACGGACAAAAGCATGCTGCCGTCTGCTGCAGTCCCTGCAGTATTCTGCCTCTGCTGCGTCCAGAGGCTTACCGCATTTCATACAGTAATGCTCTTTCACAAAAAAAAGTTTCTTTGTGCACACCGGACAGATACCATCGGAACTAATTTCACCACACACCGGACAACGGGGTGGATATAAATAGTCTAAGCATTTCCAGAATTTCAAACTTTATAATTCCTCCAGGCGGTCTCTCAGACCACTATAACGTTTCTGTTCATTTACATTTGCTTCCATATTGTAAAAGGCTTTCTCGTCTCCCACCAGCGTTACACATTTACGGGCTCTGGTCACTGCGGTATAGAGCAGATTGCGGTTCATAAGCATCCGAGGTCCCGTCAGTAACGGGATAATGACTGCCGGATATTCACTTCCCTGGGATTTATGTATCGTAATGGCATAAGCCAGATCCAGCTGATCAAGTTCTTTAAAAGGATATTCCACCATCCGGCGTTCTTCATATTCTACGGTCAGTGTCTCAGAAAAACTGTTGATTTCCCGAACGATTCCCATATCACCGTTGAACACACCCAGACCTTTTTCAATTGGAATATTATAACGACTCCGGATTTCCCACTCTGCCTGATAATTATTTTTAATCTGCATAACCTTGTCGCCCACACGGAAAATTGTCTGCCCATGTTCCCGCTCTGCCTTTTTTCCATCCGGCGGATTCAGATACTGCTGCAGAATCGTATTCAGACGTTCTACTCCCAGCAGCCCCTTCCGCATCGGTGTCAGCACCTGAATATCAAATGGCGATGCGTTTACATACTTTGGCAGTTTCTGGCGGATCAGCTGAATACAGATACTGATGATCACGTTGGCATCATACCGTTTCAGGAAAAAGAAATCTCTGCTTTTATTATCCAGAGAAACCGGTTCCCCCCGATTGATCTTGTGGGCATTGACAATAATATCACTCTCCGATGCCTGTCGGAAAATCCGGTTCAGCCGCACCACATTGCATGCATGGGAATCGATGATATCTTTCAGCACACAGCCCGGACCGACACTCGGAAGCTGGTTCACATCCCCCACAAGGATCAGACGGGTTCCTGCCACAACAGCTTTTAGCAGATTATGCATCAGCGTGATATCTACCATAGACATCTCATCAATGATAATGACGTCTGTCTCCAATGGGTTCTGTTCATTCCGCTCGAAACCTGCATGTTCATCCATGCCGCCAGACAGCTCCAGCAGCCGGTGAATTGTTTTTGCCTCGTAACCGGTGGTCTCACTCATCCGCTTCGCTGCACGGCCGGTAGGCGCTGCCAATGCAATATCCATGCCTTCTGATTCAAAATACTGAATGATCGTATTAATCGTCGTAGTCTTTCCGGTACCAGGTCCTCCGGTGATAACTAACAGTCCGCTCCGTACCGCTTCCTTTACAGCGGTGCGCTGCATCTCATCTAATTCCAGTTCCGATAATTGCTCGATTTTACGGATTCTCTGCTCCACCGCAGTTTCCGAAAAATCGTATTTTACATTCAGTTCCCGCAGCATCACTGCCACATTAAGTTCCATATAATAAAATGTGGACGCATAAATCTGTACTTCTGCTTCCGACTGCTTCAGGATCAGTTTCCGATCAATGGCCATATCCATATAATGCTTTTCCACCCCGGAAGCATCCACTCCAAGGAGTTCACATGCCCTGCGGGTGAGCAATTCTTCCGGCAGATACGTGTGTCCTTCCAGCGAAGCCTGCTGAAGCACATACATGATCCCACTGCGAATACGGAAATCCGAGTCCAGATGGATCCCTACCCGATGGGCAATCTCATCCGCAATTTTAAAACCAACGCCAGTCACATCCTCCGCCATCCGGTAAGGATTTTCCTGAATGATCCGATACATATCCAACTGATATGTCTGGTATATTTTTACCGCCAGTGACAATGATATCCCGTAATTCTGTAAAAAGATCATTGCCTGACGTAATTCTCGCTTTTCTTCTGTCTGCTGTGCGATCTCCTGTGCTTTTCGTTCACTGATGCCCTTGATCTCTGCCAGACGCTCCGGCTCTTCCTCAATAATACGGAACGTATCCTCTTTGAACTTCCGCACGATCCGTGCTGCCAGCGCTGCTCCGACACCTTTGATCGCTCCCGATCCCAGATATCGTTCAATCGAAGCAATATCCTCCGGTGCTTTGATACTGTATTGCTGCACTTTGAACTGCGGACCATAGGAAGGATGTACCGTATATTCCCCGGTCAACTCCAGACTTTCTCCTTCGCTGATCATCTGAAACACACCCACGCAGGTAACCTCATCCTCTTCATTGGATGCCAAATTTAAAACCGTATATCCATTCTCTTCATTCCGATATACGATATGTTCTACAAATCCGGTGATTGTTTCCATAATTCTCCCTGTTTAAGCAAAAGAGACAGCCTGATGACTGTCTCTCTCATTACTTACTGCTCATCTCTTTTTCCGGAAAGGAATTCTACATATTTTCCGGTTCCAATGGCAACACAGGTCATCGGATCCTCTGCTGTCATGGTATTGATTCCGGTATGTGACTCGATCAGTTCTTCCAGTCCACGAAGCAGTGCTCCGCCTCCGGTAAGAACGATTCCACGGTCTGCCACATCGGCTGCCAGCTCTGGCGGTGTCTTCTCCAGGACACTGTGTACGGCATCTACAATCTGCATGGTCGCCTCTCGCAGCGCTTCTTCTGTCTCCTCGGAAGAAACGGTCACGGTCTTCGGCAGTCCGGTTACCAGGTTTCGTCCTCTGACATCCAGTGTCATCGGCTCCGGCAACGGATAACATGTACCAATCTTAATCTTGATATCCTCTGCGGTACGCTCACCGATCAGAAGATTATGTTTCTTTCTCATGTAACGTACCAGTGCTTCATCAAAATCGTCTCCAGCAATCTTGATGGATGTACTTACTACGGTACCTCCCAGTGAAATAACAGCGATATCTGCCGTACCACCACCGATATCTACGATCATATTTCCACATGGTCTGGAAATATCAATACCAGCTCCAATTGCTGCTGCAATCGGCTCCTCGATGATTTTTACATCTCTGGCTCCAGCCTGGAATGTCGCATCTTCTACAGCTTTTTTCTCAACCTCTGTAACACCACTCGGCACACAGACACTGATCAGCGGTTTACGGAAGCTTTTTTTGCCAACGGCCTTCTGAATGAAATATTTCATCATTTTTTCAGTTACCGTATAATCAGAAATAACACCCTGACGCAACGGTCGTACTGCCACGATATTTCCCGGTGTTCTTCCAAGCATCAGTCTTGCTTCCTCACCAATTGCTTTTATTTTATTTGTATCACGGTCAAATGCTACAACAGACGGCTCTTTTAATACAACGCCTTTGCCTTTGACATAAACAAGAATACTTGCTGTTCCTAAATCAATTCCAATATCAGTTGAAATCATCTCATTTTCTCCTTTCCTATCTTATGCTTCTATTTTTACTGCTCATGCTTCTAATACATTTATCAATCTTACTTAAAATTCATTTTCGCCGAACTCTTTTCAGAAGATGAATCGGCATACGCGTTTTTATTATATACAAATAATTGCATTTTTCAAAGTGTTTTTTTTCTTTTCAGAGAAATCGACGATGATTTAACCATTTCTTAATATTTTTTTAGGAAAAGTAATTCTTTTTTTCCAAAATGTTCGCATTTTTATCACAGAATGGACACATTCTCTTTTTATACTAACACTCGTAATCGATTATAAAAGGCTTACGCTTTTTATAATAAATTTTTCATAACTCAAGCTTCCCGGATCCCCCAAGTCCGGGAAGTACTCCCCGAATATTCAGGCACCGCGAATGCGGTGCCTTTTGTTATTAATGCATGATTCACACTTTTCCCAGAAGAATTACAGATATTTTTTCACATATTTTCCGGTATAGGAAATCGGATTCTCCGCCACCTGTTCGGGTGTACCTTCTGCGATCACCGTTCCGCCGCCATCGCCACCTTCCGGCCCCATATCAATGATATAATCCGCAGTCTTGATAACATCCAGATTGTGTTCGATAACAACCACCGTATTTCCACCATCTGCCAGTCGGTGCAGAATTTCGATCAGTTTATGCACATCCGCAAAATGCAGTCCCGTTGTCGGCTCATCCAGAATATAGATAGTTTTTCCAGTGCTGCGTTTACTCAGCTCGGTTGCCAGTTTGATACGCTGTGCTTCTCCGCCGGACAGTGTTGTGGAAGGCTGACCGAGCCGTACATAAGACAGTCCCACATCGTACAGTGTCTGAATCTTCCGTTGAACAGACGGCACATTTTCAAAAAAGGTCAATGCCTCCTCAACAGTCATGTCCAGCACATCATATATGCTTTTCCCTTTATATTTGATCTCCAGTGTTTCACGGTTATACCGTTTTCCCTGACATACTTCACAAGGTACATACACATCCGGCAGAAAATGCATTTCAATCTTCAGGATGCCATCACCGGAACATGCCTCGCAGCGTCCCCCTTTGACATTGAAGCTGAAACGCCCTTTTTTGTAGCCCCGTGCTTTCGCATCCGGCGTTGCTGCAAACAGATCACGGATCTGATCAAACACACCGGTATAAGTCGCAGGATTGGAACGCGGTGTTCTTCCGATTGGCGACTGATCAATACAGATGACTTTATCCAACTGCTCCAGGCCATCAATACCTTTATGTTTACCCGGAATACAACGTGCACGGTTCAGTGTCCGCGCCAGATGCTTGTACAAAATCTCATTGACCAGAGAACTTTTCCCGGAGCCTGACACCCCTGTCACACAGGTCATGACTCCCAACGGGATCTTCACATCCACATTTTTCAGATTGTTCTCCTTAGCACCTCGGACGGTAATAAACCCGGTCGGCTCTTTTCGCTGCTCCGGTACCGGAATGATCCGTCTGCCACTCAGATATGCACCTGTCAGTGATTTTTCACATGCCATGATATCCTCGACGGTGCCGGCCGCCACGACTTCTCCACCATGTTCTCCGGCTCCCGGTCCGATATCCACGATATAATCCGCTGCACGCATAGTATCTTCATCATGTTCCACAACGATCAGTGTGTTGCCCAGATCTTTCAGATTCTTTAATGCCGCCAGAAGCTTATCATTATCACGCTGGTGCAGACCGATGCTTGGCTCATCCAGAATATAGGCAACGCCCACCAGACCGGAACCGATCTGTGTCGCCAGGCGGATACGCTGGGCTTCTCCTCCGGACAATGTTCCCGTTGACCGGGACAACGTCAGATATTCCAGACCCACTTCTTTTAGAAAGCCCACACGGGCACGGATCTCTTTTAAAATCTGATCACCGATCAGATGTTGTTGTGGTGTCAGTTCCAGATTTTCCAGAAAGACACACAGATCCTTTACTGACATGGATGTGATCTCATGAATATTTTTATCCGCAATGGTAACCGCAAGAGATTCTTTTTTCAGTCGCTGTCCATGGCAGGCTTTACACGGCGTGATCCGCATAAATGTCTCATATTCCTGCTTCGTCATATCCGACCCTGTCTCACGATAACGACGCTCCACATTGCGGATCAGCCCCTCAAATGCTACGTCGTAAACACCGACACCACGCTGACCACGATAATGTACCACCACTTTTCTGCCATCTGTTCCATGAAGGATCACATCCCTCACTGCTTCCGGCAGTTCCTCATATGGTGTATTCAAATCGAAATCATACTCCTCTGCCAAAGCCTTCAAAATCGCATAAGTGTAGCTGGATGGATCACGGGAAGACTGCCAGCCCATAACCTGGATTGCTCCCTCTGCCAGAGACAGACGCTTATCCGGGATCATCAGATCCTCATCAAATTCCATTTTGTAACCAAGGCCGAAACACTCCGGGCAGGCACCAAAAGGATTATTAAACGAAAAGCTTCTTGGCTCAATCTCATCAATGCTGATACCGCAGTCCGGACAGGAAAAACTCTGGGAAAACTGTATCTGTTCCCCGCCAATGACATCCACCGTCATCAGACCGTCTGCCAGTTCCAGAACATTTTCAATGGAATCCACCAGACGTTTTTCAATGCCTTCCTTTACCACCAGACGATCAACCACCACTTCAATGTTGTGTTTTTTATTTTTATCCAGGCTGATCTCCTCGGTCAGTTCATACACACTTCCATCAATCTGTACACGGACATAACCGCTGCGCTTGATGCTGTCCAGCAGCTTTTGATGGGTCCCCTTTCTGCCCCGTACCACCGGTGCCAGCAGCTGGATCTTCGTCCGTTCCGGAAGCTGCATGATCTGATCTGCCATCTGATCTACTGTCTGTTTTTTGATCTCTTTCCCACATTTCGGGCAATGCGGGATACCGATCCGGGCATACAGCAGACGGAAATAATCATAAATTTCTGTCACGGTCCCCACGGTAGAACGTGGGTTGCGGTTTGTGGATTTCTGGTCAATAGAAATCGCCGGGGACAGTCCCTCAATCTTCTCCACATTCGGTTTTTCCATCTGTCCAAGAAACTGCCGGGCATAGGATGATAAAGATTCCATATAACGGCGCTGTCCTTCCGCATAAATGGTATCAAAGGCCAATGAGGACTTTCCGGAACCGGACAGGCCGGTCAGCACGATAAATTTATCCCTTGGAAGGGTCACATCGATATTTTTCAGATTGTGCTCACTGGCTCCTTTAATTTTAATATATTGTTGTGCCATATCTGTTACTCTCTCTTCTTTCACTGTGTTAGTTCTGTTGCAGTCTATGAATCAATTTTTTGCAGCATTTTCTTCAGTTCCACCATCTGGTCACGCAGCTGGGCTGCTGCCTCGAAATTCAGTTCCGCCGCAGCTTTCTTCATCTTTTTCTCCACATCCTGAATAAGCTTCTCCAGTTCTTTCTTACTCATGGATTCCGGATCTTTCTTCAGCTGCATCTCCTCCCTCGCAACCTTCTTGGAAATACTGATCAGATCCCGGACAGATTTCCGGATCGTCTTCGGTGTAATACCATGTTCCTCATTATATGCCATCTGAATTGCACGGCGGCGCTCCGTTTCATCCAATGCCAGACGCATGGAATCCGTAATTGTATCTGCATACATGATAACATGACCTTCACTGTTTCGCGCCGCACGTCCGATGGTCTGAATCAGAGAAGTTTCAGAACGAAGAAATCCTTCCTTGTCCGCATCCAGAATCGCCACCAGCGTAATCTCCGGAATATCCAACCCCTCTCGCAGAAGATTGATTCCAACCAGTACATCAAACACATCCAGACGCAGGTCCCGGATAATTTCTGCACGCTCCAGCGTATCAATATCAGAATGCAGATATTTGACCCGAATACCGATCTCACGCATATAATCGGTCAGATCTTCTGCCATTTTCTTTGTCAGTGTCGTAATCAAAACTTTATGACCGCCAGATGTTTCTTTATTAACTTCGCCGATCAGGTCATCAATCTGCCCCTCCACCGGACGCACTTCCACATACGGATCCAACAGGCCTGTCGGACGGATGATCTGCTCTGCACGCAGTAGTTCATGCTCTTGCTCATACACATTCGGTGTCGCAGACACAAACAGCATCTGATCGATCTTGCTTTCAAATTCTTCAAAATTTAACGGCCGGTTATCCTTTGCAGAAGGCAGGCGGAAGCCATAATCAACCAGTGTCGATTTTCTTGACTGATCTCCGGCATACATACCCCGCACCTGCGGAATGGTGATATGAGACTCATCCACAATGATCAGGAACTCATCCGGAAAATAGTCCATCAGCGTGTAAGGCGGAACCCCGGGTTCCAGTCCTGCCAGATGTCTCGAATAATTTTCAATACCGCTGCAAAAACCGGTTTCACGCAACATCTCAATATCAAAATTCGTGCGCTCTGCAATACGCTGTGCTTCGATCAGTTTATCTTCACTTTTAAAATAACGCACACGCTCTTCCATCTCTTTTTCGATCTCTTTCGTGGCCTCATTGATTTTTTCCTGCGGAACAACATAATGAGAAGCCGGAAAGATCGCACAATGCTCCAGCCGGCTCTTGATCTCACCTGTCAGCACGTCAATCTCCGTGATCCGGTCAATCTCATCACCGAAAAACTCCACACGCACTGCCGTATCTGTATTATTTGCCGGAAAAATTTCCAGTACATCACCGCGCACCCGGAAAGTACCTCGATGAAAATCCATATCGTTTCTCATGTACTGGATATCAATAAGTTGCCGGATCACATCATCCCGGTCACGCTCCATGCCCGGTCGCAGAGAAACCATCATATTCTGATAATCCACCGGACTTCCCAGACCATAGATGCAGGAAACACTGGATACAATGATAACATCACTGCGTTCTGTCAGTGCCGCAGTTGCGGAAAGACGCAGTTTGTCAATCTCCTCGTTGATGGCGGAATCCTTCGCAATGTAGGTGTCTGTCGACGGTACGTATGCTTCTGGCTGATAATAATCGTAATAGGAGACAAAATATTCTACTGCGTTATCGGGGAACATCTCCTTGAACTCTCCGTATAACTGAGCCGCTAACGTCTTATTATGAGCGATGACAAGTGTCGGCTTCTGTAATTGCTGAATCACATTTGCCATCGTAAAAGTCTTTCCAGAACCCGTAACCCCTAGTAAAGTCTGGCATTGATTGCCTTCCTTGAACCCTTTCACAAGCTCTGCAATCGCCTGTGGCTGGTCTCCGGTTGGCTTATATGGGGCTTTTAATTTGAACTCATTCATGGTAAATCCCTCCATTTGTGACTTTTACTATGACCATTATCAGCCAAAAATTCGTATCCGGATTCGTAACGAAAAGCTCATTTTTATGGTGAATAGATGTCGTTTTCACCTCGTTACGAATAAAAGTCACAAAACTGATTTTTGCGGATAAAACAGCACTCGGAAATACCTGATGATACCAGGCTCCGGTTCTGTCATATTTTTACTGTTTGTTCTTGTAACAGTCCCTATTATATCAGACATTTTTTTGAAAGTATATAGATGAAAGCAAGAAAAAAGTACAAATGTTCGGTTCTCATTTGTACTTTTCTATCCTACTACTATTCTATTTTTTATCATGCTGCGTTGAAATATTCCTCCAGAATTAAGTCTATTTCAATCACTTCTGAATAATCATAATACTGATTTTTCCGCTCTTTTGGAATAACTTCTTCAATAAATGGTTCCAATACATCCAGACAGTCTTCTATGATTTCCTGCGTATCTCCATAGACATCTACTGATATGATTTCCTTAGCATGTCCCAATAAATGCGAAACACCTTTTGAATTAAAGCTATTCTTCAGCAAAATAGTTGCATAGGTATTTCTCAACTGGTGAAAATGAATATCAGGCAAATCCAAGGATTTCAACAAGTCTTTATAGTATTTCTGATGAAAACCTTTACTCCTTGGATTCCCATATGTAGAAGAACAAATATAATTCCAGTCCCGGAACTCTTTTGGTCTGCGTCTGCGGTTCTTCTCATAGGTTTTCCGTTCTTCCAGAATGGCTTCAAATACATAATCCGGTATTGGAAGTTCACGCACACCAGCAGGTGTTTTTGTTTTTATTTCCTGCTTTGTCAGCATCTTAGGTGCACAGTCTTCTGCTTTACTGTTTGGCTTCTTTCCCAACTGACGCTCGACTCTCAACGTCCTGTGAATGTAATCGACATCACTGTATTTCAGACCATTTATTTCACTTCTTCTAAGTCCCATCAATACCGCAAACAGAATTTGCATATGAATCGGTGTCTCCTTGCTTGCCTCGATCAACCGAAGCACCTGCGGAAGTGTCAATGTTTTCTTCTCGTCAATTTTCAGGACACGATACTCTGTCTTTTTTATTTTTTTCGGTAAATTGATTCCCTTCGCTGGATTTGTTGCCAGTACATTTTTGTTAAATGCATACTCCAATGATGTTTTCATGATCGTCCTGACATTTTTCGCAACTGATTCGTACTTTTCTGCAACTGTATTATATAATTTTCTGATATAACCCTGATTCAGTGTAGACATATACATTTTTCCAAGCTGTGGAACAATATAATTCCTAATGGCACTTTTGTAAGTTGTATATGTGTCGTCTGTTATTCGGGGACGCATAATATCTTCCAGCCAGAAGATCATAAACTCCTCTACCCGGATTTTCCCATACACAATATAGGTTCCGGTATGTAGCTGTCCAATGACTTCATCACGAAATGCATTGGCTTCTCTTTTGGTCGTGAATCCCGCATGTTGCTGCGTCTTTGTACTTTCGTCTGCAAACGTCAGCAACACACGAAATCCATATCCCTTTTTGATTGTTGTCACCGAATAGACCTTATATTCTACATATTTCTTAAAATCAAAGGTCTTATGCATGGCTATCCCTCCGTTCCGGTTTGTTGTGGTACAAACGTATTATTTACAAACGCAATAATCTTATCCTGCTCGTCCATAATCTCACAATAGTATTCATAAGTTGTATGAACGGAACTATGTCCTAACAGACCAGATATTTTAAACAAAGAAACTCCAAGCTCGATCAAAATGGTCGCAAACATGTGTCTGAGTCCATGTACAGTGATATTGGGCAATCCATTTCTTTTACAGATTTTTGTGAGTGCCTGATTCATTGCTGTCAGCGAACGTGGTTCACCGTTTTCCTGACAAGATACATAATCATAATCCTTGTACGCTACCCCCATATCTGCTTTACGCTTATCAATTAACTGTTGTCTGTGTTTCACTTCCCGCATCACCACTTTCGGAACTCTTAATATCCGGTAACTGTTCTCCGTCTTTGGATTCCGTTCGATAACAGCATATTCCGTAATCGTAAATTCCTGTTCTTTCACTTTAAGATTTCCGACAATCTGTCTGCTGATTCTGACCGTCTGCTTTTCAAAATCAAAGTCCTGAAACTTCAATCCAAGGATTTCTCCTTTTCGTAATCCACAAAACAGTCCCAGTAAAATTTCCAGATACCAAGGATTCTTGCTCGCAGCTTCAAGAAAAACCTTCAATTTTTCTTTGCCTAATACCCTTACCTTTGGTTTTGCTCTCGGATATGGCTTTGTCTCAGGCATTGGATTATAGCTTATGAACTTATCTCCTGCTGCATCTTTCATGGCGATACTCAGAAGTTCCCGCCCCTTATTTCCTGCTGAAGGACAGATTTTTGCAACACGTTCCAGTAGAGCATCTAAATACTCTACTGAAATGTATTTTAATTTGATATCTGCTTCCATACTCGGAAGAATCAGATTATATAACGTATATGCTCCAACCATCCTCGTGGTTGTCTCAATTCTCGGACTGAAAATATTTTCAAACCAATATTCCAGATAATCTCCAAGCATTACATCTGTCTTTTGCATTTTTGCAATCTGGAGATCTCTCTGCTTCTTCTGGTATCTCTTTTCATATTCCCAGTAACTTTTCTCCGCTTCTTCCGGCGTTTCAAAGCCGCCTTTTTTCCCATATTTTGTCGTCAGATCGTCCTGCAGCTCTTTGATTCTGTGATACCATGATTTTCCTTCAAAAAAGACAACTCTCTTTTCCTTTGACATTGTCTCCTGCTTCGTTTCTTTCTGTTTCATTCGGCTCTCACTCTTTCTCTCTCCTCGTCTCCATTCAGCCACCTATCAAAAGAATTGCATGGGATACGATAAGATCTGCCAATCTTCAACACCCGGAATGGTTTTCTATCATAATAAACATTTTCTATAAATTCATACGCCTTGGAGCGTCCCAGCCCAAGCAAATTCTGAACATCTTCTACTTTATATACTTTCTTTTCCACTTCATTCTCTATCATTGCCATGACGTTATCCTCCTCGTCCTAATCTTTGCGCTTCACTACCGGTAGTTTTTAGCTGTGTAACATCTAAAAACGTTACACCACTAAGATATCCATTTTCGTCTGCATCGTCCAATGTGCGAATTTTCAAATCGCACACTTGACTTTTACGTGTTACTTGTTCTTTCTTCCTATATAATAGTCGTACCCATTCCGGACATTACAGAACATACAAGTATCCTTATATCGCTGTTCTGGATTCACTCGCCGGATATAATGTCCCGGCACATCATAAAAATTGCCTGCACATACTCTGCACAGGCTCACGACTAACGGTTTTTCAATTATCTTCGGTATCCCGGTACTTCTCCTGATTGCTTTATTGATTTTCTCCATTTCAGTGCGGTCTAAGGTACACACATAATTTTCCAACCGTCTTTTATCCAAAGTTCTAAGCTGCTCCAACAGCACTACAGAATCTTTTTCTAACCCTTCCATTTCCGGGACTGCAATGTGTGTTGGCAGTTTCATTTTTTCTTTACTAGTAATTGCTGCCACAATCACTGTCGGACTGTATTTATTTCCTATATTGTTCTGAATCACCAGCACCGGACGATAACCGCCCTGTTCACTTCCAAATACAGGATCAAGGTCGGCGTGATAAATATCCCCACGCCTGACGTTCCTATCTTCCATCTTTGCTATATCTCCTCTCGTCTTTCTAACTGTTGTTATCCCTAAATATGTAAAATACAAGCCTATTTGTCCCCGACGCCCCGACTTGTAATTGGGAAATCATCAGACGGCTGACTGCTAATCAGCTCCACAGGATTTTATCTAAAATAAATATATGGGATTGGGAGTTTTCCTCTCCAGGGATCTCCTGAAGCTGCCCTCACTTGTTGCGGCATCAAAGAAATATTTTGTATACACGACTTTATGACCGGACAGGAGTATCATTATGCCTGTTGTCTGTCATCGCCCTGCCAGAAGCAATCTGACAGTTATAACCAGATATTTTTCGCTCAACAGTCCGGGTAATACAAACTGAAACCAAAAGGAAGTATACGGGTGGGATTTCGCTGTCTTTACCCAGCCTGTGTTATGGCGTATTTGTTAATGTGGCTTACGCTCATCACGATAACAACAGGAATGTGCCTGATGAATGTATATGAATTTGTCAAGGTTCGTCCCGCTCCCCAGTATTTTCGTGACAAAAGAAGAAACAGGCGGATCAGAATATTTCTCTTTCCACCTGTTTCCTCACTTAAACGCTATTTTTCAACCCACTATCTCAAAATCTTTTTCAAATTTCTGATTGCTGCTTTTACAGACTTTGCTACCATCTGAAAAGAGCAGCCTTCTTCCTGTGCAATCTGCTCATAATTCTTATCTTCAAAATAATACTTCATCAATCGTCTTCTCTGAATTTCCGACAACTGCTGAATTGCACTATGTAAACGTTCCGCTTCCAGTTTATTCAGAACCGTATCCTCTACACCTTCCTCCTTCTGAAATACCCGTTCATATAAACTGGAATCCCAGATTTCTGACTGTTCCAAATGCCTGTCCACAATATTCATATGCGACACGTCCTGCAATTCAAACGTATTAAAAGCCTCATATACATTCTTTCCTATTTCCAAATCCTTGTACTCTTTTTCACCATTGCGAAATGAAACATAATATTTTCCGTCCTTCTCATAGATTTCATATGGGTTGTATTTATCTTTTCTTCTTTTTGGCTGTCTGCCTTCCATGTCCTTTCCTCCAATCTGAATTTTTTTGAATTCAGATCAGTAGGTGGGGCACGAATACGAACAATCGTCCTTGTTAGGAATTGTTCATTCTCAATATTTAGGTAACAAAAAACGCCCTGACAGACATAGGTCTTCAGAACGATTTCATTACTTACTATTAAATTTTCACCACATATCTTGAGTGTATATAGTTCACTTTTCTTTGCAAAAACAAACGCATACGATAAAATACAATCTATATATCAACCTTTCCACACATCATGCAAGATTGAATATGACTAATATAATAAAATCCTTCCAACAGTTTAGCGTCCATTTTCTTCCTAACATGTTCAAAGGATAAAAGCATGCGAAAAAACCTTTGAATACTGCGTTTTTTTATATGCAACATTCAAAGTTTCATTATATAAAATTTTATAAAAAAACTATCCGTAAAAAAAAAAAAAAAAGGAAAGATGAAAAATTCAATATAGCCTCTTCTACACTCTTTCTTTCATCTTCCCTCCAACTAAATATTTTTGATATTTCTAAACCTTCGATAATTACTCAAACTAGGAACTTAAATATATTTGTTTCAAACATTATAAACACCGAGCTACATACTGTATTTATTTTTTTTAACAAATTCTTTTAATCTCTCAAAAGTTTCTGCGCTAATATCGTGTTCGATCCGGCAGGCATCAACCTCCGCCGTTTCAGGATTAACGCCTATAGATATAAGTTGCTTCGTTAAAAAGCAATGGCGTTCGTAGATTTTTTCAGCCACATTCCGGCCAAGTTCGGTCAGATGTAGATAATGGTTTTCGTCTGTTGTCAGAAAGCCGCCCTCCCGTAAAGTTCCTACTGCGTAACATACGCTGGGTTTTGAAACCTCCATATACCGGGCGACATCCACGGAACGCACCATACCAAGCTTCTTTTGAAGTATAAGCACGGCCTCCAAATAATCCTCTCCGGCAGTATGAAGTTTCATAGGCAGCTCCTTTCGCCATTAAGCAAGACTCCAGCCAGCCGCACTCTTTCGGATATTGACGAAATCCTGATAGATACCGGGCTGTTTCAAAAGTTCCTCATGGTTTCCTTGCTGTGCAATCTGGCCGTTGTCTATAACTAAAATCTGATCGGCGTTCTGGATGGTATTCAGACGGTGAGCAATTACAAGCAGGGTCTTTCCCTTCACCAATTCGGAAATGGCCTCCTGAATATAGCTTTCATTGTCCGTATCCACACTTGCGGTAGCTTCGTCCAAAATGACGATAGGTGCATCTTTCAGAATACAGCGGGCAATCGAAATGCGTTGCTTTTCGCCACCGGAGAGTGTTGCGCCGCCCTCACCAACTACCGTCTGGAATCCATCGGGCAAATCCATAATGAAATCATAGCAGCGGGCTTTTCTGGCAGCCTCATAGACTTCTTCTTCCGTGGCATCCGGCTTTCCCATGCTGATATTGTTGTAAATGGTGTCCTGAAACAAATACACACGCTGGAATACCATGCTGATCTGATCCATCAATTCCGACAGAGGTACATTGCGAATATCCACACCCCCTATCATCACATTGCCGGATTTCACATCCCAAAGCCGCGCCAGCAGGTTTGCAATGGTGGACTTACCGCCGCCGGACGGTCCAACCAGCGCCGTCATAGAATTTTTCTTCATGGCAAAGCTGATATGGTGCAAAACCTCTTTATCCTGATAAGCAAATGTAACATCGTTGAACTGGACTTCTGGCTGTCCCGGCTGTGCCTGAGCCGGAATATGCTGCTTACCGTTGTCGGGAAGTTCTGGTTCATCCAATACCGCTTCAATACGATCAAGGGCAGCGTTCATAACTGTCAGTCTGGATGCTTCGCCATAGAGAGCCTTCAACGGGCCAAAAAGATCAAATACAAACAGCAGAACACCCAACACATAAGCCAAAGAAAGCGCACCGCTCTGTTCCAACACAATAGACAGGCCGAAAATTGCCGCAATACCAATACCGTAAAGGATATTCAGCCCCATTGTCCACGGCGTCATTTTCCGTTCAAAGTCAAGCGATGTGTTTCTGGAACGCTTGAAATTGCCGGACAATTCTTCGGATTTTTCTCCAAGCAAGTTATAGCTCTTAATAACACCAATACCCTCTACAAAAGACAGCACCGCATCGGTCAGCCGTTCGCTCTGCTCCTGACGGCCTGCTGCTTCTCGCAGAGAAACTTTATTCATCCCCTTAGATACCAGCCATGCCAAAATAGTAACTATTGCGGCGATCAAGCCAAGCTGCCAATTCAGATAAAACATGAAGGCCAGCAAAACCAGCGAGGACAGCAGATAGCTCATCATGTTTCCCAGCGTACTCATAGCAACTTCTTCAATGAATACCATGTCGGTACTGAGGACAGAACTGATCTTTCCAATATTGCCGGAAGTGAAATAACCCATCGGAAGTTTCCGCAGATGGCCACCCAATTCGATACGCTTGTCAGCGAACATCAAATATCCCGCTGCACTTTGCAGGCTGTCACTAAGATAATGAACGAGCATCTGAACCATCACAACAGCAGCAAGACCAAGTCCCACATAAAGGCAGGTCTGCCCAGTAATTGTCTTATTTGCAAATCCACTCAAAACCACAAAGGCCAGAAAAATCGGCATTTTTGACAGAATTGATTCCAGAAACGCACAAACAAATGCGCCCTGAATACGGCTCTTATAACGGCCGGAAAGTTTCAATATTCTTGAAAACAAAGCAAACATTTATTTTCCCTCCTTTACGGTGTGTACTTTCCACTCGGCGCTGTCCTGTGCCGCTTTCCACAACTTTTGATATTCAGGGCAGGACTGGATCAGCTCTTGATGTCTGCCCGTTGCAACCAGCTTTCCGTGATCCATAACACAAATTTGGTCTGCGTTCATAATGGCTGGTAATTTGTGTGCGATAACCACAAGGGTCTTACCTTTTACAAGCTCTGCAATAGCAGCCTCCATCTTTTCCTCATTTTCAGGATCAGCATAGGCAGTTGCCTCGTCAAGCACCACAATAGGAGCATCCTTTAAGATTGCCCGCGCCAAAGAAATACGCTGGCGCTGACCGCCGGATAGCATTTTTCCTGCATCACCAGCCATCGAATGAATACCCTGCGGAAGTTTCTCAAGGAACTCCATGCACTGGGCTTTCTTTGCGGCCTCCACCACTTCTTCGTCCGTTGCGTTCAGCCGACCAAGCCGAATGTTTTCGAGCAGAGAGGTGTTGAACAGGTATTGATCCTGCGCCACATAGGAGATACGGCTGTTCAGTGCTTCAAGACTCATATCGCAGAGTTTCTGTCCACCGATGGAAATGCTACCTTTCTGTGGGTCATAATAGTGAATCAGCAGTTTTGCCAATGTACTCTTGCCAGAACCAGATTCACCAACAAGAGCTGTTTTCTGTCCAGCTTTTGCCGTAAAGGAAATGTCATGGAGAACTTCATTCATGGTCACCACAGGCTTTCCATCCGGGCCGGGCTGTGTGGTCTGATAACCAAAAGAAACATGGTCATAAGTAATGGTGTCATCTTTTCCATTGAATACATCCTCTGTCTGCTGAAGCTCTGGTGCATCCAGCACCTGCTCCAATGCAGAAATTTTATAGTTGAGCTGGGGCATGGTAGGCAGGAAACCGAGGGATTTCAGTAGCGGCATACCAATGCTTAAAGAAAGACACAGCACCAAAATCAAATTAGGCAGAGTTGACCAGCCTGAGAGAACGAACCATGCGCCCACAGGCAAAGTCAGAATAATAGTGCATGGAAGCAGACTGCTGTAAATTGCCATCCACGGCCACGCCGCCTTATACCATGCCAGCGTGTAGTCTCGGTAATCTGATACATCTTTGCGGAACCGCTCATAGGAATCCGCATCCTTATTGAATACCTTGACAACTTCCATACCGTTGATGTACTCGATAATGGTATTATTCATCTTCTGTCCGGCCATATAGTAAGGCCCCATTTTCTTCATTCCGACCGAATACATCGTCATCATGGCAATCAGGCTGATTGGAATGGATGCCAGCGACAGAAGCGCCAGTTTCCAATCCACAAAGAACATTGCCACATAAACCGCAATAGGAATCATCAGGTTTGCAATTCCCTCCGGCATGGAGTGAGCCAGTAAAACTTCCAGACTGTCTACATCATCTACGAACAACTTTTTGACTGTGCCGGTGCCTTTATCCTGAATGACACCGAGGGGCAGCTTCTCAAACCGTTTTTGAAGCGCCGTTCGCAGACGGAGCAGCGTGTCATAAGCGGCTTTGTGTGAGAGATTCAGTCCCCAGCCATAGAAAAGGGCTTGCAGCACCAGACACACCAAGACAAGAGCCACGCGCGAAATGATGAAAGATGCTCCAATGGATTCACCCATGACCAGCGGCGCTATCACCTGATAAGCCAGCACAAAGGGAAGTACCCCCATCAGGACACTGACCAGCACGATGGTCGTTGCTGCATAAAGCCCCTTCTTATGAGGCCCTGCATATTCAAATACTTTTTGAAACATAATTCCAACCTCCTATCAGGAAAAATATTTTTCGGACAACGTTTTCAAAATTTCTGGCGAGAGCCTTTGATTTTGAATAGCCCCGTCATCATCCAACTGAACCACCTCCGTACAAGTACGGACAATAAATTCAAAATCGTGGGACACCACAAACACGATCACGCCAGAGCTGGAAAGCTGTTCGATCAGTTTGCTGACACGCACCATAGAATCATAGTCCAAACCACTGGTAGGCTCGTCAAAGTAGATTACTGGACTGCCCTTTACGATTGCCGCACCGATAGTAACCCTCTGTTTTTGACCACCTGAAAGGGATGCCGGATGTCGTTCCCGGTAATCTGATAGTTCCAGTGCTTTCAGCGTTTCATTCACTTTTTCCTCGCAATCGTCCCTCATTCCAAGGGAGAGTTCTTCCTCCACGCTGCTGGCAAAAAGCTGATAATCCGTATCTTGCATGACAAGATAGGAAAGTGACCGCCGCTGGCGTGGTGTCAATTTTTTACCGTCAAAGCAGACCTCGCCGCGCTGCTGCTTTAGCAGGCCCGTTAGAATAGATAAGAGGGTTGTTTTTCCAGCTCCGTTATGTCCTAGAATACCGATCACATTTCCTGCATGAGCTTCAAAGCTGACATTTTGGAAAACATTCGGCCCTTTCTTGTAGGCAAAGCCTAAATTGTGAACTTTCAGCCGATGTGTCTCGTCCTTTGTATGTGGCCTTTCCTGATAATGTTCTGCATCGCGTTCCGGGTATGCTGTACGCAGGCCATAAGAAATTCGTGTTTCTTCGGGCAAAGAGCAAAACTGTTTCCCTGTGAACTCATGCTCAATTTTTCCGTTCTGAATCAGAAAGGCTCGGTCAATCAGATCGCGCAAATAATAAAACCGATGCTCTACCACAAAAATGGTGTATCCGGCGTGTTTAAGTTTTTCCATGATTTCTGCCAGCCGTTTGGTAGCGCCATAGTCAAGATTGGCCGATGGTTCGTCAAAAATATACACTTTTGGTCCCAGCGCATAAACAGAACCGATTGCGATCTGTTGTTTCTCTCCGCTGGACAATGCAAAGATACTCCTGTTCAAGTAGTTTACCAATTCTAACTCTTTTGCCGCTTTTGTAATGCGGTCAATCGTCTCCTCGCGGGACAGTCCGAGATTTTCGCAGCCGAAAGCCAATTCCCGCGTGGTATCCGTCATAAAGAATTGAGAACGTGGGTCTTGGAATACCGTTCCAACCTGTCCGGCCAATTCAGACGGCTTCATTTCCAGCAGTGAATGACCATCCATGAGCAGATCACCTTGGATTTCTCCGGGATAAAAGTGCGGAATCAGACCGTTGAGTGAGCGGATCAGGGTTGTTTTTCCGCAGCCGCTTCGCCCAGTCAAAAGAATAAATTCTCCTGTCTGTACGGTCATATCAATGCCGCGGAGGGTAAAGTCTTTGCTTTCTTCATAACGAAAGCTAAAATTCTGAAATGAGATCATCGTCACACCCTCCACAAAATGATTTCCCCGATTTTAGTCTGGTCGATAAACAGCAACCCGGCCAAAAAGAGGATACCCAACAGCGATACCACAATTTCCTGCCATGAAAAACGGATTGGCCGCAGCGCATATCGTTTGCACTCCAATTCCAGACCGCGTGTTGTGCCGGATGCTGCCAGTTCATCGGTAACTTTCAAGCACCGCATCAGCAGAGGTATCAAAATATATTCTATGGTTGCTAACGGATGGGATACCCGTTTCCACACGGTATCACTGATACCGCGAATATCCATCGTGCTTCGGATTTGTCGATATTCAATCCGTAAAGTAGGGATATAGCGGAACATAACAACAAGGGGAATTGTGACTGCCTGGGGCAGCCTCATCCGTTGAAGTGCCACCATTAAGTCATCCATGTATGTAGTTCGCAATATCCAAAGTCCCATCATCATAATGGGAATCAGTTTTAAGACCGTCACGCCGAACACGCTCATAATCACACTTAAAACTGGAACTTGGACATAACGGAGCAGGGCATTGAGATAAGCAACAACAATATATGTCACTATCATTTTAGCAGCCCATTTTTCTCCGTTACCTAAGGCAATAAACAGCCCATAAACCAGCATGAGTGCGAGACTGACAACTTCTCCGGCCAGAAAATAACTGACAAAACCAATGCAGACCAAAAGAAGTATCTTGCAACGTGGGTCGAGAAGCGCAGAGCCATGTAGGGGCTGGCGCTTGATTATTTGTTTAATTTGTGCTTCTTCCATTCAAATGTCTCCCTATAAAATTAAAGCGCAGGACTCTTCTCAGCCCCACGCTCTGAAGTCAGGCAGCCCGCTTGCCTGTATTGCCTGATAAAGTTTCAGGTGGCTGATCCTGTTATTTTACTGAAACAAGTCCAGCTTTGATAAAGTGTTTTTTCAATGCTTTCTGACCGATAAAGCCGCCAATCAGACCGCCTACCAATCCGGCAGCGACAATGACTACCAGCATGGGAACGGAAGTAATGTTCAACATTCCCTGAATGTACTCCGGGGCAATATTGTTTTTCTCCATTGCTCCGACAAACGCGCTTTGAAGAAATTTGATAGGGCAGATAGCACTAAAAGCAAAAATAGCACTGAACAGCGCATAGGCTGCCATCATGGACTTCATTGTGATTTCACTCCGACTCATAACCAGGAAATCGCAGATGACACCGCCAATTATCAAACCGATAGGAATGAACCAGAAAGCACCAACCAGAAGAAACAGGATAGCCTGAATTACGGCGCAAATGGTAAACACGCCTTTCTTCGGAACCTTAGCCAGCAGGAGCATCATAACGATGCCATTCGGGATCGCAACAACGGACGGGTAAAATACATTTGTCACCGGGCCAGCCACGCTCATAATGGTGCTGATAACCATGCAAATAATCCACATAAGAGCCGTTAAAACACCGATGAGAATAAAATCTTTCGCATTTAACTTTTGTTTCATACACTTATTCCTCCTCACTTTATTTGGAAAATAAAAATGCGATGCGGTTAATGTTCTCTAACCACATCGCAAATTCTACCAATTTTCGTTGTTATATCCAACCCAAACTCGATTTCATTCTACCCAAAATCGGTATTTTTTTAGGTTTAACCAATCGTATTTTCATCTTTATAGTTCTTGGGTATTACTCCATATTTCTTTTTGAACGCAGCCGCAAAGTTGCTTGGTTTTGAATAGCCAACCAGCATTGCAATCTGACTTACGTTTAAATCGCTTTCCAAAAGCAACCCTGCCGCCTTTTCCAGCCTTTGATCTATGATATATGCGTGAACAGATGTCCCAAATAAAGAGTTAAATCCCTTTGTCAGTCTGGAAACACTGATATTTACCTTTTTCGCCAGTTCCTCACAGCTTGGCGCAAAAGCAAGTTGACTGTCGATAATCCTTTTTGCTTCGGTAATCGAGTCCCTGTCACTTTTGGAAATGCTGATATAGCTCGATGAAAGAATACTGAGTTCCAATACTTCACTCAAATACACAGACAGCAATTCAAAAACTTTGCTTTCCAAGAATAGATACCCTAAACCGCCACGATATTGCGTAAAATCTTTTACCTCCGCAAAAATGTGTTCCATATACGGTGTAACGCTCACTTTTGAAATTCCTGTCAGTAATTTCTTTTCATAAGCGTTTATTTCACTATCTTCAAAGTAGTCATTCAAAATTTTGTGAAAATAGGGCATGGGGATTTTTATATTCTTGAAAAGAAAATCTTTCTTCCCAGAATAACACAAGTATTCCATCTTACCATGTCCTCGATAAATGCAAGATTCACCTTTCTGAACGTTGACACTTTGACGCGCATCTGCAATATTCCACGATACGCCATCATTGAAGCAAAATAAAAGTTGAATATAATCTTCGCAGCTTACACCCTGCACATTCATATCAGAAAAATAGTTCATTTTCCAGTCTGATACAACAGCTCCTTGCTTTGTAACAACCTGTGAAATCTGTCCTGTTCCTATATCAATAGGAATGTCTATCGTCACTGTCTGCGGAGAATTTGAAAGTAAATCATGATACAGTTTACTCATATATTGATTTGTCAATTATATCCTCTCCCTTCTATGTTAGTTTTAACTAATCATATACTACTTTATATTTATTTAACAGTCAAGATAATCATATGTCACCTACGCATTCTTTCTAAAGTATTCATTAATGCATCATACCCCTTCGTTATAGTGCATTATTAATGCATTTCCAAACAAAAATGTGAACTATACACTAGGTATGGAGGTGCATTTATGGCTAAATCTAAAAAAATTGATAAAGAGCTAGGTTTTCGTCTAAAAAAAGCCCGATTGGATCAGAAGCTAACATATGATGAATTATCCGAAAAATCTGGCGTCTCATCAAGATATATTAAAGAAATTGAAAATCATGGTAATGTTCCAAGTCTTGAAAAACTAGGACAACTTATTCGTGCCCTACATATTTCTGCTGACCCGTTCTTTTATCCAGCAGTTCCATCTGATAATCTTGATTATCAACGGCTGTTAGTTTATCTTTCAGAATGTTCTGCTGATCAGATAACCACTATTCTTGCTCTGGTAGAGGCTTATCTTCGTACATATAAAAAACTTGATTAGAGAGAATAATAAACAACTTTCTGAATTATTGGGGCAAACTCATTTTTAGTTTGCCTCTGTTATTTTTTTAGTAAACCAATCTTTTATCTTGTCATTTTCTTTTATGATTTTAAGTCCGGCAAGAATTTGTATTGCATCTACTATTCCCTGATAATACGCTCTTTGTTGTTCTTGGAAATTTGCATGATCCACAATATCCATATACTTTTCTAAAAAAATTCTATATTCTTCTGGCATCTCTATTAATATTTTTTCATACTCTCGATTTACTTTTTTTAATTCTTGTGCAGCCTTTTCCGCTTGTTCTGTTTGAACAAAATATTCTCGTTCTTCTGCCTCACAGCGAAGTTCTTCTAATATCTCTTCTACTTTTTTAAATACTTCATTCATTCTTATATTCACCTTCTTCGTTAATAATTATTGTGTTTTTTAACCGTACTGTTCCCTTTTGCACTCTTTTTTATAACTTTATTCTTTTGAACTTCATCTTTAGAAG
>ERZ1036407.238-NODE-238-length-50451-cov-7.126260_pt1 | contig 50451 bp, 67 predicted proteins | sample MGYA00514217_ERZ1036407 | MGnify/ENA primary metagenome ERZ1036407 (study PRJEB33795, sample SAMN09464943) | human gut metagenome | host: Homo sapiens | place: USA: Stanford, California | collected 2016-11 | study: EMG produced TPA metagenomics assembly of the... | reverse complement strand
TGGCGTAATAGTCACTCTGCCCGACTGAATTGCTCTTCCTCCCAAAGCGGAGTTTAGCACCTCTTCCACCGTGGTTTCTGTGCCGTCACTTTTTTTGTGCTTTGTCTGGGCACTGTCTGTCTCAAAGTGATAAGTGTCCCAATCTGTCCCATTATTAATCTTAAACTGTGATTTTTTTATTGCTGCCATAATATATCTCCCTTCAAATTTTGATCCATACTTCACCCTTTGCGGGGGTACTTGGCGCTGTTGTTGCCGCCGTTATCTTGGTTCCATTTCCATCTGTTATCTTCTGATCTATCTGAGCCTTGGTATATGTTCCCACATCCGCAGCCGATGGCTTATCACCAGCATGATAGACTTTGTACCCATTGTATATAAACTCCTTGCCGAATATCTTCATGCTGGTCCTCCTAACCGGTCACGGTCACCCTGTATTTACCAGAGGCCGGAGCCGTGGCAAACAGCAGTGTAACTACATTAACACCAGTCACCTGCACGTCGCACAAAACGACATTGTAAGGGCTTGCTTTTTCCCTCACAGTCACGGTGACATCCTGTGTATTAAGGTTATGTGTTATGGCGGCCGAAGCACTGGCAGGCACATCAGCGCTGTACTTTTTCGGGCGTGCATTCCATGCGGCCTTTTCGGTATCGGTTACAAAACGGTGCGTAGCATCGGGTGTAATCATACTTGCTGCATGTGTAGATGGATGCGTATATACCACTGACTCAGATCCATTGATTTTTATGTTTCCGTTTGTTCCTGACTTTTCAACTTTGGTAGCATCTGTCCGGGCGTGTGCACTCTGGCTGTGATCGTATGCGACCTTTCCGCGGTCACCGCGATATGCAGTCGAAGCTGTTTCACCAAGGGCGATTGTGTCTGAAATAACCACATACGCAGTACCAGACCAGCGATATGTCTTATTCGTCGGAAGATCCACATAGATTTTTCCGGTCTCACCTGTAATCTCTGTGGTATGCGTATCCTCCTTATAAAACTTACTGCTGTAGTAATACCCTTCCAGCACGTCATCCACAAAAGAGGGCAACTGCGCAGCCGGAACCTTACCTGTGCCATCCAGCTCTGCAAGGCCGTTCGCGGCTCCTTTTAAGGATGTGTTAAGCTTTAAATTTAAAGCAGCCTGCTGTGCTGTGGATACAGGTTTATTTGCATCTGACGTGTTATCTACATTCCCCAGCCCGATTTGAGCTTTTGTAACACCATGTGGGTTTGACTTATTTGCAATATGCGCGATCAGGTCCGTGACGGCCTTCGATATCTTGCCCAGCGCCACAGACAGCTTCTCACCGGACGCCAGCTTTGCAAGCGTAGATACCTCTGTATAAGTTGGTGTCTGGTCATTTGTGGCAACATTTGGTACGTTGCCGAGTCCAACATCTGACTTTGTGGTGCCATGCGGATTTGTACCGCTGCCGGGATGAACATATTTGTTTGCTCCTTCAGCAATACCATCCAGTTTCTTTTTATCCGCGGCGGATTCCAAACCCGCGGCAGACTGTGTTGCAACCGGTATCGGGTCGGTCCCCCCGGCCATATGCTCTGAAGCATGTATCGGGTATGGCTCCACATTAATCAGTTCGACGTATTCCGCAAGGACAGTATCGCCGGCAGTCACTCCGGTTTTGAGTGTAAATACTGTCTGTGACGTCTCTGTCACAATCTCATTGCTGACTTTTGCCCCATTTAAAAAGACAGCCAGCGCACCGATTCCCGGTCGATATTTTCCGCCGGTCAGGGTGAATGCTGTCTGTCCTGCTGTAGCTGTAAATCTCTGCTGTTTTACGATATAGCTCATGGGGTTATCATTTGCGCTGAGTACCCCATCAGCGATACTCAGATTCGCTCCTACTTTAATGCCCCCCAACACCGTAGCACTTGCAACAGGAGGAGTGAACGTAGATGGTTTCCCGTTTACACCCGACCACGGAACACTGTCGGCAGCGGCAGCACTTTTTGCCTTTGCATTAATTCCAAGGTACACACTGTCATGGTTATGTGCTGCCGGTGGGAATGTAGATGGTTTTCCAGTCACGTTTCCCCATGCAATCATATCCTGCCCGCCAACCTGCAGCCAAGCATTTGCGGCATTGTCAAGCCAAATCTTTTTTGTATCTGTGGCAATGTACAGCGCTTTACTCCCGGATGCAGTACCTTTATCTGCATCCAGACCCACAGTTATCTTTGTGGGAGTGAACCCCAGCTTTTCCACAATCTTAGCCTTTGTCAGCTCGTTAAGGATTGTTGCTGCCGATTTGTTTTCGACGTTTCCAAGTCCCAGATCCGTTTTAGTAGTACCATGTGGATTTGTGCCACTACCCGGATGAGCATAAACCTGTGTCTCAGATCCGTTGATTTTTATATTTCCGTTTGTTGTAGATTTTTCTACTTTTGTCGCCCCTGCTGTGATTCCATCCAGCTTTGATTTGAGAGCTGAAGTAAATATCTCGCCAGTGTAGGTGTATATGATATTTTTCCAGTCGCCGTTTACATACACATAGACCACATGGTCTGTTGTGTTACAGTATATCTGACCCTCTACAGGGCTGTCTGGCGCAGTAGCAAGATTCTGTATTCTCGCATTCTGCAGCTCATTCTTACTCAAATTCAAATTAGTTAATAAATCCATTTTTCCTCCTAATTGAGATACGCTTTTCCTGCAAAACCGGCGGTAAATGTTGCTGTGAGGTTGTTACGGTCAATATAACGGATATCACCTACGACTACGGAGCCAGCGCTGTCTACCACGGTAACACTTGGATACTTATTAAGGTTGTGTGCAATCTGCCACACGGCTTGAGCTGATATCTGTGTATGTGTATATGTGACGCTCATGCCGTCTTTGCCGTCCTGCCCATCTTTACCGGCAGGTCCCTGCAGGTCCGTATATTTATAGGCTCCTTCATCTTCTCTCTTTACACCCAGTTTTGTACCATCCCAGCGGTACTGTATACTATACCCCTGTGGCCCCTGCTTTCCTTCAGGACCGGGTATACTCTCGTTTTTCGCAGTGTCTCCGCTGACGGCATTCACTTTTTCAATGATGGATTTCGTAGCGGTGCCGAAGGTTGGCTCAACTACATACCCGTCCGAATCAAGTGTTTCCATGACTTCCGTGATCCGCTCATGCAGTAAAAGGGACCATTCTGCATCCTTCGTTGTGACCACATCACCAATGTTCCACTTTTTTTGATAAAGAGCTGCGTCGGCCTCGCAGGTATAAGAGGATATTTTCTCACATTCTGCCAGCTTTACTCTGCCTCGGTCCGGCAGGTTCGCTTCATCTTCTACGTCTCGGGCGTCCACAAACAGCTCGTACCTATCAAGACCTGATTTCTCGTTTCCGATGATTTTAATGACTCGCTTTACTCCATCCCCCTGACCTCCCGTGTAGGCGCAGTTTTTGTATTCGCTGCTATCCCGGATGTACTCACGATTTTCAATATTATCGTAGTTGACATTAAAAATCATGGGCGGCCGGTCAGCCTGATTTACTGTCCGGTCCACACCTTCTAATACCTCAAATACAAATTGCTTATTCTGCGGGTCCAACGATACACAAACACCAAGCCCCGAGGCGCTACATAACTCCTCCAGGCAGTCAGTAAGTATGTCATACCTTGTTTGATATGTCAGCCTATCACCCCTGCCGGCGCTTTGCTTTATCACAAGCTTAGGGATTTTTCTTTTACTGTCCGCGGGGGAAACTGCATTTGTGTTAACCAAAGCAGTCATGATATCTTCTGCCGCGGCCTTGTTAAATTCATGATGCGCTTTCCCCTTTGGCGGGACTGTTATCCTTTGTGTGAGCATATGGAGCAGAGAGAATCCTTTGAGTTCCACAGATCCTCCCTCTTCGTCATCCGCCCCGATGTACTTTATAATCCCTGTTTTCTTGGCGTCATTGTCAAGCATGATAATATTCCCGTCCTGAAATAACCGGTCATACATAACAGAAGAATGAATTTCAAAATCTCCATAACTTTTCCATTTGCTGACGTGGATTAGGGCCGTGTAGTCTGTGATTTCCCCGATAAAATTGATATCTGGGTCAAAAAACCTTATATTTATCCGCTTATCCATATGGCTCCTGTCACCGCCCCTCCAGGCTCCGTAGCCTGTGCAAAAATGTTACGCCAGCCGGTTCCCTGCACGTTTTTAAACCACGCCTGGAACTGCCTATCAAATTCTTCTACCATTTCTTTGTATCCAGCCAAATTTTTCGGTCTGATTTCGCCGCATACTGAGGTATTGAATCTCTCATCAGTTATGGATATCTGACCGGTCACAGGGACATCAATACGATACAGGGATAGTTCATATCGCGACGCATCTCTCGTGAGTGCAGGTACTGTGGGTGTACTGCCGGCAGTACCTGCTTTGAGCACGGCCTGTATTGTCTTGCTCTCATAATCCAAACGCAGCACAAGACGATAGATTACTTTGTATGTGCTATTACGAGTGATTGGTATGGTCTTGTTGCTATCGTTGTAATAAAAAAAGCCCTGCATAATGGCAAAACCGGGCGTTAAAATCACCGATTCGCCGCTTAGTGAGGCTGACAAAGTAAGGCTGCCATTACTCCCTCTGCTTAAGCCGTCCTCATATATGTTCTTAAAATACCGGTTGAACTCGTCCTGTCCGTACTCGGTATCTCCGTTAAAAAAACCATAGCTTTCCATGTATTCCTCCTATACTCCCAGATACCTTTTTTTGTACCGGATTATGACACTTTGCGGATTCAAGTCGTTCTGGGTACTGTACTGCAGCAAGTTGTCGCCCAACTGCAGGGAGAAGAAGGTTGAACCCAGGTCGATATAATCAAACGCATCCTCACGGATACCGTTTCTCTCAATTTCTACAATCTTATTTCGGAATGCAGTGTTGATAAACAGTACATCATCACTGGTAAGGGTCCGGTTTACCTGAACATATTCTCCCGTGGTCAGGTTTGTCACTCTGGGGTTCTCTGCAGGACCGTGAAATTCTACCTCTATGGGCGTTTCTACATGTCCATCATTTACAATATTCACTCTGGGATCTCCGCGCCGTTTCATGTGAAATGGGAGCTTGAATTTCCATTTCCATCCATCCACCCACGTGCTGATTGCTTCCATTAAATGATATGGAGTCTGGAAATCTGGATCTACGCAGACAAGTTCAAGCAGACAGGAAATGGGTTCAAACACATTCTGGCTGCTGAATTTCAGCTTTTGGACTTCATACTCTATGGCTCTCTCTGTTCCCATAAAATTAACAGTTAGGTTTCCACTGCTGTAAGGGGAGAAAAAGCCAATCAGCTTTTGCCTTACTTCTGGGATATCTTCGTATCCGAGATAGTCAAATTCTATAGCTATCGGCCTTTTTAGTATTTTCATCCGTCTTTTACGTTCTCCCGCATAGCCAACATTTTCCTCTGTTAACAGGTCGTAATCCGTTGATTCCAGTCCCTCATATGCCGTTACAGAAAAAGAGGAGTCGTCTAAGACAAGCTCCTCTTCCCCTTTACGGAATGTAAATATTATCTTTCTTGTCATCCAAATGCCAGCTCCCTTCCTACTTTCCGCAGTTCTCTTGCCATTTCTACATGCGATTTCACAGGCTGATATATATTCACCGTCTGCTCTACCTTTGCCGGTTCCTGCGGTTCCGGTGCTGTTACCGTGGCGATATACCTATTCGCCAGATGATTTCCAGCAATCCGGCTTAGATTATTGTCAAAATCTCCTCGCATTTTCGCAAGTAAAGAATTTGGGTTAAATGTCAATTTATCAGACAACCGGTCAACAGCTTTTTCAACGCCTCTTGTATTTTCCTGGATACCTACTTCAAGTCCTTTGTCATACCAGCGTCCTATTGCTCGCATAACCCTGGAAGGTGATGCTACTTTAAGGTTTCGCTGTGCGGCTGCTACAGCTTGATTTGCAACGTCTGCTGCCGCTGCTGCCACTCCGCCGCCGCCTGCCCGAATACCAGAGGCGAAGCCTGCAGAAAACTGGACACCTATGTCATAACCACTGCCAGAATAACCGCTCAGACTGCTTAGAGCACTTCCGCCTACCACCGTAGCTGATGCAGATGCAGAACTGCTACCTGAACTGATACCTGAAGCAAAAGAGCTTGTAAACTGTGATCCCTGTGTCTTTCCTGCAGTGGACAGATTACATTCACTCAGCCCGCGAATACTGCCTGTACCCAGCGCTCTTGCCGCGCTGATGGCAGAAGATGTAAGTCCCCGAATACCGGCGCAAAACATGTTCACTGCGGAACGGGCTTGTGACTGGAAGTTACTTCCCAGGTTAACCCCTTTTAAGGCAGACGCAGAGGATCGCCCAAGATTTGCTGACGCGGAGGATATTGTACCCTGGCTCCCTTTAATAGTGCTATTCAGGATATTGGTCGCATTCGTTCCGGTTGTCTGGAACATACTGCTGATTCCTGAATTTTGTAAGGCCATACCTGCAGAACTGCCTACACTGCTTGCCGCCGCAGCTCCCTGGCCTGCACCGGATAACATACCAAATGCAAAATTTGACGCCGCACCATTTGCCTGACCAGCAAATACCCCTGGCATATTTGATGCCATAAGGGCCGCATTTGTGGAATTACCAAAATTGGCGCCGCTTGCTCCTGCTTGTGCAGAGCCGTTTATAAGCGCGAAATTGGCCGCATCTGCGGCTGCCTGTGCATTGGAACCAAATATACCTACCAAATCAGCAGCCGTGAATCCATTTCCTCCAGATTGTGCAACCTGTGCCGCAACAGCATATATCTGCTCCTGGTGACCCATCAGCTCCTCTACGGTCATATTACAAGCCTTTGCTGCGGCAGTAATTGCAAGCGAATAATCCGCTGCAGAAAATCCTTGGCCTATCTGTTCGCCTGCGCCCTTTGATGCAGTATTAATGACCTCGTAACCATCCCGCATAGACTGTGCGGCTGTCTCAGTGACTTCTTTTCCCTTTTTATTCGGCACAGATGTGGCGTCCGCAGATTCCATGCTTTTCATCATCTTGTCCAGAGCTTCTGTCCCAATATCGCCAAGAGCGCCGCTGTCTTTCAGGTATTTTCCGAATGTCTGTATAACCTGATCGGATGTAGCGCCGGCCATGTTTGAAAACTCAGGAATCTTATCCTTCATTGCATCCATCATTAGACGCATTGCACTTGCCACAGATTCCTGACCCTCTGTACCCAATTTATCAAAATTCTTCAGTGCTTCTACTATGGACTGCTGTAAGCTCTTGGGAATTTCTCCACCGGATTTTTCAATCTGCATGATAGCCAATTGAAATCCTTCGGACATTTTACTGTAGTCCGTAGAGGAAAGTGCATCCTGTATAGTTTCCTGACTGGCAACTACTCCTTTTGCCGCCTCTTCTGATTCAATGGGAATCTGTGCATAAGCATCTATTGCCTTCTGCACACTCTCCGGGGTTCCTTTCCCCAGTTCGTCCATGACCCCTTCAAGCCCTTCGACCTGTGCGTCAGCTTCGACAGCGGCCCTTCCGGCGTCTTGTAATTTCCCTGTTGTTTTTTCTAAATTTCTTTGGGCTTTTTCAAGTGCTTCCTGGTCTGCCAGTCCGTTACGCCACTGTTCATCAACATCAATTACCTTTTCAATAGCTTCTTGATGAGCCTTCTGCGCTTCAGCTAAGTCTCTATGAGCTTCTGCCTGCTCTTTTATTGCCTCGGTATATTGGCTTGTTGTCGCCTCCTGAAGAGCCTTATTTTTCAAATTCTGCACATACTCGTCAATAGAGGTATTAACATCATCAATAGACTGCTTTACGCCCTCACTGTTCTGGATAAATCCATCAGCAGTAAGGCTGTATTCCGTGCCCATCGCGTCATTAAGCTGATTAAGGATGGATGTAGCCAGATCCTCGCACCCTTCTTTCACATGACCGGTTTCGTCAAATGCCTCTGACATTTTATCCCGCAGGCGTTCAACAGGAGCTGCGGATGCTTCAATAGAAGAACTGGTATCCTTCATGGATTCCCCGAGCTGATCTATTGCATTTTGGTTCTTTTCTATGGATGCGCCCAGCTTATCCATTCGCTCATTAAAGGCATTCTGCTGTTCATCCGCACGGCCTGCCGTGAGCGCATACGCAGCCAATCCGCCTACAAGTAGGGCAATGGCACCGGCAATCAGGGTAGCAGGGTTTGCGGCCATAATAGCGTTTAAAGCGGTAGTCGCAAGTCCCGCTCCTTTTGCAGCGCCTGTTAAACTGGTGATGACGCTTACAACGGATGACACTGGACCGCTAACAGCTTTGAAAGTTTTAAAGGCGGCCACAACGCTGACAACAGTAGGGATAATGTCATCCATATTACCGCCCAGCCTTTTAAACACAGCACCTACAGCATTTAAAACTGACTGCGCAACGTTCAGAATGTTTTTGGTTCCGGACTTAAATGTCCTTACGAGAGAATCCAGGGATTTCTTCGCAGGCTTCTGCATCTCCTTCGGAAGAAGTTTTACCAGCCCATCACACAGGGACTTAACGATGTCATTTGACGCAACTTTAAGCTGCATCTTGTTTTTGCCAATACCTTTTACAAAGGATTTAACCACAGATACTGAGGCATCAATCATCTTAGGAGCCGACTGTGCTACTTTCGTGGTAAGCCCTGCCAGTATGTCTCCTGCCTCTTCGACAGCAGCGTCAAATCCGCCCTGTTTAAAAGCTTCTGTGAGTCTGTTGACGTCCGCAATCCCATTATCTGCAGCATTCTTTAAAGGCTCCTGCATACTCTCGTATACTTCGATTCCCAGACCTTCCAGAGATGATTTGAGGATGGTTAGGCTTCCCTGAAGATTGTCCAGCATGGTTTCTGCCATTCTCTCAGCAGTGCCGTCACAATTTTCAATCGCGTTTTGTAGCTTTTCGTATTCTTCTGGAGATGCTCCTACAATAGCCAACAGACCAGACATTGCCTCCTGGCCTCCTAATGCTGCCGCAGTAGCCGCTTTCTCTTCCTCGCTCAGCCCGGAAAATCCCTCGCGCAGATCCTGCATGATAGTGTCCAAGGACTTCATATTGCCCTCAGAATCTGTCAGGGAGATACCGAGCTTGTTCATAGCTCCTTGGGTCTCTTTCGTTGGCTTTGAAAGCCTTGTCATGATACTCCTGAGCGCAGTACCGGCTTGACTTGCCTTTATACCTCTGTTTGCCATCAGGCCAATTGCAAGGGCTGTATCTTCCGCTGTATATCCCATTGCACCGGCAACTGATGCTGCAAATTTAAAGGTTTCACCCATCATGGCAACGTTAGTATTCGCATTACTGGACGCCGCCGCAAGGATATCTGCAAAATGCCCGCTGTCACTGGCCTGCAATCCGAACGAACTCAATGCATCCGTCACGATATCAGATGTAGACGCTAAATCCTCTCCTGACGCCGCCGCCAGGTTCATGATACCTTCTACACCATTCAGCATTTCCTCTGTCTTCCAGCCGGCCATTGCCATATAATTCATGGCTTCAGCGGCTCCTGAAGCAGAAAATTTTGTTTTCGCCCCCATCTCCTTAGCTTTATCAGTCAGTTTGCTAAGGTCTGTTCCGGTTGCGCCAGAAACAGCAGCCACCTTTGACATGGCAGCCTCAAAATCGGAACCAACTTTAACGGCAAGCCCACCAGCAGCCGCGACAGCCGTCCCCACACCGGCAAGGGCCGTTACTGCGATCTCTGCAGAATGCTTTGCAGCGGAACCAATCTTACTAAAAGCACTGGACGCTGCCCCTGCTGCCGCGTTACCCTGTTGGCTGACGTTGCTTGTCAGTTTTTTAAGGTCTTTTAGCGCCCCAGCATTATCTATACTTGTGTCAATCGTAATTTTGCCATCAGCCAATAATCCCACCTGCCTTTCGCAAGCGTCATCGGCTCATAATGGCTCTACTTGACACTTAAATCCTTATTTCAAATTCTTTTTTGCACTTTCTGCCCTTGCATTGAATATATACTCCTTTGCATATAACCCTTGCCGGATCATAAGCTATGGGCATTTTATATCCACAATAAGGGCACACAATCTTTATGCGCTTTTTGTCATTATCCAAAGGGGTCCCTCCCTTCCAGGAGCGCCTGTACTATGGCTTCATCTTCTTCGGATTTCTTTTCCTGGACACGGAAATACCGCTGTAAGGCCGCATAAGCTTTCTTCTGTTCCTTGGACAGATTTTTGTTTTTCGTGTCTATCGTCCGGTATTCAATCACCTTTGACAGACGACACGACGGAGAAATGTCCTCCAGCATCCAATTAAATTTCCACCAGTGCAGATACGGAATATCGTACAGATCAAGCCCGTACGTTTGTAGGAAGGCAGTATAGATCAAAGCGGAATCAGCACAAAAATCCATAGGCACCGCATTATTAAGGCCCAGTGCTGCACGTGGGAGAGTATTTTTTTTGTTGATATCACCGCATTTGACAAACCACCCAATCGTCTCTACTATATCATCAGCTCTCATATTTGGTTTGCGTAGCACCTCTTCCCCCAAAAGCATGTTTATGGCCTTTAATACCGCTTCTCCATCACTCTGTCCTCTGATAATCTCATCATAACGGAGAATATCCCTAAAATCCGTTTTGATTGCGTACTGTTCCCCCGCGATCTCTACTGTTTCCGGGAGTGACTCTGTTAATCTCACTCAACATCAACAGCCTTCCCATCTGCAGCAGTAGTATCTATTCGCTTCGTACCCACAGACTCTATCACTGCAATGAACGCTTCATTCGCTTTATCCTGCTCACGCATCTGGCGGTCATATTCTTCTATCAATTCTCTAATCGCGTCTGTACAGGTTCTCAGGGAATCGTTAGATCCACAGATTTTTTCTCCCATTCCGGCTCCGAATATGTCATCAAAACAAGCTTTCACTGTTTTACAAAGATACCGGTACTGTTTTGGCTGTGGGGCTTTTTTATCAAACTTGTTCGCTTTTTCTGCAATGGCATCCATCGCCCCAAGATATTTTTGCAGGGTGTCTGCATCTGTTGCATCAAAGTTAAGCGCTTCAAAATCTATCTGCATTTCTTCTACCTCCATAAAAGGGCCAGGGCTATTCCACCCCGGCCTCACTCTTCACATTCTTTTGAGTCACCTTTTTTACGGCTGTTTTAGCAGGTGCTACGGCTGCCGTAGTTACCGGAGCACCACTTAATTTCCCGACGGTGCCGTCACATCAAACTTGGCAGCAACTGCAGCATCAACGGAAAATGCCTTTGTCTCCACATCAAAAGTGCCATACTCCCAGTCTGTTTTACCCAGGAGGCTGCCAGAACCTACCATTGTTCCATCATTATCGGAGTTAGAATCCGGGGAGATGGTCACTCTCCTTTTTCTTGCCGGATATCCCTTGCTTGCCTCTTTCGGCATGTACAGGGATACGATCACCAGATCTGTTTCTGCCTCTGATCCCACTTTCTCCTTTTTTGCCACAGAATCAATCAGCTTGACAGCTTTCTCAGACGGGATATTCTCATATTCATAACCGATGGAATATCCGTATCCTGTAATACTCTGGGATGTAGATTTCTGATTGATATAGCGGCTCTCTTTTGTTTTCGTGTCGAAGCTCTCGTCCGCTTTGGTAACACCTGTTCCAAACAGTTCATAAGTTGCAGCCGCACCTGCTGCGCCAACATTAATGTACAGTGCCTCCTGATACCGCTGCACTGCTTCAGTGTCCGCAAACCTCTGTAAATCCAATCTTCTCATGCTTATCCTACCTTTCTTTTTTGATAATATTGTAATTCGCACTGGATCTGATACTGGGCGTATGTTGCCTCACTATCATTGATGTACCCGTGCGTATTTGCTTTTATTGCCCTGGCAGTCTGCCCATCTCCTAATGCTGGAAGACATTTTGTCCTGGTACAATCCTCCAGCCAATCAGCAAAGCTCTCATAAAACTGGCTGGTATCCAGGTTCTCCTCCGCCCCATAAAGATTTCTGGAGCACAGATAAAAAGTAACCCTGCGGATACTGTCTCCGTTAATACACCGTTTTACAATAGGGTCCGAAGGAACGCTTTCGATGCTGTAAGACGGTTCCGGTTCCAATTTATCCACATTTACGGGAGGAAACATGGTATCCAGTTCCTCAATAAATGGACAGGTTGCTATAAAATCCCTAATCGACTCAATAATACTCATGTTGCCCTCCCTCCGCAGAATTTTGCGGTGGATGAAATAATGCTTTTTTTCTGGTCCTGCCAGCACTTTTCCGCCCACATACCCTTGCTTTTGTGCTCATAAAACTGCCGCCTTGCGTATGGGGTATCCCAGGACACGCTACCAGGCTCTGCTCTCATGCTATCCCGTAACCGCCCCGAAAGTTCGGGCACATACGGCCGGCATTTACGGCCAAACTCAGAAGCAAAAAACAGTTGCCCTCTTCCGTTTTTACCCAAGCTCCTTTTGAGGAGAATTTGGTCGGATGGGTCAATTTTCAAGTGGAAGTTTGCCATTACTTACAACCTCCAAATCTTATATGTGGGATAAACCCTTTCCGGTTATCTCCATAATTATCTACCATGCCATATGGCCGGTGCGTCTTCTGCAGATCACCGATCCCATTTATCTTCAGATCATACACCCCGAGGATAAACAGATCTTCTTTTTCTACAGTCCAAGCCGTCATCTCAGGGCTGTATGGCAGCTTCGCATACTCATCCGGCGCCACATACCCGTCAAGATATTCGGCAGGAATCCGGATTTTAAATACATCAGCGTGCTTCAGGCCGCCATCTCCTTTATCGCCCGTTATCACCTTATTTTCGCAGTAATAATGACATGGCGACACATGCCCGAAATACTCTACTTTCCGTGTATCCGGATTTACCTTGCGATTATATATGGTCACTGTGTCATTAATAATCATAGTACACCCCCGGATATAAGAGTGTCGTGTCTTCCAGGTAAAGATGGGCTTCAGAACAGCACTTATCATACAGTACATCTTCTGGCGACTGATTGTCTGAGGTATCCGCATACGTCACGGATTCCCCGTCAGTATTGACACTCTTTACAAATCGCCCGCCAGTCATTTCTTTCTGCCGGTGATCCTCAGCTAAAATTTCGGCTACAGCGCATATTGCGGCTTTCACAGCTTCTGAATCATCAGGGCGCAGTTCAAATTCATGGATTCTGCCGTATGTTATCTGGTTCACCATCAACTCAGCGCGCCTGCTGTACTTTTTAAAGTCAATCTCTGTAAGGGTATCACCCATAAAAGCATCAGTATAATACTGATAATTTACATCTACCCGTGACATATACTCACCTCTATTCTGCGGCGGTTATTACGGCCATTCCAGCTCCAAAGCAGCGGTTATCCGCATCTACCTCAACAACAACAATTTTCTGACCTGCTGTTGCTGTAATCTCTGCTGCACCATCCCATGCAGTGTACCCGGTCTTACATTCCTGCCCTGCATTCGGCATAGTTGGATTTGCGGCTACTTTGTACTTGTAGCTGTTACCACTTGACAGCGCCGGCTCTACCGTGATTTTAGTAGAGCCGCTCGTGCTACCTGCTACGGAGGTAACCGTCAGACTTGTCAAGCTCCGTGTTTTTTTACGACTACTTTTGCAGCTGTCGGTACACGGTATCCTGTGTTGATCTCAACCTGGGCAAGTGTGCCGTTGAAATTCTCGGAATCTTTCAGCCGGATCATCTCCAGGTTGTCCACGATAGAAAAGCCGTTCCAGTCGTACATGATGAAGTCGATACCGGTCAGGTCAACTGTCTTGAGGTCACCGGCACAGTTGTAATATTTGGCCGCGCTCAGGATATCAAGCATATTTGCCTCTACCCACAGCATACCAAGCCATCTACCTATCTGTCCGGACTGCATAATGCTGTCATTGGTCACCGGGGTATACTGATCGCCTGCAGCTTCCAGCATTGTAGAATAAGTGTCAACGGACGCAAGCACGATGTTCGCAACTGCTTTCCCTTTACGCACTACTTTACGCGCCTCGATGATTTTCTTTTTGATGTTTGCCGCGGTGAGTGCTTCTGTATCACTCATTGCTGTGCCCTCATTTGCAAGACAAGCAAGACCGGATGCCTGCCATCCTTCCTTACAATCCATAACGGCCTGGGACAAATGCTCCTCCGCCATGTTGTACGGCACGCCCTGCGCCTGAATGTTATAGATTTTCTTAGATTTCTGCTGCATGTTGTTCAGTCTCAGGTCAATCAGTTCATTATTCACTTTCTCATGGCTGAAATCAGCAGCCGGAACTTTCGGATCCTGTACTCCATCATCTCCGACCTTAAAAATCTTAACCAGACCAGACGCTGCATCGCCCTGGAATTTATCCGTATAGGTCATTCCCGGCTGAAAAATAGAGTCGTAGTATAAATTCGGCTCCACAATACTGCTGTATTTCTCTGTTACGTTATATCCGCCATATTCCATAGTTCAATCTCCTTTACTTTCCTCTGTAATATTTGTTGCTACCATACTTCTGTTTCAAATAGGCTTCTTCAGAATCCACTACTCCGGGCTTATATGACCCGCTGGTTCCTCTCACCCATGTTTTTTTCTTGGGCGGCTCTTCCTGCTGTTCAATCTCGAAGTCATTCGGATACTGTTCTCTCATTTTTTTCATATAGTCATCGGCGCCCACGAAAGTACCATCCTTAAACTCAAGATCCTGGGACATGAAATCTGAGAGAATGCTTTTCTTTGCAAGGTGAGACTTAATCTTCTGACCATCGAGGAATTTCTCGGCCGCGAATGTCCTCTTCTGGATCTCAATCTGCTGATTCAGTGCCGCCGTATCGGTCTCATATTTCTGTTTCCATTCATCCGCAGATTTTTTAATGCCATCAATATCCATTCCCTTATAAGATTCAATGGTGGCGCTTGCCTCGGTGAGCTGTTTCTTATATCCGTCTGCTTCTGTTTTCAGTCCGGTATATTTCTCTTTACTGACATATGCTCCGTCCGACAAATCCACAAATTTAACAGGATTCTCTTTCCTGTCATCCGCACCATTTACTTCTGCAAGTTTCGCATCCACCTGAGCATAAAGCTCATCTCCAAGTAATTCTTTTAAATCCATATTCATCCTTTCCGCCTTCGTTTTTATATCCGGTGTCTTCCGGAGGCTGTACAGTTTATATGACTTGCCGGTCAGTTTCCGAGACCTTTTAAACGTCATAACCGGTATTGGACAATAAAAAACACCCGGGCGTCCCCGCGTGCTTATTTACCATATTTGATTTCCACCCCTGGATAATCCCTCTCTATATCGCAAATACCAAGAAAGAAGGAATCTGCCAGTATCCTGCCTTTGTCTGACAGATCACTCCAGATTATGCTCATGTATCCCTGCCGTTCCTCTATAAACACCTTGTCAGGTGTTAAAGCCTCCAGGGATATGACAAGATTATGCGCAAGTACGGATACCGCAGCACACACAATATCTCGACCTTGTTTGTCATATCCTGCGTGGCCGCTGATATCTACCCCTGTGCGGCCCATAGTTACTGTAATCAATCAGACACCCCCTAAAAGTTGGCATAAAAATACCACCAGCCATTTTGACTGATGGTATTATAGTGTTTCTATCGATTTTATTTCACTTTGCGGAATGGTTACAGCTTTTCCTTCGCTATAAACTGTAATGCTGTCTTCCTCATAGCCATAATCCTCCGCTTCTTCTCCGGCATCGACAATATCTCCTATTTTTCCCTTTATTGTCTGTCCGTCAGTACAAGTTATCATTATATTTCCTTCTATATCCTGAAAGTCCCATACATTAATCGTAGTTATCACCCCTTATTGGCACAATGTGCGCGTTATTTTTAGAATAGTGAATTGATGCTTTTTTAGTATCGTGAAAACTTCCCTTTGCATAATACTGCCCTATTACTTTATCACAAATAATGTCTTCAACGTTCCTTGCATTTCCATTTCTATCAACCCTCACAATTCCTGTGCCAGATTTCCGATTAATAATATCCTGCACCTCATCTGCACTGATTGTCAATATACTCTGTGGATTTCCACCTTTCGCTTCACGGGTTTGTCGGTATTCCATATATTTTTTTGTTCCAAACACATGCTTCTCGTATTGTTGCTTACTCAGCTTCGTGGAATACTCACCTGCTTCGACTTTTTTTGATACGGTACTTGCTGGAATCTGAGGTATTTTTATATGTTTTATTATATCACTTCCACCGGATTTTACAACTGCTTTCGTGGGTATTCGCCCGCCTGCCATCCGCCCGAGCCCGTCCATATAGACACGCTCCATCTGTGGCTGCAACCCCATGATTTTTGAAAACCCCTTGTACTCATGCAGAGTCTGCAGATACTTCGCTTGAGCTGCCAGCACCGCATCATGGCCGCCACCTTCTTTCAGGTACTTGATCCGTTCCCGCTGCGCCCGCATGGTTGTCTCCATCTCACGCTGTCTCTGTCGGCAGGTATACCCATCATATTCCTTACCCCGGTATTTTCTGATTCTGGCATCATCCTCGCGGATGTCTTCCAGCATCTCATCTGTATAGGTCCTGGTCGATATACCCTTGATAAAAGGCAGGTACGAATGATTACAGTTTGCACCGCAAAGGCCAGTCACGCTGCCGAGACCACAAATAGACTCCAGTTCTCGGCGGCTGTACACTCTGCCCTGCCAGACTGCGTGTGTTGGCCGGGCGCCATAATGTGCTGTGACCTCGAAATCGTCCGTTTCCAGCTCTTTTGCAAGCTGTTCGTTTATTTTATTGCTGAGGTTATGCACGCCTGTCATAACGGCTCTTCTGGCCGCCACAGGTGCGCGGTTGGAATATCCGCTTGCATAATCGACAGAGCGGATACCAGATGATGTCATCTCTCGTACCACCCGGCGTAAAGCTGTGTTGTAATCAAAGGCGCCTGACGCAATATCCAGGCAGGCCCGGTCAAGATACTTTTGATAGTATTCGGACAGTGGTGTAAATACCTTTTTCCCATTACCGTAGTCCAGGGAGAAACCCAGGGATTGTGTGATATTTTTGATCTCCCCTTTTGTCTGACTGACGATTGCAGAGGACAATTCCTGCAACCAGTCGTTTTCTTCTGACGGTGTGAACTGCCCATTGACCTGCTCATACAAGCTCTTGTTACGTACATATTCCCAATCTATCACCTTGTCATACAGGGCAAATATTTCAGGATACGTCGCATTCAGTAATCTTTTTAACTCGTCCTCGATAAACTCCGTTGAGTTACCGAGTATCTTGATACGATTGAGCTGGTAATCTGCTGTAGATGTTATTTCACCTGTCTTTTTAATTCGCCTGACCACATCGGACATGATCCTATCCTGTAGTCCATAGAAAAGCTTTTCCACCTGCAGGGGCAGGCTCCCCATTTCCTCCGGTCGCATCTACATCACTCCTGTACATCATCCGGGAATTGGATTTTTGCAAGTGCTTTCATAGCCTGGTCCTCTGTTTCACCGTAACGTTTCATTCGAAATTCTACCGGTCCTATGATTCCGGCAGCCAGATCAGCTCTGAGCTGCTCCAGCTCATACTTTTTATCGACAATCAATGAGTCATCCCAGTCACAGGACACCTCTACTTTTCCAGGCGGGGCAAGCCCGCCCATATCAACCCAGACCTCAATTGCCTTTACAAGATACCGAATGGCCTCCTCAGTGCTATTCTGGATGTCCTTAACCGTAGAATATGATCGCTGCTTACTGCTCTTTATCTCTTCAGCAGTCTTTTCTACATTCTGTGGATCTGACAAAGTACCATAAGCAAGACCGCTGTTAAATTCTACCTTTTGGATTATCCTATTGTACCCGTTAAAAAAGCTTTCATCCCTGATTTCCGGGGAGTATACATTGAACAGAGGCTTTCCTGTCGTAGGGTCCGCAATGCCATTACCCATAGGATAATACAAACGCTCCTGTCCTTTTGGAAGGAGCACCTCACCCTGCCGGCTCTTTTTGAAATATTCGTTTGACGCCTGAATAGCAGTCTCCTTTGACCGGTACTCCCAAAGAGCTGCTCCGTACATCTCATCCGCATCCTGTATCTGTTTTTCCGCCCGGGAATAGACCGCTACCCCCAGCGGGGAATCAGGATCTACGTTATTCGCAAGCGGGATTTTAAGATACGAGAACAGCGTACAATCTGCATTCCTGAACTCTTCATATGGGGATATATCCTCCCATTCATCGACATCCTCCAGCTTGATCTCCATACCAAGCTGCACAATCTCATCTGTTTTGACAATCGCTTTTCTGCTAACAAATGCCCGATTGATGACGATGTATTTATCTCCCTGCAGGCTGTGGTATTCCAATCGTGTGTATAACTTCTTACCTTTGCGTTTAAATTCCGGGAAGATAGCTCCGGTCATCGTACCGGATGAATCAAACTCCGTCGGGTAACAATTACCGGCCCGTACGATATCTACAGCCACCTTATCCCCGGTAAGGTATGGCTTAAAGCAAATACCACCAGTGGCACTCGCAAATTCCACGTATTTGCGAAGGTTACCCCTAAATGGCGTGAGCATTTCATTTATTAGGTCTGCCCTCGGGCTGCCGCTCACCTCAATCCTGGCCTCATTTGTAACGAGTCTCGCAAACTCACTGCTTATGGCCGCAGGCAAGTTCAGACCCTTGACATCTTTGCTTATCCAGGGCGGCTTATTACGATACATGCGCTGCCACCGGTATATGGATTCAGCCATTTCCGGCGATACCGCTATATCTACGCCCAGCGCCTTTCTAATGCTCTCATACTGTATCACTGCTTATCACCTCACTCTCTTTCTGTAAACGGCAGGAATATAGCTATTAAGCCCCACATACCGCATACAAGATACCTTGTGGCATCTGCAGCATGGTCATTGACCTTTAATACTTCTTCCTTGCCTTTTTCAACGCTTTTGGGGTCATACTGATATAGCCCCAGCTCTTTAATAAGCAGCGTTTGCTTTTGCTGATTAATCAAAATCCGGCGGAAAGAAAAGAATTTCTGTACTCTGCTTATCCCAAGCTTTACATCGTTGAATGCCGGGATAACATCTATATGTGGCATAATCCGTCGCACCTCCTCAATGAGGCCGGCTGCAGAAGGGTCAATAAATACCCAGCTCACTACCCTGTCATACTCTTTTTCCAGCCTATCACAAAAAACTTTCAATTCTTTTGCGTATTCGGAAGGAGATTTCTGTCCCTCTTCCCGGCCGCAATGACTCCACTCGTCCAGTCCGCATAACGTCTGTCTGCTGTAACTGACACCAAATGCCTCGAATACCGTCGGGTTCTTTTGGCCGTAGTCAACGCCTACCCCTATCTCACCAATTGTCTTTTTCTCGTCATTGGGAAGGCCGTCATAGTAATGGAGTTCCTTATTGACCATGTAGTAGACCAGATCGTCTATACCTATGCTCTCTCCAAGCCATACCCAGCGATACATCTTAGGATCTGTCTGCTCCATGACCTCCGCTGACTCAATGAGATCAGGCCCCAGCCAATCAGGTGGGACATCTCTGTAATCTGTGTGTATGTGGATACAGTCCGGCCTCTCCTCCATCTTACGGCACCATTCATTGATGGGGGCATTCGGATTTTTGGGAGGGTTGTACAGATATATCATCTGGAATCCGCCCTGATTACCACGGACGAAAGTAGCCTCGATGTTTGCCAGTTCTTCCTCTCCCTCGCCGTCGTCGAAGAATTCCGTCAGCTCGTCCAGTACCACAAGCTTAATGGGTTTATCCTCATCTATGATACCTTTTGTGTCATCCACGCCGTCAGATCCGGAAAAGTAAATGGTGTTTCCATTCTTTTTGTAGGTTATCTCCATCGGGGATTTCCCGATCTTAAACCGTTTTTTACTGACTCCCAAGCGGTTAATACCGCGTATCATCTCCTTATATACCGTCTTGCGCAGCTTATTGTGGTGCTTGCGCAGGACAACACAGGATGCGTTATGCTCATCCATAATCCGGAAATCTGTTACGATACTCACATAACTGGATTTTGTTCCCGCACGCCCAGAAGTAAGGATGATATGCCTATGCGTCCGGTCATTAAACAAAGGGAGGTACTTCGGGATGACTATCTCTGATATCTTAACTTTCTTCTTTTGGCGCATCATTGAATATTTCCACCCCGTCCTCTCCATCTTCATCTTGTCCGTCTCGATTCAGTTTGTCCACCTGGGCTTTTATGAGCTCCAGGTGCGCATCATCATATCCAAATTTATGCAATGCCTCTATGGCACGCTGGCGTCTGGCCTGCACCCTGGTAAGGGCCTCCTCAACAGCCTGTATCTGCCCAAGGATACCCGTAAATTCCCGCAAGTCTGTGATCTTGCCTTTTTCAAATCCTGCAGTGTATTTCGTTACCGTCATGCCCGGCGGAACTTTTGTTGCAATTACACCTGGCTCCTCTTCTTCCTCTGGAGGGTATTCTTCCAATTCACGTAGGCCATCTATGCGCTTCAGCATCCGGCGCTCCCTAACCGTAAGAAGCTGTATCTCCTGCAGAAGGAGCTGCTCCTTATCCGGCTGTACCATCTCCAGGAGTTCCTTTTCTTCATCATCCAGGGTATCAAAAAAGAGAGTCTCAAACTCTCCCGTTTTTACCGCATTCTTATTTCCCGGCGGTCCTGTCCCTCCGTGGCCTACAGCATTTCTGTTTCCCGGCTGCCCGCCTTTTCTCCTTTGCGAACGTTCGCTTTTCTTTAACGAGCGCTCGCTTCCCCACTTATACGTGCTCTTCCAGCGCCGGACAGTCCCTTCCGGCAAATTTAGTTGACTTGCAATCTCAACTAATTTCTTTCCGTTCAGGTACATTTCCTTTGCCTTCACAGCACGCTCATCCAGTTTCCGTGGCACCCTCACCACCTCTCAATCGTTTCGTTTTATGTAAACACAAAAAGAGTGCCAGTCCGAAAACTGAACACTCTTCCCTGAAACAATGCCCGATTTTCATTATAATCATCGAACATATGTTTGTCTAGTAATTTTTTATGGTTAACTCCTTATATCTGGTATTTGTTGACTTCGCAGTCAGATTGTTCATCCTTTCGACCTCTATTAAGGTGTACCCCGTATACAAATCCCTTATCTCTGGGCAATCATTGTAAGACAAGAGAAATTTGCCTTTTATAGTTTTTAAAGCGCTTTGTAGTCTAATATGGTCATCAGGATTAAATCGATCAGGATAATACTTTTCAGCCTCATAATATGGCGGGTCTAAATAAAATAACGTCCCCGGCCTGTCATACGTTCTCAGTATCTTTTCAAAATCCTGATTCTCAATAACAACCCTTCTTAATCTGCCACTAACCTCTTTCAAATAGTCTATAAATTGTGGCATATCTACTGTATTGCACCGGAACGACTTTAAATCATTTCCAAAGCTCTCCCTGATTACAATAAAGAATCTGGCGGCCCTTTGTATATCTGTCTGCCCGCGCACCCCAAGCTGATCCACATTATCAAAAAACACTTCCCTGGACATCAATATATAATCCAGCTCTTTCTGCAATGCCTCAGGGTGGTATTTTACACAACGGAATAAGTTTACCAGATTGCTGTTTACATCATTATATACTTCAAATTTTGCGTGCTTTTCTTTTGAAAAAAGCAGCCACCCGGCACCACCAAAAACCTCGACATATCTGTCAATACTCTCTGGAAATTCTGCCAGGAGCTGCTTTCTCAAACTTTTTTTGCCGCCTATCCAGCTTATAAAGCTGTTCATGTGCATCACCTCAAATAATTAATATTTGGGCATTATTCCAGGTAATGCAAAAGTGCCCTGTCACAATGACCTGGCACTTTTAAATGTATATCAAGGATGGGCTCGCCCTTTGGGGCGATTGCTTACCCCGGGGGATAATCCCGGAGGCTTTCGCAGCATATGGAGCTCCATACACTGCCATGCACCCTGCCTCACTGGTTGTCCAATGGCAGATAAGCTTACTGGGAATGTTGGATTTGAACCAACGACACTGCGGTTAACAGCCGCATGCTCTACCGACTGAGCTAATCCCCAACATTGCACCGCCGTAACGGTGCTGTTATCCCGCACCCGGGATATGCGGTTTAAAGTCCATTCCCGTAAACTTTCCATTCCGCTTTTGGTATCAGAACCCCCTCACAACTCCACCCAGGGACGTCTCCCATGTTCTTTGCTGGATATGCTTTTTCAGTTTGTACTTCACCGTACTTCGCAATATCTTGCTTTTTACTTATCGCTGGCAAGCCCCATGCATCACCAGCGGAGAGGTTGTAGTTAATCGGTTCCCCCAGCGGTCGGGTTCGCCTCGCTCATAAAATTATACAAAGAGTACCGGCATGTACCCTGTGGCGTTGCCCCGTTACAGCACACGGGCCCGTCTTATAAGGGATTACAATACTGGCGATTCAGCTGCGGAGCTGTGACACCCCGCAGCCCTATACAAGAGGAGGTCTAAAATGACTTGTACGTCATGATACTATCCTAACACATCCGAAGCGGGCAAAACGGGCGAACTTTTATTTTTTTATTCCCAAGTATCTATCGTGGGCACTTCTACAGCTTTCCGATGTGTGCTTTACACCCATCCGATGTGCCACCTGCACCCAGCTCAGATTGTCCACATACCGATATCGCATGATCCTTCTGATCCGGCTATCCTCAATGCCCTCAATATATTCCTCTACTTCCTTCAACAGCTCCAACAACTTCGTATCTGCCAGTTCAAGCTGTAATTTATATGTCTTTAGACATTCTTTTTTGTGGTTATACTCCGGCAGAGGAAAACCCTGTATCTTACGAGTGCCCAGCGGTTTTTTACCCCGTCTGCCGCAGGTAACGGAATCGGCTACCATATAGCCGCCCCTCTCCATGTTCAAAATCTTATCATTAAGGGATTGTATCCGCCTCGCCAGATTACGCTCTTCTGCCTGAAGGTCCGTATACTGCTCTAAAATATGCTTTTCCAATGGAATCACCTCCCCCTGATAACCTTAACCTAATTCCTCGCTACACCACGGGTATTCTCCAAGGCATTCAAATTCACTTCCGCCACTTAGGCTGCAGCCTTCACACTCCTTTTCCTCACCATTATCCATCATGGCTGCACATTCTCTGTAGTCATCCTCCATTTGTTTTGTCAGTGGAATTTTAATAAACTTCACTTTTTTCTCCTCCATGTATGGCTTCCTCACGTGTCAGAAAAATGCTTATCCCCAAACACGAAACAGGAGAAGAACCGGATATTCCACCGCATTCATATTCAATGTACAGCACATCTGCCTCGCGCTCTTCCTTAAATTCTTCCTCGTCCTCTCCCATCATTCGCCCTATGCGGTAACCAATCACCCGCTGTGGATATCGGGGACAATCCGCATCATACACAACTGTCCCTATCTCCACTGGTAACTTTAATGTTTTGCTCATCAGATTTCCTCCCATAATTTTAATAAATTTCAGCTATGTCTTTGTACTGAATACTCTTGTCTCTCCTGCCACCCACGCAATAATGAAATCCCGTATCCGTAATCTTCGTGATTGTAACACAACCACATCCGCCGCCATTCGGATATCTAATACTGACTTCATTTCCCACTTTGAATGTTGCACCATTCTCTCCTACAATTATTTTTTCGGTTTTATACTTCATGATTCTTCCTCCTCTTTTTTGCTTTAATCTCCTGTTTCCTGTGTTGCCGGTGCCAGCGCCGCCGCCAGTTATCCAGATACCTCTGGAGGTCTGTGATCTGCCGCTCTCTATTATCCATTCTGTACCTCCATTTTTATTCTATAAACTTCTCCAGGCCACGACTTGTCCGTCCGGTATCATCCGGGATACATGATACTCATACCAGGAAGCCTTATCCTCCACATAGTAAGCGATTGTCTCGCGTCCGTCTTTTAATAGCGCCTCAACATTCGCAGAACACCGTCTGTAGACGGGAGCTGTTTTGGGTACATCATCCTTCACATTTATCCATTCATTGGCCTTTTTCATTGCATTTTTCCTCCCAATCTATCCGCTGTCCGCAATACGGACAATACTTACCTCTCGTACTCGGTCTTAAAACATTTTCGCATTCCGGGCAGACATACCTGTAATAACTGTGATCGCCTATCGACTTATCCCATGCTTTAATAACGGGAGCCGCAACCTCTTTTTTGAGAGCACCTATGACCTCTTCATACATTGCTGCATGGAACTGTTTCCCATTTTCGTATGCGCACTGTCGTTTAGCCGTGAAATTGTTTATCATCATTTTGATATACGACTGTCTGCCGTCATTTGTTCCATCGTATCTGCAGTTCAAGATTCAGCTCCTCCTTTATCGTCTGGATATAATCATCCCAGGTACAAAAGTCATCTATCATGCATTCCGCCTTCTGGTTCATCCGGTCTATAAATCTCTGGCAGCGCCTTTCCCCGAAGCCGAACTCATCATGAAGAACCGCAACGGTAAGGATCGTGAAAGTATCCATGGTCATTTCTTTGATCTTCTCGCTGGCCGTATTCAGATCCTTTCGGGACAAATTCAGGGATATCCCCGTCAGATTTCTGAACTTTATCTCCTTTTCAAGTTCCTCAATCCCCTTTTCCTTTGCAATCCGCAGGGCATAGGCCATGCCTTCTGTTCTCGCCTGCATCTCTTTATTTCGGCTGCTCATAACATCCCCTCCTCTCTCATGCGCCATATCTGTCTGTCAACCTTCTGATCCATATATTCCTGGACGGTTCCATGGATACTCAGCAGATATTCGACCTGCTCGATCATGACACGGACATCAGCTATCTCCTCGGCCAAATGATATCCTGTTCTGTAGTCAAGTGGGTCATATTTCGCCGAAGCGGCAACCAGTTCCCCACACTCCTCCATAAGCTTGTACATTTGGCAGGATAATCCATAGTTATCAGCTATCATCCGCAGTTTCTGCTCTCGTGTAGGCGCCGCTTTCACGACCTCCTCAATATTCTCGATATTTATCATACTATCCTCCTCTTCCAAATCTTATCGGCACAATCTGTATGGAAAAACCACTCAGATCCACGCTTTGTCCGTACATACTCCACCTTTGACAGATCTTCATCGGACAAAATTTCTTTGCCGCAGCCCTGACATCTGACTTTATGTACCATGGCCCTCTTTTGTGTCCTTGTGCCGGCTGGTTCCCCTACGGCTCTTATCCTCGCGGCTACATTTATCATCTACATCTCCTCCTTGATCTTTTTAATTCTTGCCTTCAGGCTCTCCATGACCCAGTTCTGTACATCATCCTTCTTTTCCAGAGCTCGCATGACATCTTCATCCCGAGTCCCGGTACATACTAGGTGATGGATGATGACCTTTTCCTGCTGTCCCTGCCTATGCAGCCTCTTATTTGCCTGCGTATAAAGCTCATAATTCCATGTAAGTCCGAACCAGATCACGTGATTGCCTCCCTGCTGAAGGTTCAGGCCGTATGCGCTGCTGGCCGGATGTGTCAGAAGGATGTCTATCTCTCTGTTATTCCAGTCATCCTCGTCCTGTGTGGTCTTTAATTCCCTGACGCGGAGCTTGTACTTTTTAAGCGCTTCCAGGATACGGGTCCGGTCATGCTGGAAATTATAAAAGACCAATACCGGCTTGCCCTGCAGTGATTCGATCAGTTCCAGGAATGCTTCTATCTTGCATCCATGGACCTCGTGTGCACTGTGATCCTCGTCGTATATAGCCCCGTTTGCCAACTGCAAAAGCTTGTTTGACAACGCTGCCGCGCTTGTAACACTGATATTGTCTTCCTCTTCTGGCAGCTCCAGGACCATTTTCCTTTCCAGTTCCTCATAAGCCCTGAGTGCTCTACTGTCCAGCTCCACAGGCACCTCATGGTATGTGATATCCGGTAGTTGCAGGTAATCCTCCGCTTTCATGGATATACAGATATCGGATATCTGCGACAGGATACTCTGCTCTGTTCCCGGTTTGGCTGCATAGCTGTATATCATACCGTCACTGCCCCGTTTATCAGGCTGAAAATACCTTTCCCGGAATTGTGTATACCTCTTCCCCAGCCGCTCTCCCTCGTCCAGGAGAAATACCTGTGCCCACAGGTCCGCGAGTCCGTTTGGAGAAGGCGTCCCGGTAAGCTCAACGATCCGGTCAATGTGGTTCCCCATACTTGCCAGGGCCTTGAACCGTTTTGCTGTGTGGCTTTTAAAGCTGCTGCTTTCGTCAACCACCACCATGTCAAAAGGCCAACTGTTCCGGTAATGATCTACCAGCCAGCAAACATTTTCCCGGTTAATGATGTATATGTCTGCGGGCGTGTTCAGCGCCCGGATACGCTTCGCCTGACTCCCAAGGACAGGGGATACTCTCAAGATCCTTGTGTGGTCCCATTTGTCCTTTTCCTTTGTCCATGTACCCTCAGCCACCTTCTTAGGTGCGATGACAAGCACCCGGCGAACAGCAAAACGGTCATATTTCAGCTCCCGGATAGCGGTCAGCGTCGTGGCTGTTTTGCCAAGCCCCATATCAAGAAATAACCCCAGCTTTTTAATTTGGATTATCCTGTTGATGCAATGCTGTTGATAGGCGTGTGGCTTGAATACCATTTGGCATCACCTCCTCCGTGATTCTGATTCTACAAATCATATTTGCAGTCAATCGCTTTGCTTACCTCTTCCTGCCCGATATCCTGGAAGAACTGGCTTAATCCATTAATCCCTTTCACCACGAACACCGGCTGTTTTAAATCCTGCAAACGGTCAATCTGTATCTGCTGTAAAGCACTCAGCCTGCCGGTTTCAGATTTCAGTTCTACAAAATACGGCCTTTCACCCGGCAGGATGACGATCCGGTCAGGCACCCCGTTGTATCCGGGGCTTGTCCATTTATAGGCTCTGCCCCCTAATTTTCTGACCTCTTTTACGAGAATCTTCTCAATTTCTTTTTCAAGCATTTTTAGGCCTCCTTATGGGCGTGAACTTTCTCGCCCTTACGCGCGTATACGCCTCACGTAGGCGCATTAGGCGTGTTAGGCGTACGCGCCTATATCTCTATTTATTCTATTTTTTTATTTATATAGAAGTTGGTTGACATGGTTGACATTAATAAAAAAATGTAGTGTTTATGCGGGTTGTGACGTCAACTATCCCCGTCAACTTTCTGATTTTTTAAGTTGACATGGTTGACACACTGCGTCAACCAACTTTTTTATGGTTGACACTAGAAAGTTGACACCCTTTGAAATCCTTTTTGTGTGCCATATGGACCATACCTTCGAGACGATTTATTCCGATTCCAGCCTTTTATAGTCATTAGTGTGTTGTTTATTTCCACACTATCTATCCGTTTTAAAAACTTCGGGTCGCCATTAAAACATTCGGTCCATATCTCCATCGCGCACACTTTATCTCTTTTTATCAGCCCGACGTTATCTGGTATCCGCAGATTTCCGTTCCAATACTGCCGCCGCTGCTGCAGGTTGTAACTATCCCAGTCCGCAGGGATCTCCCTTTCCAAGAAATCCCGTATCATACCTTCTTTTCCTGACATCTCCCTGTGGCTCTCCTGCATCTCTTCGGCCATCTCCTCAATCTCTTTCGATAGATACAGGGGCTCTCCCAGCATCCAGTAGGCATACGCCTCCGCCCATATTTGGTCGACTTCTCGCGGAAGATCCTGCCACACGGATTTTTTCGCTGGGATCTGGCCCACGTCCACCGGCCAAAATCTCCGGTTTCCGGTTGCATCTTTTAAAAATTCCGCATCGTTGCAGGTACCAAAGAAAACGCACCTGCGTGGATATTTTTCCGTTCTACGGCCGTATGCGGCTCTATAGATGTCATATCGCTTACTTAAAAACTGCTTCACCGCATTCGTTTCCTGCTTTGTCATAGCAGTAAGTTCTCCAACCTCATTGATCCAGGTACCCTGTATGAGCTCTGCTGCTTCTTTCCCCTCAAAAGTTGTTAGGGAATCTGAGAACCATTCCTTTCCCAGGATATCTAGAAATGTGCTTTTTCCGATCCCTTGTGGTCCCGCAAAAATAGGCATACAGTCATACTTCACTCCTCCGGTTATCGCACGCGCCACAGCCGCACACAAGGACTTCCGGATGACAGCCCGCGTATACGGGCTATCCTCCGCCCCCAGATAATCCGACAGCAATGTATCCAGCCTCTTTCTGCCATCCCATTTAAGGCCCTGCAGATACTTCTTTACGTCATTTATCTTATTCTGGCTGCTGACGATCAACAGGGCATTGTCGAGCTTCTCCCTTCCTGTGATCCCGTAAAATGTTTCCATGTACCGATAAAATCCGGCGTCGTCTGTGTCTGTCCACCTGCGTTTTTCATCTCTTAGATCCCACGGCAGCCTGCCCAGGGTCATTCCGCAGCTTGCAAATTCATCTGTGACGATCTTTCCCTTTAAAAGAGGGTCGTTTTCCAGGACTATGACCGCATTATTTATGGTCTTCTCATAACGTCCGTTACCGTCTTTTGAAAGGCGTGAAAGCCAGCTTAGATCATATTCCTCTTGACCTCTCGTTTGTGCTGCTTCTGGCGTCTGAAAAGCTTCCTGCGCCTGTTCATAACGTTCTTTTGCCATCAGATCAGATACTGCCTTGTCACCGGTTGCCAAGTGGCTCATGGATGTAAAAGATGGCATCCGGTTAGTTGGTGTCCCCTCCTTCACATCTGCGTCTTGATCGCCAAACTTATGCAGGCGGACCAGATCAAAGGCATTGACCAACTGGTTACAACAGGGATCATGGGAATGATGGGAATATAGGAACATGTCGCCATCATATATGATCGCGCCGCCTGTCGTCTCACCTCCAGTGTAGGTATATCTGCCTGCTACAGCGGTCTCTTCATATAACCCCGGAAGAAATTTATCCATGGCTTGTGTGATGGTATATGTACGGCAAAATGCTCCCACCACGCCTTTTTTCGTCGTGGGGTCCTCCTGCTTCGCAAGGCGTCTCCTGGCTATAGCGTCGGTTCCCGGGACCTGGGGCCACTGGGCTACATCCTGCCAGTCTCCGTACATCCCCAGCAGGCCGTCTAAGCTGCAGAACGGCTTATCAAATGATTTATAAACATACACCCCGTCAGCGCTGCAGCTTGGCCAGTACATGAGCCGATTGACCTCAAATGTCGTAGGATCGCAGAACTCAATGCCGATAAGAGCCCCTAGTTTACGCGCTGCGGGTTCATACTCGTCTGCTGTAGCTGTCCTGTCAAGAGGTACGATAACGCGAAGCCTCGGCGCATAATCTGCATGCTTTCTCGTGCTGTATATAACGGCAGCACACCCCAGGCCGTCTACACGGCGGAGGATATCCTCTGTCTGCCCTGCAGGTATAGAGTCCAGATCAAGCGTCAAAAGGTCCCTACCTTCAGTACATCCCGGTTTCCTTCTGTCTCCGGTAAAAGTGCCGCCGACGAAACCGCCGACATCCTTCAACTCGGCCTGCTGCGTCTTCGTCAGCTTAAGATAGCTTTCCAGCGTCTCCGCTCCCCTGACCGGTGTTTTTAGCCTGTCTACAAATTCGGACCAGAGGATAGTGCTTTTCGGCCAAACCGTAGCCTTCCGGCTCCCTGCCGTACTTATCAGCAATTTGCGGTTATACTGCATCACATTCTCCTCCTAATCCTTCATGTAATAATCATTTTCAAATCCGGCGCCTTTTAAGATCAGCCCTGGCGCCCAGGGTATTGGCTCCGCCATAAGCCCGCATATTTCGTCCACCGTTGTTTCCATGGGGGCGTCGACGATAACCTCATCATGCACATGGAAGACTACCTGCAGGCCCATGGAATCTATTCTCTTTAGCGTTTCTGCCAGGCAGTCCCTCGCAACAGCCTGTACAATGTTCTCCGTCATCTTCCCCCCATAAGTGGAAGTTATTTCCCATTTCCGTGTCTGCTGGCCCACTGTGTAATAGTGTATTGCCATCTTTCCAAATTTGTTTTCCTGCAGAAACGTTTTCGGGTAGTAGAGCTTTCTCCCTGATGGCAGCCTTATCGTCAGGAAACATTGCCCGTAGACCATATCCCCCTCCAGCGCAAATATCAGGCCATGTATCGCTTGCGGCTGTGCTGTCTGCATGACTGTGAGCGCTGCCTGTTCAACGGCGTACCATAAGTCACAGATCCTCCGGTTTGCCGACCGCCACCTTTGTACGATATCCGGAAGTTCCTCTTCCGAAAGGCCCATGTTAAGCGCGCCCATGCTGATAAGGGAGTTCACCCCTCCCTGGTAGCCCAGGGCAAGGGTGGCTACCTTCCCCTTCTGCCGCAGGCTGTACTCCGGATTTCCTTTTGCGATGCGCTCCACAGGCACATGGAACATCTGCGAAGCCGTGGCTTCATAAATCTTCCCGTGAGTGGCGAAAACCTCATTCACCCACTGCTCTCCGGCCAGCCAGGCGATCACACGGGCCTCAATGGCCGAGAAATCAGCCACCACAAATTTATTCCCCTCCGATGGGATGAAGGCAGTCCTGATGAGCTGAGAAAGCGTATCCGGTACATTGCCATACAGCATGCGTAACCCCTCATAATTTTTTTGCTTTGCCAGTTTCCGGGCGACATCCAAAGTCTTGAGATAATTACGGGGGAGGTTCTGCAACTGTACCAATCTTCCTGCCCATCGTCCCGTCCGGTTCGCGCCATAAAACTGAGTCAGCCCGCGGACCCTGTCATCTGTGCACTTTGCCGTATCCATGGCTACATACTTTTTAATGGAGGTCTTCCCCATCTGCTGCCGGATCTCCAGAAGGCGCCGTGCTGCATCTGGTAATTCTGTCTTCAGTGTTTCTTCCACGGTAGCTTTTTGCAGGTTCGGCAGTTCTACGCCTTGTTCCCGCAGCCAGTCCAATACCTGCGATGTACTGTTTGGGTTGTCAAGCCCTGTCAGCTCTATTGCCTCACCTGACAGCTTCTGGGTGCTGATATCATCTATCGCAAGCGCCCCTTTTATCAGTTCCTTATCCACCCTGACTCCATAAGCGTTCATTTTTATGTCCATCTGCCAGAGCTTTTCTTCCTCTTCCGGAACCGGGAATTGTCGTAGCCTCTGCAGTATCTCATACTCTGTCACAACGTCCTGAGCACAATATTCTTTAAATAATTCCCATTTGTCTTCATCATGCTCCGGCAGGTTCCAGGTCCGGCCACCGTTTGATTTTGTGGGCTTGCACGGCACACAGAAATACCGGATCAGGGCTTTACCGACCGCCATTTTCCGCTTATCCTCCGGCAGGCCAATTGCTTTTCCCGTAGCTCCCAGACCAGCAGTATATCCGCAATACAGACCGTGCATCATAGTACAGCGCCACTGCTCTAAGGGTGTTTTTATCCCTGCCCGATTCAGGCAGTACCATTCAAAAGCTGCATTATAAGCATGCTTGATGACGCATGGGTCCCGCAGCGCGTCAATTATTTTCTGGGATATGTGTTCTCCGCAGGCCAAATCTATGATTTTGACATCTTCTTTATCCATTTTATAGGCAAAGAGAAGTACGCCAAAATCTTCTGACTGCGCATATTTATACAATCCGGCTTTCGATATATCCACGCTTGATCTCGTCTCTATGTCAATACTCAGATGATGTTTTTTCATTACACTTTGCCCCTCCTGTTAAAACGAGGGGCTTAAAGCCCCTCTCTATTAATATGGCTGACCTGTGATCGGGTTGATCCCACCCGTCGGTTGTGGCTGTGTAGCAGACGGGTACCCCGCCTGCTGCATAGTTGGCTGGCTATAACCCGGATATCCGGCTGCATAAGGTGTCGCAGGCGCTGCAGCGGAAGCCATAGCCTGCTGCGGAGCTCCAAAAGCCTGCGCGGCACTAACGGAACCGCCGCTCAATGCCTCTCCATCTTCCAGTTTCTGAACCGGTCCCAGCCCGCATCCAATACCTTTTTTACCCCCAAAGGCGTAAGGGAAGAAAGTAACACTCACTCTGCCATATATACCGCTATAAACCTCAGACTGATTGATAATGGGGTTGCACATCGCATCCACCACCTCAGGGGGATAGTCTGCTTTACTGCTGGCAGTGAACACCCAGCACCCTTTACACTCCGGCCCAAAAGGCAGGCCGTCAGACGGACGTGTTCCGTCTCCGTCGTATACGGGCGTCGGTACAATAGGCGGGCACTGCCCATTCCATTTCTCGTTTATGCCCCTCTGTTTAGCCGCTTCAATGGCAGCGTTGATGCGCCCCATGGTCTCCGTGTCTGTTTTGGGTACCAAGATGGTCACCTGGTATTTCTCTTCCTGTCCCGGCTGATAAGCGTAGGGTTTAAACACATGTACATAGCTCAGTCTTACTTTACCTGTTGTTACATTACATAAATTATCCATTCTATTTTTCCTCCTTAAATGCATCTACAGCAGTTACTTTATTTGTTATAGCTGGTCTCTTGTCCGATTCTTTTACAAGAGCTGGTTTTCCTGGATTCCACACCACCATGCTGCCAACTGCAGCCTCAAAGTCTTTTTTACCCACTACTTTTTCTACCTGAGCAAGGGTAAGCGGCTTCTTCTCCCAAAGGATGGCCTCGTTGATGCCGCCATCCGTCAGTGCCTTAAACGCTTTGTCCATGTCTGCCCAATCCCGGGAGCCTCTGCCCTCTACAGCCTTCCATCCAGGTACGTCTTTTCCAGCCAGGCATTCAGACAGTGCCCACGCCTGCAGGTCCTTCTGGTACTTCGCCACATCCTCCATCGCGCGCAGGCGCCTCCCTGCTTCCTCGGCGGTGATGAGAGGCGGCAGCTCTCCGAGGTCGAATGCCTGTTTTACATTCCGGTCCGACCGGGCCCTGCACTGCGCCCTGGCCCGGCAGTACCTGCATGTTTTTGCGTGGGGGTTAAAGTCCCCCTCCCCTTTGGACGCGAGCGCCGCACGCTTCCTTACGAACTCCCCGAACGTGAGCAGTTCCTTCAGAGTGCATTCCCACTCGGAGATGCCGTCCGGGAGGCGGGGCTGCACGATGGCCAGCTTAACCCGTTCAATCGGGTACAGTATCTTATAGGCTTCGTAGGCCCCCAGGGCGTACAAGGAGAGCTGCGGGTTGCCCTCTGCCGTCACGCGGCCGTCCGGGCTCTTGCCGTACTTGAAGTCGATGATGTGCAGACAACCGTCCCCCACGATGATACAGTCCGCCGTCCCGAACCCTTCCGGGGCGTAGCCACCATAATCCACTTCCCTCTCGATGGCCACGTAGGGCTGGCTGTCCAGGGCAAGCGCCGTCCCTTTTATGTAGTCCAGGTACGCATCCGTATGCTCCACCATCTCATCCTGCCAAAGCTCATTCTCCTTCATCTTCTTAACAAAGCTGGTCAGCTTTCGTTTGCTGAAATCAGCGGGGTAAAAATAGTTGCGCACCTTCGCCTCCGCCAGCTCATGAGCGAGTGTCCCTTCCGCGGCGGCCTCGGAGGGCTTATCCGGGAACTGCTCCTCCAGCCTTGCGCTGGGGGTGCAGTAAAGCCACCTGTGAGCGGCTGACGCACTCAGCAGCGCATGCTTCCTGTCTTTGTGTCCTCCCATCATATCTGTGCCCCTCTCTCCCGCAGGGCCGTAGCAAACGCTCCATATTGTTCCTTCGGCAATGCAGGGAGGGCTTCGACGCCAAACGCACCAAGCAGCCCTTGCAGTTCCGCCTGCCGCCCGGTGTCCATGAGTGTCATGGCTGCCTTAGCAAGCTCGTCCAGAGTATAACTAGGCGCAGTGGTTGGAATCTGCTGTGCCGCGGGGGCTGGCTGCACAGGTGGGGCAGTCTGCTGTATCTGTACCGGTGCCTGCAGCACCGGCGCCTTGTTCTCTTGTACCGGTGGTACGGTCGGTTGTACTGCTGGAGCCTGCTGCAATTGTGCTGAGCCTTGAATCGGTGCGATACCGACAGACATATTCGTGATTGCCTCCGCAAATTCCTTTAACCCCGGGATATTAATTGTGATTTCAAACATTTGTTGTCCTCCTTATAATTTTTATTATTTATTTACAACATAGGCCTGTCTCCAGAAGCCTTTATTGTTCTGATTTTCTGCCCGACTTTTTGACATGAGTTTTCCGTATCGGTCAATTCCATACCGCATGATTTTTTTATCTCTGTCATCCTGAATCTTCGCGATCAAACTTTCTATTTCGGCCGGGCTATAGTAATAACGGTCAAACTTGTCCACGGTATGTACGTACTCTTCCACATACTTCCCAATGTTGTATCTATACTTCAGGTATGCCTTTCCTTTGTGGTCTGATATCCGAATACTATTGCATACGCCATAATCCAATTTTAAGTAGATACTGTTTGTTGAATAGGCATTGTACCGTTGAATTTTAAATCCATATTCTAAGAGCTTAGATTGTATATAATCTGCTATGTTCTGTTCCTCTGTCACTTAATGCCTCCTATCAAACACACTGCCTCAGTTTCTGAAGTCCTGAACGGTAATAACGACTTATCATAGTCTGTGACATGCCGATGATGTCCGCCACCTCAGACTGTTTCATCCCCTGGAAGAGAATCATCCGGACAGTCTTTTTCTCATTTTCTTCAAGTTCTTCAATCAAAGCCTGCATTTCTGCCTCAGCAAATCCATTTTGTTTATCTTCCAGCACATCACCCAAGGTAAATAAGCCATCTACGATTGGGCTATTGAGTGATACCTGATTTCGCTGTTTTCTCTGCCGGCGGACTTCCTGCAGGATTTCATTTCTCATGATCGTAATCGCGAGATTTGAAAATTTGTACCCTCGTTTTTCGTCATAGTCTCTTGCGGCCTTTACAAGCCCCAGTAATGCCAAAGACTGTAAGTCATCCATTTCAATCCCTGTGTCTCTCATTTTCCAGGCTGTGCTATAGGCTAATTTCATGTTGTTTAAGACAAGATCTTCGTTTCTCACTTGACTTTTCCTCCCGTTCCCCTCATAATGAGGGTGTAAAATTATTTGTTTTGGTCCTGATTGCTTGCCGGCGCAGGACCTTTTTCAATTAGTTCTAATTCTCCCCACTCCTTTGCACGGAGGAACTGATTTGCGAAGTTCAGCAGCCCGTTTCTTGCTCTCAGATATTCTGGATCATCACAGTCTAACCGGCAAAAGTAATATGCCAACTGTGCTGCAATATCTTTATCTACTCTGACGTCAAGCCCACCTTCGCTCAGTGGCCAGCACGTATTGACCAGGTTTGCCCCTTCCAGATCAGCTCCCTGCAGTTCAGCCCCGTTCAGGTTAGCATAATTCAGATCAGCCCCTCTCAGATTAGCATTTCTCAAGTCTGCTCCATCCAGGTTTGCCCCGTAGAGGCTAGCTTCTTCTAGATTGGCTCCTTTCAAGCCGGCCTCTCTAAGATCAGCCCTCTCCAGATCGGCCCCATCCAGGTTTGCTCCTTCCAGATCGGCGCCTATCAGTTTTGCATCATGCAGGCGGGCACCACTCAAATCAGCTCTACACAGGCAGGAATCCTCTAGATCGGCATCACATAAATCAGCCCCTGTCAAATCAGCTCTTTCACTATTCTCTTTGTTCCAAAGCCAGGCGATATGTCCTTTTAATATTTTTTGCAATTCTTTTTGTCTCATTTCTGAACCTCCTCCGTAATCTCCCGGTCCCAACAGTCTCTACAATCCACATTATCGTGGCAATAGCTGTGATACTCATACCCATATGAGTCCGGGCAGAATTTGCATCCCCCATCAAAATTTTCATTGATACATTCAGGATGCTCTTTCATTAACTTTTCTCTAAATGTCATGATTTCTCTTCCTCCTTTCTTCCCAATCTCGTGCCGCCTCCAGACCAACAACCAGCAGCACAAATATAACTATGTAGCACATAACTGCCTGCGGTGCGTCCCGTGGCTGCCACCATTCGGTCAGGGCGGCAAGAGCAGTGCATATGGCTGCGTCTTTTATTGTGGTGTAATGCATGGGCTTGTCCCTCCTCTCCCGCCTTATCCGGCGGCTTCTCTTCTGTAAAAATCTAATACCAACCTCGATACCTCATCAACGATATGCTGAGTCTCTTCGGCTGTTTTGTCTTTTGAGTAATCATCGTGTATCCGAATCTCTCCGGAACCATATTTAATTGTTTTTATTAATGCCAAGAAACCACCTCCTCAATGGTTATAGTATGCAGTGATACTTGTACCTGTTCTTTGAGGACCTATCACGGGGACAAGCCCCGTATACTACTCCTCTTTGACTACAGTATCTGCCCCCTGGACAGTAACCCAGCCGTGTTCCTTACGGGCCTCCATCTCCATCATCTGTATCAATTCTGGTGTAATACTTTCTGATTTAAGTCTGTTCGCTTCTGCTTCGCCACGGGCTTTTTCAATTTCTACTGCGGCGGCTGATTCTGCTCTCACCTTATCTGTCTCTGCCTGCGCTATTGCGGTCTGCTTATCCAGCTCTGCTTTTTCAGCATCCTGTTTTGCCTGTTCCTTTGCTTGGACCTTTTCTTTCAGTGCATCATCTAATTGCACATCAATGATAAGAGCCGATGCAACGTTGATTCCGTATTCTGGTTCCAGCTTCTCATTCAGGTATTCTGTGATAGCCTTGCTCACCTCTGAACGTTTTGTGCTGTATATGTCCATAACGGAAAATTGAGGCGTGACTTCTTTTATGTAAGCGATGATGGAGTTCTGTACCATACTGTCCACAATAGCGTCCCCGTCCATGCCATTAAATTTTTCATACAGCCCCGTCACCCTGTCGGGAATGAAATTGTAGTTCATGGTCATGTTAAGTTTGACCATCCCTCCATCTGCAGGGGCATCCACATGCCAGTCAGCATGTTCCTTCTCGCCATAATCCGACGGATTATTACTGAGTACAAGCTGCTGCTGTGACACCGGATAATCTTTCACCTTATCGGTCGGGCCGACAAAATGAAAACCTGGTCCCAGTGTCTTGTCCTTTACGCCGCCTTTCATGGAGTAGACAACTCCTATTTCTCCCTGTCCTACGTGTGTCATGGACATGACCGTGTATCCTCCACCAATCAATGCCGCCGCGATAATAATTCCTACAATCACTTTTTTCATTCTGATTCCTCCTGAATCTCTTTTTTTATTTTTTCATAAGCCTTTTTCTCTACATCGAATACTTCTTTGTCTCTTTGCATCCGTATGTATATTTTGTGGCCTATAAACAAGATTAATAATGCCGCTAGTCCAAATGCTGACGCGGATAATAAAAATATGACCCACATATCTTTAACACCTTTCTCGATTGACATTTTCTTTCTGTTTCCCTATTCTTTAGTTACAGGCCCCGCCAGGCCGAGTAAAAAAGAAAGGAGAACCTTATGAGCGAATACTATACGATTCTTGGAAAATCAGTTAAATGTCCTCAATACAACAAGGATATTGTACTTTCTGCCAAATACAGATTTACACAAAATCCTGAAAATGAATATGAAGTACGTTTTGCATATGCAACCTGTCCTATCATCGAAAACTCAAAATTGGATAAAGACAATCAGCGCAAAGAATATAAATACTTAGATTGTTTTAATCCTGATTGCAAACTTTTGAAAGACTTCCCTGAATTGTTTGATTCGAGAAATCATCTTTAAAAACGCACTTCCTTTTTTCTATGCAAAACTCAAATTTTTGTGCCGACTCTAAAAGGTCTTTTACTAAAGCCGCCCTGTACGACAATTGTTCGCTTTGTGCGGCTTTAGGCATTTCGTCCATGAGAATTTCCAGATTTAGTTTTGCCTTTCTAATGGTTTCCTCAAGATCCGCAATATTTATAATCCTCTCAGATACAAATACCACCCTCGTCACCTCCTCATTTCTCATTGACACAAACATATGTTCATGTTATATTTATTTTATCGAACATAAGTTTGTGTTACTGGCGTTTAAACAGATAGGATAACGGCACATCAGGAAACCATGAATCTCTAATCGAAACACACTCTGTATATAACCACTGAGATTCACCATTAAAGCGTGAACAAACTGTGCTGTACGATACATTGATTAAATCAGCAACATCCTTTCTTGTTTTTCCAATTCTTTTCATTTCTGCTTCTAAGTTATTGCATTTTATCGCAATCAATATTTCTCACCTCCTTGCAAAATTGCAATACATCGCAATTTCTAGGTATATATTATTGCATCATATCGCAATTGTCAATAGTTTTTTGCAATATTTCGCAATTAATTATTTACATTCTGTAATAATTGCGGTATTATTCAATTAGATAACTAAAAGAAGAGGTGATGATATGGAACGCGCAAAGATTTTGAGAAAGTTAATGGAAGAACAAGGTTTAAAAGTTTCTGATATAGTAAAACGTTCTGGTATCGCTTATTCTACTGTAAAATCCATTTTAGAAAATGGGATTGAAAAGACAAGCTATGTCAATGTCTGTAAAATATGCGAGGCTCTTGGAATTACCACCGATCAACTAGAACAAATGGTTGCGAATGAGAAAGAGGCTAAAAGTGGTCCATCATATGATGATGTTGAACGCCTCATTGCCAGAAATGGAAAGCAGATGTCAAAAGAGCAGAAATTACGCCTGATACAACTTTTGTCCGAAATAATCGAGTAATTCTGGAGGACAAAATGAATCCTGAAAGACTACATCAAAAGGTATGGGAAGTCTGCACGGAATGCGGTATTAAAGACTTCCCCTTTGATTGCATCGCTGTCCTGAAGCATTATGGGTTTAAGGTATTTACATACGAGCAGGCAAGATACCTGCGCCCTGAATTATATGCCCTGTGTCGGAATATGTCAGATGATGCGTTTTCGGATAAAATTTTAAAGGTCGTGTTTTATAATGATAAACTTTGTATACAGCGTATCCGCTTTTCATTAATGCATGAATTAGGTCACTTTTTATTGGGGCATGAAACTGAAAGTAGAGAAAATGAATTGGAAGCGGACGCCTTTGCTGCCAACCTTTTAGCACCTGAGGCACTGATAAAGTACCAAAATTTCCACAGTGCCCCGTCCGTCAGCAATTATTTTGGAATTTCAATAGCTGCAGCCAACCATATAATGATGCGGACAAAATACCGCTCTTTCTGGAGCACGGATAAGTATGAGGCAAAGCTTTTGGCTTACCTATACCCAAATTCTTCGAGTATACATTTGAATGATGACGGTATGGTAACGTCCGTTAAATTTGATAACATATATTATCTGGTTAATAGTTGAAAGGGAGGACGAATGGATGTCATATAAGGAGTTTTTAAATTACCTGGAAGAAAACTTTGATGGATACATGGTTTTTATGGAAAAGGCCACGGAATTTCAGGAGTCTAAAAATCAGAAGCGGCCCGCTAAGAGCCGTTGGAAAGAAGCCAAGGTACAGAAGGCGGTCCGTGAGATGTGGAATAAAGCCATGCAGCCGCTCTACGATAACCTGAAACGAGAAATAAAATCAGGTATTCCTTATAAGTGGATAGAGTACATAGAGCAGCATGAGGTGCTGGAAGGTCTGCGTGATGCAATGGCCGATCTTAGTTTTGGTGATGTAGATTAATTTGCTGCGGCATGTTAATAAATTATTTTAAGGGGGATATTTTATGAAGAAAAAGATTCTTATAATGCTTTTCGCAGCCATGTTAAGCATTTCTTCCATAGGGTGCGGAGCCACAGAGACCAAGTCCGACGATACCTCAGACAAACAACTTGAACAGTTGCAAAAAGAAAATGAGGAACTCAAAAAACAGCTTGAGAAAGAGAACGTAGCGACTAATACACCTGCTATGTCAAGTGACTTTAAGAAAGGTACAACAAAAGTCACTCATGGGGAGTTTACAGTAGATATACCTGCAAATTGGATTTCAAAAAATATAGAAGGAGAAGACGGCTTATATTTTTACCCTACAGAAAATAATACAGCGCTTTTAATGCTAACGTATACTCCCGTTCCTGAACTCCAGTCGGCATCCGATGAACAAATATCTAAAAACATGGATGGCTGGGTAAGCGGGTTAAAAGATGGTACCGGAGTAATTTCTATTGATAGTGTCAACGACTCTCAATATAATGGTACTAATGTAAAATTAGTTACTATGACACAAAAAATAGATATTTCAGACGAAAACTTTAAGGTTAGTGCAATAGGTTTTATTGCCAATAATGGACTTGGACAAATATTCATGGCTGTAGTCAACAACAATAATATTGATTACAGTGATGATTTTGAATCTATTCTAAACAGTTTAACAATTTCAGAACCTGAAACAAATAATCCGGAAAAAATCGAATCTGCCACGCAAAAAAATAATAATGAAGAAGCGCCACCATCGGTTACAGTTTACGGACCTGGTGTCCTAAAAGTTGGGTATGATATGCCTGCAGGCGAATATATTGTGATGCCGTCGAATAGAAGTAGTGGATATTTTTCTGTAAATTCTGATGCAAATGGTGATGATATTTTGTTTAATGACAATTTTAAATACAATTCAATTATCACTGTATATGATGAAGAGTATCTTGAGTTATCATCAGCAGTAGCCTACCCTTTCGATGAATGGTGTTCGCAGAATACCTTGGATACCTCGAAAGAAGGTTCTATGCTTAAAATAGGTGTTAATCTTCCTGCTGGTGAGTATAAATTGAATGCCACCTCAGATCGGGGTGGATATTATTGTATTTATTCAGACAGTCGGCAACAAGATATTCTTTCAAATGATAACTTTGAAGGTCAGGCATATATTAATGTATCCGATGGACAATATTTAGTTTTATCAAACTGTATCATAGAACAGTAACAAAAAAGCCCTTGTTGCTACAGGGGCTTCAAAATAATATATTCCACGAGGAACCGAAGGGGGAGATCATACCAACTGCCGGTTGCTAAAAATGTCAAATAATAAAAACCGGCCCCTGCGCCAACAGAGACCGGCCATACATCCGAAGATGTACACTATTACCCAAACACTAATATTGTATCATCTTCGGAGCAGCCATGCAAGCGGAACAAAAGTTCGCTGGCTGTTATTTTTGTACCCAAAAATCATATCCTATAGAGAGGTGATACGATGAATACACTTGAAAGAGACTGTATCTATTTAAGAAAGTCCCGTGCAGATCGGGAGGCAGAAGCACGCGGAGAGGAGGAAACCCTGTCCCGGCATGAAAGAATCCTGCTTGATCTTGCCAAACGCCGCGGCTGCCACATTGGAGCCATTTACCGGGAAGTAGTATCTGGTGAAACAATATCTGCCCGGCCCGTGATGCAGCGCCTCCTGCAGGAAGTGGAATCTGGTATGTGGGACGGTGTTCTTGTTGTGGAGGTGGAGCGTCTGGCCCGTGGTGATTCCATAGATCAGGGTGTTGTTGCCAGGGCGTTCCAGTATTCTGATACCAAGATCATAACCCCCACAAAAACATATGACCCGAACAATGAGTTTGACGAGGAATATTTTGAGTTCGGGCTATTTATGTCCAGAAGGGAGTATAAGACCATAAAGCGCCGCCTCAATGCAGGCCGGGTATCGTCTGTACAGGAGGGCAAATATTGCGGTAACAAGCCTCCGTACGGATACCGCAGGGTGAAACTGGAACACACAAAAGGTTACTCTCTCGAGCCTATCCCTGAGCAGGCAGAAATTGTAAAACTGATTTATAACTGGTATACATACGGGATAGATGGCGAGCGCATCGGCATGTGCAAGATAACCCGTAAGCTGATTGATATGGGCGTCCCATCTCTATCCGGAAAATCATGGTCAACCGCCACAGTAGCAAATATACTGGAAAATCCGGTCTATACCGGAAAAATAAGGTGGAACAGAAGGAAGGGCATGAATAAGATTGAGAATGGAAATGTGGTAAAATCCCGTCCGCGTTGCGATGATTACATATTAACAGACGGTCTCCACGAGGCAATCATATCGCAGGAGATCTATGATCTTGCCCAGTATTACCGGAGCATGAATCCACCCAGACCGATAGGCGCATCAAACACCGTAAAGAATCCTTTGTCCGGTATAATAAAATGCGGGAAATGCGGTCATAACATGGTCAGGCGGCCGTATAACAGCCGGAAACAGGAAGACACGCTCCTATGCTCTTACACTGGATGTAATAATGTGAGCAGCCGGCTGAGTCTGGTAGAAAAAGCCCTCATTGCCGGCCTTGCAGATCTGGTGCAGAGTTACAAAATCAATGACACGCTAAATGATACCAACGGAGTAGACATCATAGCCACAAAGGAAAAAGTCCTTTTGGATAAACGCGCCGAGCTGGAGAATCTTAACACCCAGAAGAACAGGCAGTATGAACTACTTGAACAAGGTATATACACTACAGAGGTTTTCCTGGAGCGATCAGGCGCTACGGCAAAGCAGATAGATGACTGCGCCGCTGCCATCGAGCGTATTGCCGCAGATCTGGCGCATGACCGGGAACTCCTGGAACAAAAATTTAATTTTATCCCGAAATGCGAACACCTCTTATCCAATTACTGGGACTGGGATGCACCTACCCGTAACTCCGTGTTGAAGGAGCTGCTTGAAAGAGTTGACTACTTTAAAGATAACAAAAATGACTTTAAGCGCGGAGATGAAATCACTTTCACCCTGGATATCTACCCCAAAATCCAATAGAAATACCATTGATAACCTCTCTGTACCGACGAATGGGCACATTGAGGTTATCAATGGTTTGGAACTGTCGAAAAACGTCTTCCTATTCCTCTTGCGCAGCATATGCGCGAGTGGTATAATAAAATCATAGAAGTGTAGTGTATAAGAAATGCGCAGAACGGCCGGCACTGTAATGGTGTTGGTCGTTTTGCGCATGAGCATATGTCCTGCCCCACAGAGGCTCATACGGGCAGTACGGTGCCAGCGCCGGATGACTTCACCGGGGCGTGATTTGGTCGACGGGTGGCCGGCCTGTGCTGCAACCGTAGGCAGGTACGGCAGCATTACAGGTACTTGTGGCTTGCAAGCCTATGGGCCGCCAGGGGAGTTGCACCCCTGGTTCGCTTTCCGGCCCTTTTATTACTTTGCGCAGTATGTGTGATTGATAGGGTTACACTCCGCATAGCAGCAATACTGTGTAATGTTTGGTCGCTCTCCCCCTTTAATATAGAGGCAGTGTTCCATGTTTCCATACTGGGCACGATTTTCAGCATATTCAAGCATTTTCCTTAATTCATCTAACCCAATCCTAAGTCCATAGTCTGTATATTCCATATTGTCCTTCCTTTCTCCCGGCTTTTCCCCGCGGGGTCGGGTGTTAATTATATTTCATTCCAAATCCTTACAGCCTCTTGCTGTAATGTCGGTGCCACATGGCTGTATGTCTCCATTGTTATCTTGCAATCGCTATGCCCCATACGCTCCTGTATGACCTTCGGATGCAGACCGTGGGCCATAGATACCGTGGCGTGCGTATGGCGCAACGAATAAAAGTTACGTGGTGGTATACCTGCCCTATTACACATATCTTTAAGATATGTTGACAGATTCCAGGGCACCCTGTATTCTCTTTTCTGTCCGGGAAACAGGTATATTCCTTCCGCCCCCTCATGCATCTGCATGAGATATGCAGTAAGTTTACTGTCCATATCAATCCTGCGGACACCTGCAGCCGTCTTTGTCGCTTTTAAAACTGTCGAACTATTGGCCCGTGAAATCGCACATTGAACTGATATAAAACGTTGGGCAAAATTAATATCTGACCATTTGAGGGCGTATATCTCCCCTGGACGCATCCCAGTACGGAAGGAGATCACGATTGCATCTTTTACCCATTTCTCTCCTTGCGTCTCCATGAGTAGGTATACTTCTTCCTCTGTGAATGGTTTTATCTCTTTTCTCTCCCTCCTGGGAAAAGTAACATCCCATGCAGGGTTATAATAAATGTAGTGGTATTTGACTGCATAATTAAGACTAAGATTAATCATGTTGCAGTACCTTCTTGCTGATGTGGGTGCCATCTCTTCTTTGAGAATCTGGATAAAATCGTATATCATTTCCGATGTGATATCGGAAACAAAGATACCATTAAAATATTTTTTTATGTACGGCAATGTTTTTTCATATCCGTATGATGTGGACGCTGCTATGCGCAGCCGGTGATCTGCAAACCATATATCTAACAAATCAGAATATAATATATTCTCCGTCATAATCTCACCCCCTAGCATCTGCGGTACTTGCGATGCTGGCTATCCCAGTAACATCTTGCTACTCTCGTGTCATCTTCATACAGATCAACAACTTCCCCTGTCTCACCTCTGCCGTACTTCATAGCCAAATCCAAGATGTCATTTCCTTCTGCCTTGCCAATCTCGTAATCCCGTATGCTCGTATAATCGCTTACTACATATAATTTTCTCATTGTTTTTTACCTACCCCTTTGTTATAATAAGGGTGCCTTTCATATTATTTGTTTGGCGCCGCTGGACAGCTACCAACTCACCCAGCGGCTTTTTTAAAAAATTCTTCGGTTAACACGGCCGCCGAAGGTCGGCCAGAATGATAAATACCTTTTGTTATCTTTTGCATTTCCGCAAATTGATGCTTGTTCGCCACGCAGGAAAGCACTTCTCCTTCATACTTACAAGTCCCGTTTTTAGTCACCTCGTATATAGTGAGGCAATAAATAGTTCCCCGTTTAGCGCCTGGCCTCGTTGAAAGATTGTAAAATCTTATACCAGCATAGGCGGACAATTCTTTCTTTGTCATAATCCTACTCCTTTCTCCCGGCCTTTCCCGGCCGAGTGTGCAAATGTTATGCCAACAGGTTGATACCCTGCGGTACATATTTATGGCTGTCATTATCCCAGTAACCACAATCAGCAGTCCTAAGATTTCCAGCTAATGTATGACGATATGCCCTGATATAAACACGGCTCTTTCCATAATTGTTCCAGTCTTTGCATGAAATGCTTTCATACTCTCCGCTTTCCACAAGTTTGTGGGCGGCGGCCTTGATCGTTGCAAGTGTGATCACTTCAGGTTTTTCTAAGGCTTTTTTGGCATCTTCCCATGCTCTTTTCAGGCATTCAGCGAAGGGAAGCTTCTGAACAAATTTCTGGAACTTCTTGTATGTTGCCCATGCGTTTTTCATTATCTGTGATAAATTATATTTCTTCATTTTGTTTTCCTCCTGTTCTTTATCTTGATTACATTATATCACCTTTAAAAGTGATAGTCAAGACCTTTTATAACTTTTTAAGATGATATTTCATTGACTAACAATAGCGCATGTGTTACTCTCTAATAAAGGAGGTCATGCTATATGTTAAAATACAAATTTAATGTGGGGGAAGCTTTAGAACGTGCAGGCTTAAATATGTATAAAGCAAAAACCACAAATGTTTTAAGCCAAAACACCCTAAAAAAAATAAAGAATGAGGATACAAGCATTTCTTTGGATTCTTTGAACAAGGTTTGTACTATTTTAAATATGCAGCCAAAAGATATTATTATATATGTAGAAGACGATGAGGAAAAGGAAAATCTTTTATCCAAATTGTCTACAAAAGCTTGACTATCATCTTTAAAAGTGATATACTAAAGATAGTTAAAGAAGGGCAAGCATCTTTAACAAATCAAATATGGAGGTCTTAAAATGTTAGATGAAAAAGATTTAAAATCAATTGCAGATTTACTTAACTCACAAACAAACATGATTCTATCTGAACTTGACAATGTCCAGACGCGGCTTACGGATAAGATAAATATGGTGGAATCAAACATGGAAGAAATCAAGCAATACTACAGAATCAACAAGCTTGAAAACGAAAACACGAGCCTGCTTTTGCAGATGATTAAAGACTTGCAAAAAGAAGTAGACGAATTAAAAAAGAAAATAGCTTAGAGAATACCAAGGGAGGGCGGGCTTGCCACCGCTCCCCCAGCAACTAAATTATAACAGCATAAAACTTGATTTTCAAGGCCCTGGTGATAAAACCTGGACCTTTTGTTTATTTGAGCGCACCAGAAGAATCTGTGTAGCACATCTTTCCTGACTTGTCCACATAGTAGACCTTTCCGTCGGTACGGACCAGGTTATCAGATACCATAGCACCATTGGCTTTGAGGTAATACCAATTCTTTTTCCATTCAATCCAGCCGGTTTTCATCCATCCCGCAGAATCAAAGAAGAACCATACTCCGCCAATCTTCTCCCAATCATTTTTAATATATCCGCCGTCTGCATGGCGGTACCACCAGCGGCCATCGCGGACCTGTATCCAGTTATTCTTTTTCAGGTATGTATCTACGGCTACCCTTGTCTTCTCACCTGCGCATCCATCAGGATTCACACCCACAAGGCGCTGCACCCGGATAGTCTGTGTCTCTGTGTCCGGTCCAAACTCTCCGTCCACATTTACTCCACTGCCAAAGATGTTCAGTTTTTTCTGCCATTCTGTCACTTCTGCTCCGGTATCGCCTCTGGACAGCCAATCTTTTGTATCTCCAGAAGGAGCATTGCCTGACATTGCACTTCCTGTAATACCGGAAACAATAGCATTCGCCATCTTTTCTGCAGTATATTTCCCGGCATCTTCTGCGCTGTCACAGAAACAACATTCCACCAGGAGCGCCGGACTTGCTGTATGCCGTAACACATAAAGGCTGGAGTTTGTCTTTACACCTCTTTTGGTATATCCCAGCTCCCCTATTTTGTCTACAATCCTCTGGGCGTAAGGCTCTGCCGCCGTGCCCCAATTATATATAAATACCTCTGTGCCGTGAGCCTGGCTATTGTAGCAATTAAAATGAATGGATACATCCAGATCAACTGCATGGGCATTACATTTTTCCACGATAGCTGCAAGGTTTCCGCTTACACTTCCGGAATTTTCATCCGTACAGTCATATACTGTATGTCCTGCTGCCTGCAACTTACGAATCACCAGGTCTTTCACCTTCCGGTCTTCCGTTGTTTCAGAAAATACCCCAGCCGCTCCTGGAACCTTAAAGTTATGTCCTGCATGTACATTGATTCTCATTCCTTTTTCCTCACTTTCCACATTTAAAATATCCCGATGTATCTTCAAGATTTTTTCTCCGTATCCTTTACCTGCCGCCCACCCTGTGTGATTCGGATTTTCTTGTATTCCCAACCACTCCACATATTCTGCCATTCCGCGCTTCACGAAATGAAAACGCGGGTCTACACATCCCTGTTTAAGTGGTTGGTTACAGGCATAAGCTTTTAGGTGCTGTACCTGTGCGCGGATTCCCGATTGTGGGCTGGGGAAATTGTTACCTTTCTCCCCATTTTTTGTTACACCCATTCCGCAAAAATTATTCTGCCTCAGGCTGACTGCAGACCCGGCGAAGGTAAAATTTCCTGTTTCCAAACATGATTGTGCAAATGCTATATCTCCTTTTACTCCCTCTGCTTCACCCTCTGTCAGATATAGTGGTATCATATCTAGTACGGTCTGTTCCACACCTGGATTTTTACTCTTGATATATTTTTGCATCTGCTCCACGGATGCAGATGCCCTTCCCATTATCAATACGCCCATATTGCTCCTTTCATAAAAAGAGAGTGATTACTCGCCCTCTTCTCCTGGTCCATTTTCTGTTTTTTTCTTTCCGTCTTTATCAATCAGATTCCGCAGCATTTCATAAAATCCGGTGCTTGCCAGGCCGGAAGTCATTCCGCTTATAATTACCTCTGCATTAATGCCACTACTCATGTTGATAAGTATTGCAATAATGGTGCCCATAGCAAGAGCGGCAAGTGGGATGTACCTGTTTTTGATCGCCGGTATCGCGGTCTTGATCACATACCCAACCAGAAGGCAGATACCTAATATTACCGGGTTGATATAATCCATCAAAAAATTTAAGTCCATGCTATCTCTCCTTTTTCTCTAAAATAGTGATTCGTGTTTCGTGGTCATGCAGCTTATCATCCTGCTCTTCATTATGTTTCCACAGCCTTTCATGGGATTTGCTATTTCTGGCTGTCAGTTCATCCATTCCCTCATCCAGCATGTTTAACCGGTCAATTAACCGGGTGATTGATGTATTGAGCTTTACTATTGGCGTCCCTATGGATATTGCAAAGGCTACAAGAGCAACAATAACACCAAATACTTCCCATTCTGTCACATGTAAGTTCCTCGCTTTCATGATTTTTTGTATAAAAATAAGACCGTCTCCGGTCTTGCCCTGATTTCCATATAATTCACCTTCTTTCTGTGTGCAAAACTCCGCTTTGGGAAATTACGCTATTCAGGCTGGAAGAGTAACAATAACCCCAAAACCGAATACACCTACATCAAAACGTGTTACATTCCCAAAACCGTTTAAAGAAAAGGCGCATGTTTCTCTCACCCCGATAACATCTGTTCCGGGCGTAACAGTCTTAGGTGTTGGAACATCCAGCAATACAAAAGACGGCTTTGATGCTTTCGTACTGAGAACAAACGACACTGACACTGAAATCACTTGGGTGGCAATAGGGCCGATGTAAGGACTCTATTTATGATATCGTGAAGCTCACCATGCAGATATATGGTCTATTTGCCGTTACTGCAGCACCTTTTGTAGACGTAATCTTAAAGCATAGCGTCTGTCCGTCTGTACGAGCGGTATCTAAAACCACTTTACAATCGTCTGCAGTGGCAAAACCCGTAACACCTCCACTCATACCGGTTACTGTTGGGGTTTTATCATATTTTGCCGGTAATGGAAAACAGACATATATTGCACCATCATAACCCATTCCTATCGCTCTTATGGTCCTTTTGCTGGGCATTAAAGCGGAGTTTTGTACACCTACCGCTATTCACCCTCAAACCTAATTGATACATATTTTAGAGCACGACAAATAAGCCTGCGCTATCGCAGACTTTAAAAAGGTCACTTTGCTATTTACGCAGCGTATTTCTCGTGGGAATTTTTTACGTTACGCTGATTTGTATACACATACACCTGCGTTGTTCGGATATCTTCGTGCCCAAGAATGACCTGAACATCTTGTAATGACGCTCCCCGGTCAATCATATTTGTCGCCAATGTCCTCCTGAATCTATGAGGGTGTACATTTTCAACCTGTGCCCTTAATCCTATCCTTTTTAAGGCCGTTTCCACCCCATTTTTAGTTAATCTTCCACCACTGCGTCCGATAAATAAGGCCGGGTTCTCATCCTTCCTACCGCTCAAATACAGCCGTAAATACATTACGGCCACCTCTGTTAAATACACCGTCCTTTCTTTATCACCCTTTCCCACTACATTCAGCTCTCTTTTTTCCAGATCCAGGCTATTACGGTTGATTGATATAGCCTCCGAAACACGACATCCTGTGGAATACAGAAATCCCACAAGTGCCAAATCACGGTAATTCTCGCAAGCGGATTTGAGCTTCTCCAGTTCTTCCTGTGAGAATGCCTTCTTCATGACTTTCCTGTACTTGATTGATTTCAGCCCTCTGCAGGGATTCCGCTGGATAAACTCTTCATCTGTAAGCCACGTGAAGAAAGTTGACAGACATTTCCGGATATTATCCAGCGTCCGGTTTCTGACCTTTCTCCTTTCTTTATAAACTGACAGGTAAAATCGTAGGTCGAATGTGGTTATCTCTGGCAGCAACTTTCCTACATTATGCAAAAACATAGTGAGCTGTTGCCTATAATATTCAAGCGTAGATTCTGCTTTCCCTTCAATCCTCTTTGTGGCTAAAAATTTCCGTAGCAGTCCCTCTGCCGTTCCATCCCGGATCACCATTTCTGTTGTCCGTTCTTGTACCTCATACTTTTCAAGCTCTGTACACAGTGCTGATTCAAGCCCAGCAAGAGCTGTTTCCGGTATGATCCCGGCCACGGCCTGCAGTACATTTTCTAATATCTCCATCCTTGCGTCCATAAAACGCCTCCTTTCCGGTATCATTGTACCAGACAGGAGGCGTGTGCAAAACTCCGCTTTGGGAGGCTTTATGATACAGGCAGGAAGGATAAATATAACTCCTAAGGCTAATATGCCAACAACAAAGCATTTAACTTTTCCAAAGCCATTTAAAGAACAAGCGATAGTTTCATTGACCCCTGTCTCAGGTGTACCCGGCCAAAAAGTTCTTGGTGTGGGTACACTAAACAACACCAGTGAGGGTTGTGATGTTGTTTTGACCAGAACAGAAACTACAGAAACGGTAGTCGCTTGGATAGCAATAGGACCAGCAAAATAGACATTGGTTACATCGGGCCAATAGCAACCCATGTTAGTATGGTTTCTGTACTGTTTGTTCTTTTGACATAGGCGTCGAATCCATCTTTTGTATTGTTGTCAGTACCCACGCCCTGTACTGTAGTACCTGGAACGGATGTTATAGGGGTAAGTATTACATCCGCCTTATCTTTAAAAGGCTTAGGAAATGTTACACGCTTCATTGTCGGTTCGTTGGGTTTTGGCGTAATAGTCACTCTGCCCGACTGAATTGCTCTTCCTCCCAAAGCGGAGTTT
>ERZ1036407.236-NODE-236-length-50565-cov-12.342051_pt1 | contig 50565 bp, 49 predicted proteins | sample MGYA00514217_ERZ1036407 | MGnify/ENA primary metagenome ERZ1036407 (study PRJEB33795, sample SAMN09464943) | human gut metagenome | host: Homo sapiens | place: USA: Stanford, California | collected 2016-11 | study: EMG produced TPA metagenomics assembly of the... | reverse complement strand
ATATGCGTCAATTTGCATTTAGGGCAGAAAAGAGGAAAATCTTTTAATACAGTATTATGAAATACTTGAACTCTCGTCTTTCCGTTACAAATCGGACATTTTATCCAATATTTTTTAAGCATTATATTTCACTCGTCCTTTTTACACAAAAAAATGCAGGTCAATCCTCAACATGAGCATTGACCTGCATTTATAATGCACAGAGCAGTACAACAAAACTAAGGCATAGCTTGCACTATGTCTATACTATATCTATACGTCGTTAGTTTTTTGTATAGCATCCGCAAAATAAGCATGACAAAAAAGCCCATGTTGAAAATGGGAAAATCCTTTTTTTCAATGCTTATCTAATACGCATGCTATGCAACATAAACGCCGCCTCCTTTTACATAAATTTTATTTTATCAGAAAATCAGTCTACTGTCAATACACAACAGGAAGTATTTAACCTAATGATATGAATTGTGTGGACATATCCAAAAAGAAAGGTGAACTGTAAAATGTAACAGGGTGAATGAAAATGGCAAAAAGACCCGTACCATTGTACGACTTTAAGGCTTTCGGGGCAGCTATAAAAGCCGCGAGAAATGAATACGGCGAGAGCCGCAAAAAGGTAAGCGACGAGTTATATATTTCCCCGCGCTACCTTGCGAATATCGAGAACAAGGGACAACAGCCGAGTTTACAGGTATTCTATGACCTTGTAACCCGGTATCATATTTCGGTAGATCAATTTTTCTTCCCGAACAGCAATGCGGAGAAATCCACCGGGCGGCGGCAGCTTGACGCGCTGCTGGACGGTATGAGCGATAAAGGCATACGGATTGTAACCGCAACAGCAAGGGAGATAACGGAAGTCGAAAAAGCAGAGGATTAACCTCACAATATGAGAAATCGGGAGATTGCAGCGCATGGCGGCTGCAATCTTTTTTTGCGTCCAAAATCAAAGGAACGCGCAACAAATACCGCCTTTCGGTGGGGGTATGGAGTAGATAGCAAGCACAGCAAACGAGTACCCGTTTGCGGAAAATGCTTGTTGGGATAATCCCAAACCCTTATACCGAAAGGCGGTGCGGAAATGGAAAACCGAAAGAGAAATATACAGATGAAGTTTTACGTTACGGAAGAAGAAAAGCGGCTGATCGACGAGAAGATGAAGCAGCTTCCCATAAAGCAGTATGGGGCATACTTCCGTAAAATGGCGATAGACGGGTATATTCTTGTCGTTGACCGAAGCGACACAAAAGCATATATCCGGGAAGTGTGGGATAAGGTGCAGATGATACGGGAAAATAAACGCAGACCGACCAACAGCGGGATTACGAGCATGTTTTCTGGACTGCTTTATTGTGCCGACTGCGGGGCAAAACTAAGCCTTGCCACTGCCAATAGATACACGCATTTCCGCTGTTCCCAGTACAAGCGGACGAGCCGCACGCAGAACTGTACGCAGCACTATATCCGAGAAGACGCACTAAATCAGTTGGTTTTGAAACAGCTTCAGCATTTCCTGTCCTATCTGCAGCAGTTTGAGCGTGTATTTATCCGACAACAGATAGACACCACCCTTGCGGAACGCCGATACGAACTGTCTGCAAAGCAGAAACAGATAGAAAAGGACGAAAAGCGGATGGATGAGCTTGACCGCCTGTTCCGTAAAATCTACGAGGACAATGTCAACGGAAAGCTGAATGACGAACGCTTTTGCAAGCTGTCAGACGGATACGAAGCGGAGCAGGAACAGCTAAAACAGGAAATCGAATCCTTAACAGCCGAAGTCAGCGAAGCCGACATGGAAACCACCAATGTATCAAAGCTGATAGCCGTCACAAAGAAATATACCCGCATTGACGAACTCACGCCCGAAATCCTAAACGCATTTGTGGATAAAATCGTAATCCATGAGCGTGAGAAAAAGGACGGGAAACGGACACAGCAAATCGACATTTACTATTCCTATGTCGGGATTGTGGATATTCCCACAGACGAGGAAATGCGGGAAATGGAGAGGGAATATATGCAGCGTACTACACGTCAAACCGCCTGAATAAAGGCGAAAGCAGGAGTAAATCTGTACTCCTGCCGATACATATCTATTTTTATCCCTATCTGGTTTAACTCATAAATTGCATTTTTAGAAATATCGTGACATAAAATTGAATATGGTATAGAATTACCGTCCAAATATTCAAACAAATCTCTTTCCATAAGGAATTGATTACCTTTGCGATATAAATAAAGAATATGCAGCTTTGAATTAACTTTAATTAGTTTAAATCCATTGTCTTCATCAATAACCTTATATGCTACATGAGCATTTTTTAACAATTTTTCAAGCATTAAATTTTATCTCCTTATATTTTGGGAATAAGCGAGTGTAAATCTACCGTATCTTTTGCTACATCCCATTTTGCAATTTTCATTTTTTTTATTTTTTTCCCGTCTCCAAAATCAAGCAAATCTTCTCTTCTAAAGGATTGTACTAATTTATTTAGGCTTCCAAGTCCAGCAGATGAAAATAAAAATGCCTCTTCTGGATCAATTAATTTACAATAAGCCCACAACTGTCCTAAATCTCTAAGTGTCAATTTTGTTTTTTTAGCTTCTATAAAAAACAACTTTACATTGTTTTTTTTCCTAGCAATTCCAAGTACATCAATCTGAATATCAACACCTGTAGCCATATCATTTATAATGTCGTATCTTTTCAAGGCTCTGTCTAAACGTTCTTGCGATGTATCCAATGTAATAATTTCATATCCTTTATATTTATCTTTCAGATACTGTTCTAACCAAACTCTCATTGGTTCATAAAGTTCATTTTCTAACATTTATGACTCCTTGTTATAACCTAAATCATTCGCAATCTCTTTCCAGGAATCATAATGATTTCCCCGTATCTCTTCTGGAATAAAAGGATCATTTTCTCCTGGGTGAGAAGGTTTTTTACGCTTTCTTGAAGTCATTTCCCAATAATATCTATGGGTAACATCGTGAACTTTTTTATGTTGTTCAACTTCAATATAAAGACGATGTTTCTCTGCAAAATAATCCAAGGCCTCTTGTTTGTGTAGAACAGCAAAACCTATAGGTTGATATTCTACTGCCCATACTTTTACTTGATGTTCTTTTTTCCAAAAGTCAGGCTTACCTTGATTATATTTTTTCAAATCTCCATCTCTCATATTAGGGTGAGCCCAATCAATATTTTGGACCGGAATATCAATACTTTTCAGTAAATTTGAAAAATCAGCAACTAGTTCCCAATTATGTGGTATTTCAAAATATACCCTATACTGCGGCTCATGATAAGCATAATTACTTTTACGAATATACCCTGTAACATCTGCAAACCCTTTGACAAACTGTTTCCTTTCATCCGTTGTAAATTGAAAAACTTCCGGTGAAATACGGATAGTTTCTGCTGATGAAGCATTACCAACGTATCGCATTATTTCTCTCATCAAATAATCTTCATTCGGTTTAGTAAATGAAAGAATAGACAGATTTGGGTTTTGTATGAATTTTAAAGATGTTCCAAGCAATGGTTCTAGTATCTGACGAATGTCTGTAATACTTGCCTTTACATAAATACCAACATCCTTTTGAAATTCGGTTTCTAACTTTTTATGTGGTACATCTATAGAAATTGTTGTTTCTGTCAAGGACCTTTGTATTTCCCCATTTCCTGTTATCATACCTAAGAGATAGGCCATTTCATTATTCATAATTCTCTCTCCTTTTTATCTTGAGTATCCTCGTTCAAAAGCTTCTTTATATCCATGTTCAAAAGCTATCTTTCTTATAGCATCCACATCTTGATATTCCCCGAATTTAAATCCGTATCCTTGAACCATTTCAATTACAAATCGAGATTTATTAATTCTACCAACGCACGCAGAATTACCTTTTCCCATATTTTGCTTTAATACCTGTGGACAATTACATAGATTTCCAAAGTTGATACGAAACTGTGACCCTAATTTATTTGGTAAGCCACTCGGAGTTCCACCCATTTCTATAGGTCTATATTTTTGTCCTGGAAACATGTTTTCAAATATTTTATCCCGTCCATCTCTTGGAACCTCTGCTTCAATTGATGTTATTCTTCCTGGCGTGGCCATATAACCGATTATTTCAAACAATGCTTCTTGAGAGTTTATTGCTATTGTCTGTGCACGTTCTCCTATTAATGGATTATTTGATGAATAGACCCTTGGTTTTTGCTGTTGATGAATGTTTTGCACTCTTGAATGAGCTCTTTCAGTATTTTGACCAATAACTTTTTGCGTCAATTTGTTTTTGGCTTCATCTACCTGTTTCAACAACTCTGGATCTTCAGTTGTTAAAAATCCATTGAAAGCTTGCGGAAATTGAAATTTTTTATCGCCTTTTTTAAAAGAAACAATTATATTGCTATCAGAAATATTTTTTACAGTACCTAGCCCAAATACTTTATGACATACTTCCATTTGATTAAACTCCCTATTCTTCTAAACCAAATCCTTCTGCAATTTGATCTGCAATTGCTTTTGCCAAAAGAGGAGGTACAGCATTTCCAATTTGCTTTCGAATATATACTTTTGAACCTTCAAAAACAAACTTATCATCAAATGATTGTATTCGCGCAGCTTCTCTTGGTGTAATTGCTCTATGCAAAAATGGATGATTATTCGTTCCATTTGATGAAGCATCAAACCGTGTATCAATCGTAGGAGATACTTCATCCCATTTAAGTCTTCCCCAAGTTGTTCTAAATTTTTGATTTCCATGTAATTCAGCAGGTAGACATTCCTTCCCTTGCTCCGGTGGAATAAGCTTTAACTTATCTATTGCTACTTGCTTGTGATTTGATGCTTTATGATTGTACAATTTATCACTGCCTTTTCTTGATTGCACCTGATACAAACTTTTTGCCTCTGTTATATATTCCTGTTCATATGCTCCTTCGCCCGAATTTAAATAAGCTAAATCCTCTATCGCATCCCTTACAGTAGTTCTTTTGGATACCGTTGGTTTTGGTAAAGATATTGGCATTTGTTTCGAACAAATAAAAATTGCTCTTTCCCGAGATTGTGGCACCCCAAAATCAGCTGCATTAAGAACATCTACATTAACATAATATCCTAGTTTCTCGATAGTTTGTATTATTTCATCTTTGAACCAACCATTTGCGGATAAAAGCAATCCTTTAACATTTTCAATAACAAAAACATCTGGTTGTAGTACTTCTACTAAATCAAGATATTCTCTAAACAAAAAATTTCTAGGATCTTTCAATCCAAGTTTTTTGCCTTTCATTGAATATCCTTGACATGGTGGTCCACCTGCAATCATATTAACGCCTGTTTTTTTTGCTAATTCTACAATTTTTCGCTTAATTTCTGAATCTGTAATATCACCAACTATAACTTCCGTATCAGGCATATTCCTCTTGAAAGTGGTTGCTGCTTTTTCATCATTATCTAATGCTACAGTAGTTTTAAAAAACGGATTTTTATGTAATCCCCACGAAAGTCCACCTGCTCCACAGAATAAATCTAAAACATGAAATTCTTTTATGCCTTGAGATAAATTTGGTTTGTTTTTTCTTCTAATCAAAATTCTTTTAAATAACTCCTTGCCATTTATTTTAGGTTTAAATAAATCAAACTCATTGTCAGATCCATGATTGGCTTCTCCAACAATCTCAAATTGCTCTTCATTGTGATATTTTAAATAAGTTATAGGAACACCCATAATGCCATCATAATCCATAGGTATTTCCGTTACTTTTTTTACATTTATACCATCAAAATTATCATATTTAGGATATCTAACGGGATCATAACATTGTGTTAATGTTAGTTCTTGGTGACGCCTTTCTGTATCTAAGTTTGTTAACCACATAGCATTTCCTAGGCTTCTCCATTTCTGTCCATACTCATCTACCCAATACCGCGTTTTTCTTGGCATGGTATCTTGCGGGACACGAAAAGCCATATCCCCAAATCTATATCCAACCCAAGCTTTATTCTCTTTAATATACGGAAATATTTCTTTATAAGTAATAGCATTTTGATTACCAATTAATAAATACTTCTTATCATACTTTACCAACAAAGAAAATAGTTCTGAAAATAAACTAAACGGTGGATTTGTACAACAGATATCACATTCTTTTAAATACTCGATACACTCTTGCGAACGAAAATCACCATTTCCAGATAGTTTTCTTACAACATTCTTTTTCTGTAATACATTTTTAATAACATTATCCGGTACTTCTTCTTCATGCTCTCCTGGTATTTGTGTAATAGTTAATACATATCCATGTTTGTTGTTAATAACTGGATTGCCATCCGCATCCAAAAGATCTAATGTTAATTGACCATTGACTAACTGATCTATTTTGGATCCAGAATAAGATGTACATATCAGTTTTTTGAGTTTTAATTGATTAAAATGTCGCAAAAAATAATAGCAAAAATTTGATTCAAACGGATCATCACAATTACAAAGTACCACCTTGTCTATAAACTGATTTTTATAATGAGATAATTCTTCAGCTATCGTTTCATATGTAGTATACCATTCATCCGTGTTATCTGCAGAATATTTTGCGTTATTTAATATTGAATTTCCTGTTTTATTTATAGTTATAATTTCTTGATCTTTGCCGTTGATCATTTGCTTGATTCTCCCCTGCATGAATTTCTCATTTGTCTTGATTAGATTCTAATTCTTTTAATTTCTTTTTCATTTCTTCATATTCATCGAAATAAGAAATTAATGCTCTTTCAACAGCAACCGTTTTTGTATGTCCTGCATCTTTACAAAAATTTTCTAATCGCTCATAAATAGGAGTTTCAATACATACATTAAGGTATGTTCCATTCTTTTTTGGTCTTGCCATTTTTTTCTCCCTGCATTTAATACTATTACATGAATTTTCCTCAAATAATTGTACCACTGAAAACTACTTAAATCAACTATTCACTACTTGTTATCAAATATATAAAAGATAAAATCAGGTTTTGTACTACTAAATGATTTTAAACAAAATAAGGCCCAAAAGGGAACTTTCCCTTTTGAGCCTATACACTTTATCAGCTAACATATTTTGCTTTCATTTTTCCTCATGGTCATGAGGCTTTTTTCTCTTAAATCGCATTCTATGAATCCTTTGATTGTTCCTTCTGTTCTTCAATAATTCGTTCTGTTGCTTTATGAATTCTGTCCTTAGAATAGGGTGGTCTTAAATTCAATGACAACCGGCCCTTTTTGATTATATACGTTTCACTGCCATCCTCCGAAGATCCTTTCAACCAGCAATCATCCGGATACTTCTCAGCGAATGCCCGTAACCGTTTCTGCAAGCTCTGATTGAAGGTATACACATCATAGAATCCGTCATCTTCATTGGTCAGAATAATCGTTTCTTTTTCACACTTTAACCTTCGCATATTCTACCCCCGCTTTCTTTCCATTTCCTGATCCAGGTATTTGGGTATCGGTTTTCCGGACCGGCGAGCAATGGCAATCTGTTTCTGATGCAGACGTTTGATCACGGATCTTCGTTTCTTAGATTTTCCATCCTGTTGATTTCGGGAGGTCTGATTGTTGCTGCTAGCATCAGAGGTCTTTTCCTGATTCTTCTTCTGATTATTCACCAGACCGTCCACCATATCATAATTGGCTTCGGTACCAGATTCTCTGCTTCGTTCATAAGTGCCGTTCTGGTAGAATTTCTGGTAATGTTCCAGACGGATTTTACCATCTTGTTTTAGCTGTTCGACCGGATTTAGCGGTACTTGCTGTTGGATGTAATCATGAATCTTTTGTTTTGTCTTTTCATCGAATTTCTTACATTCTTCGACAACCATTTTTCCATAGGCATCCAGGATAACACCCTGGGCCTGATCTCGGTATACCTGATGTTCCATCAAATAAAACTGTTTTCCATCAATAATGATGGTGTCTGTGGCAATCCAGTTTCCTTTTTTCCCATCGATCTGATAATTCTCAGTTTCCATAGTGATCAGTGCACCGGATGTATTGATACGAATGAATCCGGCCAGATACTGTGGATAGTTTTCATCTACATAGTAGCAACTGATTTCTCCGTTCTTGTTCAATACGAGCACGTCACTGACTTCGCATTGCTTTTTCATTCGTTTCCAGATGTCAGCGACTTTTTCATTTTCCTGCATTTCATGAATCGAGACTAATCGGTAATTTTCGACAGTAATCGACACATTCTGCTGTCTTGCCTCTTGATATGGCAGATGCCACAGTGCTTTTCCTGCTGTCTGCTGATCTACTCGGTAGACTGCAAATTGATTAAGCTTCATAGGCATCGTTCTCCAAGTTATTCAGATAATAATTCAGATCCAGAGAATAGTAGTATTTGTCTTCGATCTGCTGTAATTTTCCAACTGTAGAATTGATGATCTCAATCATTTCATCATTCTCAGGATCACTTTCTTCCTGTTCCATAACTTCCAAAGCTTCTTTCAGTGTTTGGATTGTTTCTTCCTTTGTGTGCTGCTGGAAGATAGCAGTAATAGTCAGTTCGTTTTCTTCCAGGTTTACATTTCTCATAGGCTCATTTCCCCCCTTTTCTTTTTCGGTATTGGTTTCATCTGTATATTCAGCTCCTTCTCGTTTTTTTCTTTGCTTATATTTTTTTCGTTATCCACTTTCTTATTGGATTCCAGAGGATTTTCCACATTTGGATGTCTTTCTTCCAAGTACTTTTCCACACGACTGATTGCATTTTGCACATAAGAATTTTCTCTAAATCCAGGAATCGAATTCAAAAATTCTTTCTGTATTTTTCCTTCGATCATCAGACTCTGCATTCCTTCATAATCACTTCCGTCTTTCAGATCAAAGCCAACACATTTCAGTCCATGCATACGTTCTGATGGGATTTTCTCATAAGCTTCCAAGGCTTCCGGTAATGTCAGGTCATAATGTACTTCACCCATCACAGGAAATTCAGCACATTCAGCCGCATAAAAGCTGATACATGTAAGATCATTTTCATAATCCACATTTTCTATTTCCGGGACAATATCGAGTATTTTTTCTCTTTGTACTGCAAAGTCTGGAAGTTCTGCAAATCCAAATCGATCCACGTAATATGCCTGCATATCCCCACCACGGTTTGTAATGATAACATCACTAACCGACATAGAATGTGCTTTATAATCTGCCGGTGGATTATCGTTGAATACGGCATACAAATCATCCAGCTTTTCATTTTCATGTAATCTGCCAGAATAGACACATTTATAATTTGCTGCATCGATTGTAATTCCATCTTCTTTGACCATTGCCATATTCATAAATAAATGTTGTTTTCCAGGTGTGTCTTCATCCACGTGGTAAATCGCATAGCGGTCACCATTACCTCTGAACATTTCTTCCTCTAGGGTATAATCAAACTTAAATGGATACAAAGCCCGATCAACTCTTTCCGAAATATCCGTTCCTTCTGCAATCGTATCTTCCAGCCAGTCTTTGATATCTCCCCATGATTCAAACTGCAAGTATCCGGCAATTTCATGTGTCCCATCCGGCGCCAGTACAATATGTCCCGGTTCGCTTTCCCGATAATCATAGCGGTATCCGGCTGCTTCCAGTGCATCTACCAGAATGCCGTATTTATCATGTAATTCTGTTTTCTGTTTTTCTTCAAGAATGATTTCCAGCTCTTCTGTAAGCTGATCGATCATTTCACCGGCTGTCTTGCGGATCACATCCATAGATGCTTTCATTTCTTTCATTTCCCGGCTGCTGCTCCAACCTGCAATGTAAGGGAAACTATAATCCGATGTATCCAAACCAAAGGAAGAACACACACAGTAAGCAACGGATTCAGCCTCAACCTCTTTTGTCAATCGGTCTTTTTCTACACCAAGGCTTTCCATGATCTCCCTGTCATGCAATTTTGCATGGACTGTTTCATGAATAGCAGTCTTTAAGGTCTGGCTTTCACTGAGTCCTTTTTTGATCACAATTTCCTTATCTGCATTATGATAATATCCATTAGCATTGCCATCGATCTCATCGAATCGTATCGGTACTGGGGATATTTTCTGAATAGCCTGCATGAAAGAATCAAAATCCTGTACAGCTGCAGTCAGTAATTCTGGTGCCAGTGTCTGGATCGGTTCTCCGGATGTCTGAGCAATATCAAATACCGTAACTGCTTTAAAATGCGGAACTGTAACTTCCACCTGTTCAGTCTTAGGTTTTCCATCGCTTCCCATGATCGGTCGCTGATTTTCATCCAGAACCTCTTTTTCCTTCATTTTCTTATATGGTGCCGGGGCAATGATTGTAATTCCTTTTTCACCTTTCATGACCTGTCTACCCATGGACTGCCAGTTTTTGTAGCTGGTAACAAGTGTGGCATCCGGTCGCTGCATAGCGATCAGCATTGTATTATTAAAAGAATAATTGTGAAACTTTGCCATGGTTTTAAGAAATTCCTGATAGCGGTTACTTGTAAATAGTTCTTCCACACCGGATTCCAGTGACTGCATAATGCTGTCCATATCTTTTCCCGGAACCGGCAGTGGAATAGTAGTAGTTTTGTTTTGTTCTGTCATAATACTCCTTTCCAAAAACGCCCCACGACATTGTGTTTATGCCGCAGGGCTTTTTATTAGTTGACGAGATGATTATTTTTTATTAAAGTTCCATATCGTGCTTCTTTGTTTTCGGTTTCTGATCCGGCTGTTCTTTTCCTGCTTTCTCTGTTTTTGCAGCCTGCGCTTCTTTTTCTTTCTGACGTTCTGTAAATCTGTCGGCTTTTTCAAAGACGTGATCCTTTGTGTCAAAGTGATATACATCATTGGTAAGGCGTTCTGCTGGTGCTACCTGAGTCGCATTGACTTCTTTTACCATATCTCTTAACATTTCAGCATCCACTTGCCCGTCATCCGGTAAAATCAGCATTTCATGAATGGATGATGGCAAAATAAAGAAATCATTTCCCAGAAGTTCCCCCATGTTATCCATGAATTCCGGATAAAAGATCACACCGGCACCATCAACTCTTTCTGTATTTGTAACAACAAAGAATGTCGGCATCTCACTTGATTCCTGCAATGTTTCCTGCAGCATTTCACGTTCATCCGGTGTCAGCATGAGAATATTTTTCTGATACATTTCATCTATCAATGCACCTATACTTGATACCTCCGGGACCATAACTCGTGGTGAACTTTTCATAGCATCTTCATGAAGCTGTTCTGCTGAGATTCCATACTGTTCAAGCAGATCATTCTTGATAAACATGGAACTTAATCCATTCTCATCCTTGTCTACTGCCACATGATAGGTAATTGCGAGGTCTTCTTTCAGCTGGTGTGGAGCATTTTCGAGGACTTCCTTATTTGCTTCGGCTGATGATACACGGATAAACAGCTTGTCCTTCACATCTTCATAATTAAAAATAGCTTTCAGATCAACCTGTATCGGTGCCTCAATAACTATATCTGCAATCTTTCTGCATACAGTTTCCATTGTTACGCCAGGCTGTGCTTTATATGCTTCATACAACTGATTAAGATTGATCGTCGGGGTAAGCATCTCACCTTCTTTTCTCACCATCAATCCCGTATAGGCACGGTTCAGTTGCTGACACTCCATCGTTGATACTTCTACATTCTCATACTCCTCTGGTAAAAAGAGTTTGATATTATCCTTTACTTCACTTACAAATTCGTTAAAATTCATTCTTCGTTTCCTCCTCTAATCTGTTTTTTTATTTCTTTTTGCTTTTGTTTTTTGATTTCTTTTTGGGAAAGGATAAAGAAAAATTCACCTTTCCGGTTTCATCTGTATCCATATGGAGATCTGCCTCAAAGTACATATTTTTCTTTCTGGAATACAGGTCTTTCACATGCACACTTCCGTTTTTCAGAAGTTCTGCAGCCATCTTTTTATCCATGGTTTTTTCCATGCTCTGCAGATAGCGGTTATCTTTCCAGAGCGCAAAGTGACAATCATGGTTGCTGCAATAGAAGTTGGGTTTGCTTTCATATACCAGGCTTCCACATACCGGACATGTTCCAATGCTTTCTCTGGTCTGAAATCTTCTTGTTTCTTCTTCGGAAATCGCATCGCATCCATTCAGCATCATGGTCAGCATGTTTTTGATCCCGGTCATAAACTGTTCCGGTGCAATCTCTCCATGCTCCATCAAGAGCAGCTGGTTTTCCCATTCTGCAGTCATACTTGCAGATTTCAGGAAGTCCGGCAGGATCTCCACAAGGACTTTTCCATCCTCTGTTGGAAGAATCTGTTTTCCTTTTCGGGTGGCATACTGGGAATAGATCAGTTTTTCGATGATACCGGCTCTTGTTGCCGGAGTTCCTAATCCTTTCTTTTCTGTATCTTCATCGAATTCCTTATTTCCAGCAGTTTCCATTGCCGCAAGGAGCGTATCTTCACTGTATGGTTTTGGCGGTGATGTGAAATGTTCTGTCTTTTCTGCAGCTACAGCATAGAAAGTCTGTCCCTGGGTTACTTTCGGGATCTTCTCTTTCATTTCCTGATCCGGATCTACGATTGCCATGCGGTCCTTATTCTTGAAGCAGTTTTCAAAGAGTTTCCATCCATCCTGCAACACAGTTTTTCCTTTTGCTTTGAAGATTTCTCCCTGGCATTCCACTTCAATCTCTGTTTCCTGGTAAACGTGCTCCTTACTCATTGCCATGACCGTGTGAACTGCAATCAGGAAAAGAATCTTTTCTTCCCAAGATTTCAATTCATCCAGATGGCAGGATGAAAGCTCCATCGTTGGGATGATTGCATGGTGATCTGTCACTTTGCTGTTATTCATGACTTTCTTCACATCCGGCTGTTCCGGCTGATCAAAAGGACCTGTCAGTTGATATTTCTCATAAATCTGACGAACCACATTTCTTGCGGTCTGCTCCATATCTTCGGTCAGATACTGGCTGTCCGTTCTTGGATAAGTGATCAGTTTCTTTTCATACAGGTTCTGAGCGGTATCCAGTGTCTGTTTGGCTGTCATTCCGTAGATACGGTTTGCTTCTCTCTGCAGTGTGGTCAGATCATAAAGCTTTGGTGCTTTTACTTTCTTTTCCGTTTCTTTTACTGCTGTGACAATAGCTTCACTTCCTTGGCATCTGCTTCTTAACTGTTCCGCCTCATCCGGATCAAAGATTTTTGGCTTTACAGCCGGAATTCCATCACAATCGAGTTCCACATTGAAATACTTTTCTTTCTGGAAATTGCTGATCTGTCCGGCACGTTCCACCAACATGGCAAGTGTCGGTGTCTGAACCCTTCCAACGGTCAGCTTTTTGAAGTACTTTGTGGTGTAAGCTCTGGTTGCATTCATTCCTACCAGCCAGTCAGCCTGAGAACGGCATACAGCAGCTTCGGCCAGATGTCGGTATTCCTCTGCGGATCTCAGATGCTGCATTCCATCAAGGATTGCTGAATCTTCCAGAGAACTGATCCATAATCGTTTCACCGGCTTTTTACTTCCGGATAAGTCATAGACATGTTTGAAGATTAATTCTCCTTCACGTCCGGCATCACTGGCATTTACGACGTATTCAATTTCCGGACTGTTGAGCAGTCTTTTTAAGATATAGAACTGATCTTTCTTATCTTCTGAGACTGTAACTTTCCAGTCTTTCGGGATGATCGGGAGATCTTCATATCTCCACTGGTTAAATTTCTCATCGTAAGCATCCGGTGAAACATATTCGGCCAGATGTCCGAAGCACCAGCTGACCATACAGTCGGTTCCTTGTAAATATCCGTCTTCTCGTTCCTGTGCTCCAATCACTTCTGCGATTGCTCTTGATACACTTGGTTTTTCTGCAATTACTAAATACAAGATGTATTACCTCCTTCATATAACGAAACGGAGAGAGCATGTTTTACAGCCCCCTCCGCTAAAAAAGTTTATTTATTTTTCATTTTCTTCAAAATCTTCGTCTTCAGACTCTTCCTCATCCGGAACTTCTTCCAGTCCACCTGTTTCCAAACCTTCCGGCTGATCATCCTCATCTTCCTCTTTTTTAGGTTTATAGATCTTGAAGTAGTAGTAAGCTGCCACGCCGCCGAGAGCCAAAATCAGGATTGTTGCCATTGCACCCATATTGGTTTTTGCAGATGATGTTTTCTCAGGATCAACAGTAGCTTCCTTGTCTACATCCTCATTATTTGTCTCATCCAGCACAACCTTCGATGTATCCGGCTGTGGTGTTACAACAGCAGCTGTACTGTCTTTATCCAGAAACTCGGACAGATCATTCTCATCAATCTGAGATAACATATAGACATTCTGGGATGTGGCACTGCGGTCGATCACGATATAGAAAGTGTTGTTATTCTTCGTTGTAACCGTAAGAAATTCCTTTGTGGAATCATCGGTAATGTCATCCTTGACTTCACCATTGCCAGGTGTCGTAAATGCAGTTCCCTGGTCTGTTCCATCTTCTGGCAGCACCTCGTTTGTGTTTGTCGCCTCGTCCTTTTTCTCTTCTTTGTCTGTTGACTGTTCCGTCTGAGTTGTCTCTACTTTGGATGCCTCTGCTGATTCATCCACATAGGCAAATGCTGTGGTTGATGCTGTAAAAAGCATCATGACTCCCAACAGCAGTCCTGCCATTTTCTTATTCATTTTCTTCCATTTCACCATTCTGATATTCCTCCTTATTTTCTTCTGTGAATACAAAGGAGCCTGAACCTTCATCGTCAGACTCCCTGCTTACCTGAAATTTAACTTTTCCACTCTGGATACCATCCAAAAGATCATATAACTGATCATTATCCATCTTCATACCACGGATGCACCTGATCATCTCATTGTCCTCTTCCTGCTTTAATGCAGCCTGGACACCCCTAAGATATTGCTGCAGATCCGCGATCTTTTTCTCTGTCTTGGCAATCTCATCCAGATATTTTTTAATCTTTTTATTCAAACTTTCACCTCCCTTCGTTCACCCCTTTATGGCAGTCTTCCAAAGCACATGAAATGTTGCTGCCAGTAGGATGTGCTGATATTTGAGTAATGGATCGGATCCCCGCAATGGATCATCATATTGTTACCGACATAGATACCCACATGGCTTGCACCGGATGTGTTATACGTTCCCTGGAAGAAAATCAGATCTCCTGGTTTTGCTTCTCCCGGTGATACATAAGTACATACGCCTCTTAATCCTTCTGCGGTCAATCGTCCATAGTTCCATCCATTACCACAATGGTTAAGGACATAGGATACGAAACCTGAGCAGTCAAATCCAGATGGAGAGTAGCCACCCCATACATAAGGTACTCCCAGATATTTTTCTGCTTCTCGGATCATCCGGGCAAATTCTTCATCCTGCAGTGCTTCCGGTGGAATCTCATAACTCATTCCATTACCGCCTGATCCACTGGTCACATTGTTTACATCCCACAGATAATTTCTGTTTCCATAGGTCGTATTTAATGCATTGTAAATAATCAGCTGCTCTGCATTCAGATTGGCTCTTGCCACAGCATCAAAGCTTCCATTTGTCAGTGTCACATATAGAATCTTCTTAGTGCTTGTACTGGTAACCGTTACTTCCTGACTGCCATTGTCATCTGCGATATAGGCTTCCCAGGTCTGGTGTCCATGAGCAGAGGCTGCAGCATGGTTATCATAGTAAACGTCAAACTGCACACCATATCTTGCAAAGGCTCCGGTATCCTCAACTGTGTATTCCACACCATTCATTACTACCTTAGTGCCAATCGGCACAAACGGATTGGAAGCATCTACGGCAATGGTATGGTTTGCAGTTGGATATGCACCACTGGCAGTTGGTCCGCCTGACCATACACCACAGCAGATTCGACAGTTACAATATCCACTGGTCACTACCTGTCCCAATGATTCTCCGACTCGAACATTTCTGGTTTCTGTCACCGTTTCTGTTCGACCTTCCGTATTCAGATGATATTGTGCTTCAAAAAGAGCTTGCAGTTCATTTTCAACATCTGAGTACGTCCAGTCCCCATATTTTGCAGTAAGATACGAGATAAGATGGTATGGATTATGACCAATCTCAGCAATGTTGTACTGATACTCGTCATAATTCGGATGTCTTCGTTCCATCTCATTGATCTGCTGATTCAAGGCACTTTCCAAAGCAGCATATTGATTTTCGGCAGCATAGATATCCTCGTCTGAACTTGGATACGTTGTGATACCGATCACAGATCCAGCACCCTCGATAGAAGCACTGCAGCTCCCCAGAGATACCGCTATGACTAGAAAAAGAAGCGCAAAAATACCGATGCCTGCGAACATGGCACGATTACGCTTTATGATCTCTTTCAAGGCAATCTTTGCTTTTACCGTCATGTTCTCGACACCGGCAATGGTTGTTGCTCCACCCAGACTGCCAGCGGATTTTCCGGCTCTGGCTGCCCGGTATGCATCCTTATATCGTTTTTTCTGGAAGAAGCGGTTATAGAAATGTCTCTTTTGCTCAGCATTCTTTACCGATTCTGCATGTTTGACTCCTTCCATACTTTCTGCAGAACCAAATTTCAATTTCTTTTCTACGGTAGCCTCACGATATCCTCTGCGATGGGTTTTCACATCCGTTCGTTTGCTCCGGATCTGAGCATGACGCAGACCACGTAACGCAGCTTCTGTTTCACGCTCTGCAAGTCGGGCACTTTCCACACCTGCATTTTCATCTGTTTCTTCCTCTTCGGAAGTGACTGCTTTCATGCCAGATATAGCAGCTTGTGTGGCAATGTACTTCCCGGCTGTCCCTCCCGGTTTCATGCCAGCACCTTTCACCATCTGATTTCCTTCATCATCAAAGGATAATCTTCCTGCTTTTGCCTGTTCTTTGGTCATCTGTTTTTGCAGCTGCTTCTTCCGAATGGATTTCTTTTGGCTGTTCAGATTGTTATCATCATCTGGGATTTTTTCATGACGATGCAGTTTCTTTCGATATCCGGATACTTTTTCTTCCGGTGTGACTTCAACTGTATCCTCAACAGCTTCCTGCTGGACAGAAGATTTCCGGATCTTTTCCATTTGCAGTCGTTTACCTTTTCCTGATTTTGAATCTTCGCCCTCAGTCTTTTTTCGTTCCCGTTCCGGAACAAATTCTTCTTTATTTTCCGGTCGCCCTCGGCTCCTGTGACTGATGTCTTTTACACTACCATCACGGAGATTATCTTCTGTCAGACCATCTCTGGTCATCTTTGCGACCTTTTTATCTTTGCCTTTAAATTCTTTCCCGGCTATAGGTCATCACCTCCTGGCACAACTTTTCTTTCTGTACTCATTTAGTTCCTGGCGTCCAATAATCGGGATACCAGGATACCCATCTGCCTGCGTCCTGATTGCCGGAGAGCTTGCCTGGATATGAAATACCCAGTTCAATTCACTCGGATCTCTTGGCCAGAAACCATTGATCAGCATAGCTTCCTTGAACTGATTGTTGTGCAGATGGATCCGGGTACGTTTATACAAAACTTCTTTCAGATCATCACTGGTAAGATGCGGATAGATTTTCTGTGCCGGATAAAAATTCCAGAATACCCAGTCAAGGATAATGTTCTGTGTTTCCAGCGGAAGTTCATACAAATGATGATCATCATTGACTGTATGAACACGGTATCCAGCCTGTGCATTTTCCAGATTTTTCATCTGAATGTAAGGATTATCCTGGTTCCACTGCCTGATTCGGATCTTATCGATTTCCTTCATGCTTTTCCGCCTCCATTTCTTTCTCTCGTTTTTCAACTTCTTCCGGTTTTGTAGTCATCAAACTGTACAGCTTCAAGTTCTTATCGAACTTGTCCTTAAATGGAATAATTGTTGTTCCATAGAAAAGAAGTCCTTCTCCTTCCCCGGAATTCGTCACATAAGACAACTGATATGGGGAAATATTCAGCTGTTTTGCAAGGATCTGTCTGTCACCAGCCGCCTGGTTCAGCATCAGGATAAAATCACTGTTCTCAAAGATATTTTCAATTTCCCTGCTGGCAAGAAGATCTTTGATATTCTGGGTGATACCACTTGGAATACCACCCCATTTACGGAATCTCTTCCAGATTTCTACGGAATAAGCTGCTGTCTGTTCTTCTTTGAGCAGAAGGTGGAATTCATCGATATAGTACCTGGTAGATTTGATGCCACGGTTGATTGTAACTCTGTTCCATACCTGATCCTGGACGATGAGCATTCCAATTTTCTTCAGCTGCTTTCCAAGTTCCTTAATATCAAAGCAGACAATACGGTTATTCAGTTCCACATTGGTTCTATGGTTGAATACTTTCAGTGATCCATTTACATAGATTTCCAGTGCTGTTGCAATTCTCTGGGCCTGGGGTTCTTTCTGCTTTCTGAGGCAGTCATACAGGTCACCAAGGACCGGCATATTTTCCGGTTTTGGATCTGCAAAGTACTTCTGATACACCAGTGGAAGACAACGGTCGATTACTGATTTTTCCTCTGCTTCAATACCATCCCTGCTTCCCATGATCAGCTCACATAAGGACAGGACAAAATCGGATTTTACACCAAGTGGATTGTCATCATCGGAATAATCCATATTGATATCCATCGGATTGATATAATCCTTACTGGTCGGTGAAATGTGTACGACCTGTCCGCCAAGTGCATGGACCAGTGGATAATACTCGCCCTCCGGATCTCCGATGATAATGTCATCCTTCGTAACAAAGAAAGCGTTGGTGATTTCTCTTTTTGCTGCAAAGGATTTACCGGATCCAGGCGTACCAAGGATCAAACCATTCGGGCTTTTCAGCTTTTTACGATCCACCATAATCATGTTGTTACTGAGTGCATTCAATCCGTAATATAAGGATTCTCCTGCCATAAAAAGTTCCTGTGTCGTAAACGGAACAAAGATTGCTGTACTGGTAGTCGTAAGAGCCCGCTTGATTGGGATATGATTTACTCCCAACGGAACACTGCTCATCAATCCTTCTTCCTGCTGATAATCCAGACGTTTCAGCACACAGTTATATTTCTGTGCAATACCGGCCGTCTGGAAGATGGCATTATCCAGTGCCTGTTTTGTCTTTGCAGTATTTAAAAAGAGCGCTGTTACAAGAAACATACGCTCATTTCGTGACTGCAGATCTTCCAAAAGACGTTTGGCTTCTCCTCCATAAGTATTCAAATCCGATGGGATGATATCCATGTCGTATCCGGCCCGGACTGCTTTTTTCTGTTCTTCGATTTTCATACGGTTGATATCCGTCACTTTGCTTTTTACCAGCTTGATTGCCTTCATCTGATCCACAGACTGGACATGCAGGTTGACGATCAGGTTCTTATCGATATCCAGAAATTCTGCCAGCATCTTATCCGTAAGCTCCGGTGCCAGGATCTGCAGATAAGAGACAGCCCCGATAGTATTTCCCATCTGGAACGTATTTCTGTCTCGGAATACAAAACTGGTCGGTGCCACATAATCCTTTGTATTGAGTCCTGTCCGGATCATGGAACCATAATCAAACTGGAAGTCTGTCATGATATCCGGATTGAAAGTCTCATACAGTATCTGCAGACGTTCCACGCCATTCAGCGGATATGCCGGAACTCCAAGGATCTTGAAGTTGTTCAGGATATCTGATTCAATACGTTCCAGCTTTGGCTTTGCTTCTCGGATATTATCCGCTTCGATGGAAAAGGTGATATATTTTGACTTCACCAGACCGTTGTTTCCTTTTGCCAGCTGCTGTTTCAACATCTTTGCGTATTCCATACGGACATCATCAAAAGCATCCTCCTGTGGTCGGATCCGGATGACCTGCTCAAACTCCTTCATGCTGCTCTTATGGTTGATAAAGCTCAGCTGAAAATGGATGCTGCTGTCAAAGTAATTGAGGAAGTCACACCAGTTTTCAAAGATTGCATTTTTATCTTCATTCTGAGCCAGCTGGTAGTTGATGTCATAAAAGCGGATACACTTAGAATAAGTTTTTCCCTGTACCCTGCAGATTCCATCTCTTCCCATTTCCTTATAAGCGATCGACTGCTGGACGGACAGTTTTTTCTGCCTGCGTTTTTCCTCCTGCTTTTCTTTTTTCTTTTTCTCTTTTCTGTCTACTTTTTTGTATCCGGTATCTGCGACAGTTTTCTTATTTTTCTTTTTTCGCAACCGTTTTTCCTCCTTTCGGTTTTCCTGTATCCGGAGACTGTCTGATCTGTTCCGGATCTGTCTCATAATAGTTTTCAGTTTCATATTTTCTAACGGGTGAACGAAGAAACTTCACCCTGATCATATGCATCAGAACATCTTCCAGATGCATCCCGTCTTTTTCGTACATGGCAAATAAAAATGCCGGTAACATCAAAAGCACCATGACTGTTGCTGCATTACTGTTTCCCATCACATTACGCAAGAGGAAATAGCTTGGAATTCCCATTGCAGCACCTATCCCGATACAGATCAGCTGTCTTTTGGTCAGGTTAAATGCTACTTTATTCTTTACCTTTGTTAAATCTTTCGGTACGCTGACATATGCCATGATTTTCACTCCTTCCTGTAATTTAGTGCGCGTTAAATATCGACTTACTTAAGGATGCCGTCTTAAAGAGGCTGTAACATAAGATCACTGTGTAAGCCATAACGCCAAATAATGAAGAACTCAGATTATCTGAATACTGGATACCTGCAACAAGCACTGCATAGATTGCAACGCATACCATCATCAGAAATGCCTGGAAAGCCAGGGCAAAGAGTCCTCTGAAATAATTCGTGCCGATCTGTCCCCATTCTCTGTTACTCATAGTTGCGAATGGAATCGGCGCAACTGAGGTATATAGGTAAATCTCTATCATACGTCCATACATGATCACTGTGATCAGTACAGACAGGATCTTCATACAGAAGCCAGCGATAAGGGTTTCCAGCGCCAATACAACAAGTTCTCCGATTTCCATACTTTCCAGTGTTGCGGAAAGATCCGTCAATGCCGAAGAAATATCAATGGCGGTACTTCCTGTGATAACACCGGCCGCAGAATTAACTACGTGCTGGCCCACATCGAATACCGCCATTGTGATCGTAAATGTGTTACTCACCAGATACACAGCGATCCACATTTTTACGAAGTACTTGAAAAACATCCAGGTATCAATATCATGCATGTTGTTGCGCTCGGTCAGCATAGAAATCAATTCGTAGCAGAGTACGAATGTGATAATAATGCCTGCGATCGGCATGATCACGGAATCCGATAGGTTCCGGATCATACTGAATATGCTGCCGTTCCACCCTTGCGGGGTCTGTCCAACCTGGGTGGCGATCTCACCAGTCTTTTGATTGACATCAGTAAACATCGTGTCCAGGTTGGAAGTGATCATCCCGGTTAAGAGTTCCCTCATCCATTCCTCAATCGCATCAAAAATCTGACTGAACATGGATCTCTACTCCTTTCTCTTAACCAAATAATCCACTCAGAAGCGGGATCAGCTGTGTTCCGATCAGGATAACACCACCACCGCTCATCAGCTGCTTAATTCCCTGGGATTTTGCACCCGATAGCGATAGGTAATCCTTTGAAGTTATCTCCGGATTTTCCCCCGCTCCACACCGTGCATGCGACTTTCACCGCACACGGCGCTCCATCGAATTCAGCCGTCCAGGGCTTTTAAACACAACTTACACACTTCGTTACAGCATTAAATTCAAAGAATAATAGGTGGCATTTCTGCCATAATACGAAGTTTGTTAAGCTTTTCTATTTGTTTATTGTCAAGATTTAAGGATTTCAGGTACTTCTCAATCGTAAGTTCTGAAGAAGCATGGATAAGGATATGAACCGCTTTGCTGACAAGAATAAGATTTGCGTATTCATCCGAACCGCCATTGCTAACCGGCACTTTATGGTGGCAGTGAATATCGTGGGAATCCATCGGAATTCCTGTCACTGCACATTTACCATACTGTGCCGCATACAAAGAAATACGGTTATCCGCATATTCAATGGTTCTGCCCTTTACAGGATTTCTCATCAGCCATAACATTGTCGCTGTGTCGATTGCAAGATTCTTATGAATCTGTTCCCGACCTTTTACCGTATATTTATTGATGGATTTCCTTTTATGCTGGGCATTCTTTGACTGGACATATCCCAGTGGAACCACCGGACGTCCATGAAGGAACCTCATCTGTCTGCTTGCTCCATACTTTTCTTTAATGAACCCATTTCTGAGCTGTCCCTTTTTGGATAAGTCTCCTTTCAGTCTGTTTCTGAGCTGTTTGTTGATACTGAAGGCAAGTCTGCTGAAGTCATGGGATACTTCTGTAGAAATACAATAGTATTCATGAAGTCCGGCAACTACAGAGTTATATTTCTGAAGCTGCATGAACTGAGCATTATCATCTGACGAATGAGCCAGTTTCTTTACTTCTTCCGAGACTTTTTCATGAGCCTTTTTGTATGCTTTATCGCTCATATGAGACCGAACCACATATTTCTTACCCTTTTTACGAACTTTCAGCTTGAACCCGAGAAAATCAGAATTCTGTCTTTTGAGATTTACTACTTTGGATTTGTCAGGGCTGATTTCCAGCCCCAGCCTGTCCTTTAGCCATAACTCTGTTGCCTTGTATGCTCTGACAGCATCCTCATGTGTTGCGCAGAAAATTTTAAAATCATCTGCGTACCGAACTGCATGCATCTCTTTTAATCTGCTCCGGCGCAGAGCCCTGTAAGCGTGGCTCTTAATCTCTGTTCCCTGCGCATTGCTCCTCGTTTTGAATTTTGTTTTTGTTGGCATCTCCTCCCATTGTGAGGCAATCCACCAATCCAGTTCATTCAATACGATGTTTGCAAGCAATGGCGACAAAATACCGCCTTGCGGGGTACCCCGTGCGGGATATGTTTTCTTCCCATCTGGCAGAACAACAGGTGCTTTCAGCATCTCTTTTATAATGCATAACAGCTTTTTGTCCCGGATTCCCAATGCCCATATCTGACGAATCAGCTTTGTATGGCTGATATTATCAAAGAAGCCTTTAATATCGAGGTCAACCACATGGTACAAATGCTGTACCTGTATCAGCCTCATGCATTGCGCAATAGCAGTCTCAGCGGAACGGTTCGGGCGGAACCCGTTGGAGTTCTCACTGAATTTTGCTTCACATATCGGCTCCATGACCTGCAAAATACATTGCTGTACGATCCGATCTACGATAGTTGGAATTCCCAGAGGTCTGGACTTTCCATTGGGCCTTGGTATCTCCACTCGCCTTACGGGTCGTGGATGATAATTACTGAATTGTTTCCGTATGAGACGGACGTATTCTTCCTCGCTTAACTTTGCAAGGTCGGCTATCGTCCTTTTATCCACTCCCGAAGTATCACTTCCTGTATTCCTCTTTATCGTTCTGTATGCAAGCTTGATATTTTCTTCACTCTCGATGATTTCCATCAGATGGTTGAAGGTTTTATCTTTCTTACTTTCTGCATACAGCCTGTCAAAAGTACCTTCCATGTCGTAATACTCTGAGTTGCGGATTTTTCTCTGTTTACTTTTCCTTTCTTGCTGCCCCGAAGTCAACACAGGCATCCTCTCCCTTCGGTTTGGATTTTCTTTGTCATACTCGAAGCTGTGTTTGTTGTGTTTTCATTTTCTTTGCTGAATTCGACTTGTGGCTATCCCTCCACCGCTTACTTATTCACGGCTTCACAGGTACTGTGCCACTACTCTCACTGGAATAAAGAATGGTTATTGCCCTCTCGCGAAGGTATTCCCATCCACCACATCACTGGCTTGCAACCGCCTCCGTGTTCCCAGCTTTCCACGTTCCGATATTCCTATCATTGGATATCTTTAGGTTCTTCCTCTAAGCCTGTATCTGGTCATGCATAACCGCACCGCCTGTAACGATGCATGGACTTTCATAACAACCAATTTTACTCGCCCACAGATACCACCATGAAGGGTGTACTGCCTTTCGACAGCATCAACGTTTAGACTCGTACATTCAGAATTTCGTCAGTATTTTCATACATTCTCACCATGGATATCCGACCCCCGGCATATAGGCAACACCATCCACCTCTGGACAGCTTTCGTGTCTGGTCTGAAAACCAGTCTTACGGTTGCTCTCTGCCGACTTCACCGAGCTCTATAAACTTTTGGAGAGAGCCGTTGCATGCTCCCCGCCATTCGGAGTATTAGGGTGGCGCTTCGGGACGTTACCCCCTCATTTCACCAATCGGAATATCAGTTCTCCAAAGTTTCGGGCTACAATTGCCCTTCGACTTTGTGCGTAAGCTTTTCACTTACGAACGTGTCGCACGGTTGTCGTTTCCATAACCTTCCATCAGGTTGATTACGCCCCAGACACCAAGGCCGGCACCGATTGCAACGACCAGTGTCTGAAGAATATTGATTGCACTGCTAAAAAAAGCCATAATCAAATGTGTGAACAAACGCTTTTTCTTATGGTCTGTAAGCGTTTGGCTCTACTCCTTTCCCTTTTATTCAGACCTTTTTTTACCTGTTTTATTTGCAAGGCGATCTTATCTTTATCTTCACTTTTTTCTCCTTTCTTCCTACTTTTAGATTTCTTTCTTGAAAAAACATAAAAAAATAGAGCATATAGATGGATTTTTCTACATGCTCTATCGCTTTTTGTTCTTTTTACAAATACTTGAAATTTTTTACTTCCTATCCAATTTTTTTGCCAGCACAAAATTAAACAAAAATGCTACTGTCACTATTAAAATACATATTATCGTAATCCACGCTGGTACTTTCATATCAAATTGAACTCTTAGCAACAAAGAAATTGCTAAAAATATACCTCCTATAATCTCTATAAAATCTAGGATCCTTTTTTGCATCATCTGAATTTTTTCCCTTTCTTTTACCCTATCAAACTTCCATATTCCATATTTTGATTGAATATCTGTGATATCTTCATCAGATATAAGTTCATCCAAAGTGACTCCAAGCTCCATTGCTAACTTTTTTGCTGTAATTAGATCTGGACATCTTGAACCGTTCTCCCATCGGCATACAGTTTGTCGTGATACGTACAGTTTATCGGCAAGTTGTTGTTGTGTATATTTTTTTTCTTCTCTGATTTTTTTAATGTTATCATTTAAAGCCATACTTCTTACCTCTCTTTCATTCATATCATATAATGATACCATTAAAAAAGAAAGAACCAGCATGGTTTTCCTATGTTTCCACTTTGGTAACATAGGAATTTTCTTAATTAATGATTTCAATTTGTCTTATTTCATCCTCTGTTACATCAATCCGAAACATCTCAAACTCTGTATCTTTTGAAAATGTCAGATTATGATTCAGATATTTTTCAACATCAAAAGCATTTTTCTTATCATAATCGGCAAGTTCCTTGTACCGTTTGTGCTTTGTGATGTCATACTTGTTGCTTAAAAACGGCCGGACTCCTCGAAGCTGTAAGATACATTTTTCTCCATCCATGACCGCCAGCTCATCTCTACTCATCAGTTCTTTTCCAGTCTTTTGATAGTTCAGTCCATAGGACCGGTTGCTACCTCTGGTGTCTGATGTGTTGTAAAGATCAATGGTTTCCTTTCCCAGGGTTTCTGATATTTCTTTCAGTGTGGAACTTTCCTTTCCCCCCAGGAAAAGAACAGTGTCACAGTTACCTGTGATCGTCTCAGCAGCATCCTTATAGATGGTTTTCAGCTGAGATTGTGACTGCAGAATGATAGAAGCGGAAATTTCCCTGCTTCGGATCGTAGCAATCAATTTGTCGAATTTTGGGATCTGTCCGATATTGCTGAACTCATCAAGAAGCAGTCGTACATGATAGGGAAGCCTGCCGCCATGCTCATCATCCGCCTTATCACAAAGCAGGTTAAAAAGCTGGGTGTACATGATCGCTACCACAAAGTTGAATGTGTCATCTGTGTCGCTGATGATGACAAACATGGCTGTTCTCTGATCACCGATCATATCCAGTTCCATTTCGTCATACGACATAATTTCTCTTAGTTCCTGAATGTCAAATGGTGCAAGTCTGGCACCACAGGAAATCAAAATCGATTTTGCAGTTTTGCCGGCTGCAAGCTTGTACTTGCGATATTGCCTTACTGCAAAGTGTTCCGGATTTTCTGCTTCCAGTTCTTCAAACAATTCATCCACTGCATTTTTAAATTCTTCATCATCCTCCCTGGTCTCACTGGCATTGATAAATTCCAACAGAGTAGAAAAGTTCTGTTCTTCCTCTGGTGCCTCATACCAGATGTATCCGATCAGTGCAGAATACAAAAGACGTTCGGCCTTGACCCAGAAATCTTCCGTTGATTTTTCGCCTTCACCCTTGGTATTTGCAATAATGGTATTGACCAGCTTTAAGATGTCTTTTTCACTCCGGATATAATGGAACGGATTGTAATGCATGGACTTTTTAAAGTTGATCGTATTTAATACCTTGATCCGGTATCCTCCATTTACCAGCATCTTCCCGCATTCAACGATGATCGTTCCCTTCGGATCAGTGACCACATAGGACACGTGATCCGTCATCTGCATAAGATTGGGTTTTACATAGAATCTTGTCTTTCCGGATCCGGAACCACCGATGACGATCACATTCTTATTTCTGGCATACTTTGGGGCTTTTGGCCGGCTGTTCATGGTCAGACGTTCCGTTTCTGTGAGGATGACATTGTTTTCAAAGACCGGATCCATAAAGGGTTCGATGTCTTTTCTGTTTCCCCATCTTGCAGATCCATACTCCACACCTTGTCGGAACTTCTTTGCATTTTTAGAACGATAGTAGACCACCAGTTTTAATGCACCTGCAACCAGAACACCTACTGTAAGATCCTGCAAAGCGATACTTGGCAGCCAGCTTAAAAATGCCAGTCGGAAATTGACTAACATCACGCCAAGTCTCTGGACCATGCTTTCTCCCAGGCAATGCCGGTACAGCCAGGATCCTTTATCTGCTACATAGAAGATAAAGAAATATGGGAGATTTAAGATCACCAGTCGTTTGACCTGGATCTTCTGTAATTTTTCCCGGATCATCGTTCCTGACCTCTGGATTTTTGTCTCTGCTTCACACGCTGGCGGTGCTTTGCTTTTCTTTCTACAGATTTCTGCAGTTTCTTTCTGACGGATGGTTTCTTCGCCTGTTTCTTTTTCAGTTCTACTCCGGCATATTCCCGGAAAGCCGCTGTCATCACATCCACATCTTTAGCCTTAAAAAAGACCAGATATTTTGGTGGATCAGCACCGACTTCTTTTTTCAGGCTGTAATCAATCCCGTACTTTCTTGCCACACGGTCAAAGGATTTGATATTTTCATCTGTGATCTTTATGTTGGAAAGCTGTACTCCCTGTGCATTCAGTTGCTTGATGGTCTGCTTTCCATGTGGCTTTTTCTTTTCAATCTTTTTTCGGGCTTTTTCCCTTCCTTTCTCCTGAGCCCGTCCGGTCTTTTCAGCCATTTTCACCTGCGTTGCTTTCTGTTTCCTCCGGTTGTCCATTTCCAGGAACTTCCGAAGGGCTGCTTTTAGCACACTGGCAGTGATCTTGACTCCCTGGATGCTCAGGCTGATCACTTTCTGATTTACTTCTTCCTGCAATTACCCACGTCCTTTCTTTCCTTTCATTTCAGAATGAAGACGGGCAATACAATATCCGATGCATGGAACATGTTTTCCATACGGACAGCCACCACATGGTGTTGTTTTTACTGCTTTTTTCTTTTCCGGAAGCAGATAGTGGCACTGTTTCAAGCTACAGCCTTTCTTTTTGCCTCCCCACCAGTAACAGTACTTGCAGGACCATGGCTTTTCTTCGCTGTACTTTCTTCCCTCAATAGCTGCATTTGGTTCTATGATCAGATCTTTATTAGTCTTCATTCTGTTCTTCCTCTTTTCTCATGATTTCTGTCAGTTTTTTCTCTGCCTGACTTCCGGCAGCAATGAGACAATACAAAACTGTAAATATTGCCGCTGCTCCCAGAAGAGCAACAAAAATAATGATATTTCTCATGGTTTCTCCCATCTAAAAAAGCGTCCACAGATTCCTTTCGGTTTCCATGAACGCTCATTCTTATTTAATTAGTGTTTCTTTTTTCTCATAAATGCAAGGGCTCCTGTACCAGTCGCACCAATGCCGAGAAGCATAAACCACAGCCACAGATTGGTGTTATCCCCAGTCTTTGGTGAATCACTGACAGGTTTTCCACATTCCGGTGTCTTTTCTGCCGGTTTTTTCTCATCCACCATAGTTACATGCTGTACTTCACAGGTATCCTTTACTTCGAATTCCACATCTTTTGCAACCAGATAGCCATCCGGTGCCGTTTCTTCACGGAGAGTGTATTTTCCGATCGGAAGCATTTCGATGTAATGTGCTTTCTCTGTACTGGTCCAGCTTTCCACAACTTTTCCATCCTGATCAAGGATTGTGAGTTTCGCTCCCGGAAGTTCTTTTCCGGCGATATCCTGTTTGGAGATTTTCACCTTCGTCACATCATCCTTCATCTCAACTTTCTGCACATCGCCAGTATCTTTGATCGTGAATTTCACGCTTTCAGCTGTCACATAACCATCGGCAGGTTTTGTTTCAACCAGTGTGTATTCTTTTCCGACAGTCAGCTCACGGATCACATGTGCTTCTTTACCGGAAGTCCATTCATCCACGATATTTCCATCAGCATCTACCACTTTCAGCTTACATCCTGGAAGTTCTTTTCCGGTTGTCAGACTGGATTTGGTAAATTCAACGACGGTTGGCTGATTATCAAAGGTAAAATCATAAGTGACTGTCGGCTGATCTTCACCTGCATACTCAAAGGTAAATTCCTTTACTTCATCGTTGGTTACGAATCCGTCCGGTGCATAGAGCTCTTTTACATAGTAAGTTGCTCCTATTGGAAGATCTGCAACAAATGTGATCTTTCCTTCTTCATCCGTAGATTTCAGCTCAATGATCTCATCGGCTTCGATCAGGACTTTACCTGTTGTCTCAGACTTAATGTCTTCTTTGGCAAATAATCCAAAGATAGCGCCTTCCAATGTACGGTCAGAATCTTTTTCTTTCTTAAGTACATTGACTTCTACTCTCTGGCGGTTGTTCTGCCAGTCTTTGTCATAGACTACAACTGGTGTATTCTGATCCACGTAAGTCAGATCTACATGACGGATCTCACCATCCAGTACATGACCGTAAGCAGTTCCTGTTTCTTTCACATAGTATTTACCAAGTGGAAGATTTTCCAGTTTTGCAATACCGGTTTCATCTGTCTTGATCGTTGCGATCAGTTCATCCTTTTTATAGTAATCGTCACTGACGCCATCGGCAGCCTTAATGTCTTCCTCAGCATAGACTTCAAACGTAACATCTGTCAGTTTTCCGGTTACATAGTTGAAAATGTGTTCCACCACACCTTTGACCTTATCGGCCAGCGTAACAGAATCCAGAAATTCTCCCTTTTTGTTGATGATGAGTTCACCAACCGGTACCTCGTCCTTCATTTCCACTTTCTGAACCTCTCCGGTATCTTTGACTGTGAATGTCACATCATTGGCTACCAGATAACCATGCGGTGCAAACTCTTCATGTAGGGTATAAGTCTCACCCACTTTCAGATATTTGATCACATGCGGTGCATCTTTGGAAGATGTCCAGCTATCTACTACATTTCCATCTTTATCCGTTACTTTCAGATAAGCTCCATCCAGTTCTACACCGGTTGTTGCATCTGATTTTGTGATCTCAACAGTTGTCGGCTGGTTCTTCTTTACGGATTTTAATGTTACTGTCTGTACATCCTGCCCCTGATAAGAAGCATCAAATCTCAGTACTTCATCCGAAGATACGAATCCATCTGGTGCTTTCAGTTCTTTTACATAATAGCTTCCAAGTGGAAGATCCAGTGTACATGCTGCCTGACCTTTTTCATCAGAAGTCATTTCCTGTAAAAGAGTATCTGCTTTGACGATCACTTTTCCATCTTTCGTCTGAATGTCTTTTGCATTGTAAATACCGAACACTGCTCCGGCTACTGTATTGCCTGTCTCAGCATCCTGTTTTTCGACCGTAATCGACACTTTCTGTCGTTCATCTGTGACAGAGATTTCTTTCTCGATCACTGCGGTATCCTGATCTGCATAAGCAAATTCGACATTTTCCGGCACCGTATTTAACACATAAGTGTCCGGTGCATTCTTCTCTTTGACATAGTATCTGCCAAGTGGAAGATTTTTTACAGTTGCATAACCATCTGTATCCGTTGTAACGGTTGCCACCAGTGCATCCTTTGCAAAGTACAAAGTTCTCTGTCCATCTGCATCTACCTGATGATCGGCAGTATAGATATCCTCTGCCGCATAGACTTCAAATTCAGCACCTGCAAGTCCAGCCATTTCATACTGGAAGTCCTTATCAAATCCCTTTAACACTTCACCCTGTTTATAGATCTTTAACTGACCTTTGACCGGGGCATTGGTATATTCCACATCAATGACTGCATCTCCTGTGACAGGATCGGTCAGATAAGCAGTATCTGTATCAACTGCAACTGTCACATAGTTTTTGGATATTGTGTACCCATCGGGTGCCGTCACTTCCTCAATCCGGTAGTTGCCAGGTTTCAGATTCTTTGGCAGTACCAGGTATCCTTCCTCATTTGTGAAATAGGATTTGTGTACCGTTGGCTTCGGATAGGATGTTGTCTGTTCCACATATTTCTGGTTATCCAGGTCATATACCTTGAATTCTGTATTTGCCAGGAGTACAGATTTCTGTGTTTCTGCATCCTTTTTGATGATCTTTAATTTTGCTTTGAATTCTTTATCCAGAAGCACTCGCCATGTCTGCGGTGTATCCGGATGATTCTCTGTGATCTTCACTATAAAATCATCAACCGGTGCATAGTTGTGTTTGCTTGTGGTTTCTCTTACCACATAAGTTCCATATGGAAGCGGAATCGATCTTGCATATCCTTTTTCATCGGTAAACATTTCTGCCTGGCCATCTGCAGTCAGTACAACTGGTCTGGCTGAGTCAAAATCATAACTTCCATCTGCTTTTACTTTCAGATCACTGACAAGCCATGCTGAAAAACCAACTCCCTGCAGAAGATCTGCATCGGTCTTCCCGTTGTTTGCTGCCTTGATGATCTGAAATGGCTGTTTGATGACAGTTTCTTTACATACAGAAGTTCTTTCTACTGTCGGAACAGTAGCACCTTCGTAAGTACAGTCCACCTCATGTTCTGTCGGATCCAGTACGTATCCCACCGGAGCACTAAGCTCTTTCAGATAATACTTTCCAAGATAGAGATCCGATACAGAAGCTTCGCCATTCTTATCCGTTGTCAGGGATGTGATCAGGCTGTCTTTCTTATGGATCGTTCCGGTTCTTCCATCCGGATGAACAATATCTTCCCTTGCATAAAGGCCATATACTGCACCTTCCAGCGTTGCATCACCCTGTGCTGCATTCCCTGTCTCAGCATCCTGTTTTGCAATGTTGATCTTTGCATTTACACGTTTGTCTGTTACATTTTTGGTCGTTGTCTTTCCGATAGCAAGAGTCACATTATAAGACTTTGTATCGATCTGATACCCTGTTGGAACAGAGATTTCTTTCAGATAAACAACTTCCTGTGTTTTCTCCATTGTGAGCTGTGAAGCACCATTCTGATCAGTTGCAGGCATCTCTGCGATCAGCTTTGTATATGCAGCATCGGAATAGATCCCGTACACTGCACCAGCCAGTGCATTTCCTGTATCCTGATCTTTCTTTACAATGGATACTTTGCATTCTTTTGTCCAGGTTACTTTAAAATCTACATATTTCTCATTTCCAACACCTTCACCGAAAACAAGAGCCAGGTCCTGTGTTCCGGATCCTGTTGTGATCTTATAAGCTGAATATTCCTTATCAATACTTCCTTTCATCTTAGAAGAGAAAGTAGCACTGACATTTTCAGCCTGATTAAGTGGTGCTGCCAGATAGAACTTTGTACTACCGGAAATCTCCACATTAGCCCCTGCAGCACTTGTTTTTCCGGTTGTCACATTTACAAGTTTTACACCTTTTGGCAGCTTGAAAGTGATCGTCTGCAGTTTATCCGCTTTGAATGTGATCACACTTGTTCGCTGGCTGTTTCCTTCCACATAAGCCTTTACATTAGATTCGGAAAAGCTCATATCTACAGACGGAATGTCCGGCATATTTACACAATAATTGTAAAGTTCCATTGCCAGGTTCTTTCCTGTTACATTGGTTCCGGATGCCCAGTCACTGGATCCATTTGCATAAGCTGCTGCAAGATGGGTAATGATGAATCTCTTTCCTGCCGGAAAATCCGGATGTTTCTCATCGAAGAAACCATTCTCATCACTTGCTTTTGTTCCGTAATAGCAGACCTTTGCAAGTGTCTTTCCATCGGCAAGTTTCTGGATCGTATAAGTTCCATTTCCCGGTCCTTTTTTCGATGGTTCAACACAGTATGCTGTCGCATTGATGCTTCCCCATTTCACATAATACGGACAAGTCAGATAAGAACCTAATCCATAATCTGCGTAATAGTACCAGGAACCGGCTGTGACTGTGACTGATTTTGTTCCTGTTTCACCGGAAGCAAGCATCATTGGCATATCAAAAGTAATACTTTCGCCTGCTTCAAGATCCGCAAGAGCAACTTCCTGGTCAACAGCTTCCTGCATAACCTCTGAGAGTGTGATCCCTGTTTCCGGATCAACGGTCTCCTGATTCTCCGTTGCTTCGATCTCTGCATCAAATTCTTTTTCTGTCAGTTCTGTTTTGCTCTCCGTGTCAGCAGCACCAGTTTCCTCTGTAGACGAGTCAGCCTCAGAATCCTCTGTTTCTGTCTTATCGGAAGAACCAGCATCCTGATCAGAAGAACTTTCTGACTGCGAATCTTTCTGCTGATCCGCTTCTTTTACCACGATCTTTCGATTGATCTGGTAGGTTGGGTGATCCGTTGTCTGTGGTTCTACATAATAGACTGCCTTATAGGAATTGGCATAATCGGTAGAAAAGTCATTCCCATCCGTATCTTTTGCTTCCTGAAATGTAACTTTTACTTTGCTGTCATCCTGGATCGTAAGACCGGTATAATCACTCTTTACATCGAAATTGTCTCCAACCTTGATCTCATAATCCTTTGCAGTTACCACTTCATCTTCATCCAACTGATCCTTGATCTCCTCATAATACGGAATCTTTTTTACAGATCCGGCATCATCAGAAGCATAGGCAACAGCGGGAGAGAGTACCGTCGATAGAACCGTTACTGCAGTCAGTAAACCGGACATCACCCTGCGTGCTTTCTTTTTCACGTTCATTCTCTTAAATCCTTCCTTTCTGATTCTTTTGTGTATGGTTATCTGTTAGTTTCTGCATATTATCTTTTATACGAAGATGATCGCCTCCTTTCCTGAAATTTGCGCTATTTGGGACAGTCAGCACAAGCTGAGATAACAGCACAAATATATGGCGGTACCTGTTTGTCACAAATACCGCCACATGATTTCTACTGTCATCCTCTTTTTAGATTCAGACATTTTATTTTGATTTAAGATTTAAGCGTTTTCCTGTTTTCTTTCCCGGATCCGTTCCTATATCAGTTTCCATCTCTGATACGTTTTCTTCTGGCAGACACGCAGCTTTTCGCTCTATGCATGTTCAAACCAAATATCACTCCGGGCAGGCTATTCATTTTTCAAGGTACATGAAGGTGTTCTATGCAAACCCTTCATATAACGAAACGCTCAGAGCCTGTTTTACAGTGGTCTAATTCAATTTTTTTAAAATTTTTTAAAATTCTTCGTTTTCCGCCTTTTTTTTCATCGTTTTTAATGCCCTGTTCAGGAGGTCATTTACACTCTGCTGTTTGATTCCCAGATAATCTGCAACATCCTGCTGACGCATTTCCTCAAAATAAACCAGATTGAGTACCGTCTTTTGTCTCTCTGTTAACTCTTTGATCAAAGCGTTCAGAATTTCTCTGTCGATAACATCGTCAACAAAATCTTTTGAAGATCCTCTCATAATCTCCGCATCATCTGTAACATCGCTGTTAGAAAATACACCATGATTGGTGCTGATTTTGCTCTGGCTGTATGCCATACGGTCTTCAGCCTCCATCAGCAGACGGATATACCAGTTTTCATTATCAAAGAACTCTTTATTGAATTCCTTGTTATCGCCAGTTACACTCACATATTCATAGTCATCACAACTATGAAGTGGAAATACGGTTGATTGATTTCCTGCTGTATAAAGTACATATCCGTGATCATAAACAGAGATTGTTGTATCTGCATTGATCATTTCCTTTACTACAACTTTGTGTTCCTTCAAGGATTTCACGCTTGGGATTCTCTTCTCCATATCAGCAACTTTCACGATTTTTTTCAGTTCTTTTAATGTCAACATAAAGGCCACCTTTCTGCCTTTCGGCTCCGGGTGGTCCATTCCATCTTTTATAAAATTCCTGCACAGACATAAAGAACTGCAGCACAAGAGGTCACGAACTCACCCGTTTTTTTTGAACGGGAGTCCGCGACTCCTTTGTAACGCATGTATCTGCGTTTAGATTAAGTTTGCCAGATTGCCTGGCTTATTCAGTTGCTATGTGCATCTTCTGATTTATTCTCTGTTTGCTCTTTGCGAAACATGGAATAATCGCCCATAGCATCGTAAGGACAATGCCTTACAAATTCCTGGTATTCGATTTCAGTCATCTTTGCTTCCTCCTTTGCGTCATGTTATCAAAATCTCTATTTACAATTATTTTTGCAAAAAAGAATTCAACCTCTATATAACGAAACGCTGAGAGCCTGTTTTACAGTGGGGTACGACAAAAAAATTTAAAATTTGTCGAAATACGTCAAAAAAGCCCGACAAAACAAATACTTCAACAATCTCCAAAACCAGAAAATACTTCTGATCTTGCAGTGTATCCGTAAATGTTTTGCCGGGCTCTTAGTGATTCCAGTCAGGTTCAGCTCCTTGACAAACTCTTGCTGTCTGGTGCGTTCTTGATGGTTCCTGCCAAATCCAACGCTTACTACAGACAGCTCATTCTATTCTGTTATGATCCCTGATTCATCATCTTTCGGGAATACGTCCGCATCCTGGACTTTAATTGTTCATCTCGGATGTGGATCGGACGAACCGACACCATATCATCCTTTACAAATATTTCCAATGTACTGCGACATTTTTTGCACTCCACTTCTGAATCGCTTTGTGCGCTCTTTTCAATAAATGCTCCGCATACAGAGCAGTGTACATGCCATTTAATAGCACCTGATCCCATATAGGCTTCCTCCTTTAAGCAATAAGATATTTCTCCATTTATTACTCAACGGACCAAAGGGAAATCAAATCCGCCTTATGAGCATCATGCCATCCATTCCGTAAGTGCCAAAGCTGCACGAACAGCACGATTTTTATTCTGATCAGATCTGCTTTGTCGATCTGTGCATCCTTTTTTATCCTTCCACCAGCTACCACACACTCTTTCCGGTATAAAAAATTCCGCTGTGATTAATTAACATGATATTTCAATAGTTTCAAATACATCACCAGTCAGATCACAGATGTCCTGGATCTGAATCTCAGTATCATCGATCCGTAAGTGGACTGATGGATCAAAAAATTCTACGGTTCCGGATAATGTATGGTACTGGCCAACTGACGGATCCTTCCAGGATTTTTGAAAATAAGTTGCCTGTATCTTCATCCCATATGCCAGGATCCTTAATTTCATATCCAGCTCATTTTTCTTTTCTTCGGATAAATCTCTTTTCGATTCGTAAATGATTTCCTGTTGCCGGATCGTTTCATCCAGTCCACGAAGTGCCGCAAATGGAGCAAACTGTTTTGCCCTGCGTCCTACATCCATGGGATGTCTCCTGGAAACCGGTCTTGATAAATATAAATACGGTTGATATTCACTTGCCAGCACTTTTTACACCTCCTCTAAGCACGGTGACCACCTATTTGTTCATTGCGTTCTCGATAAGTAGAACACTCTAGCAGGTTAGATCCACGCATGATCGCATTCTTTCCATAACGCTGCTTTACATTCAATACTGCTTCCTGTAAATGCCGTTCTTTATCGGTCTGTTTTGGATCATCAAACAGGCTGTACTGCACATAATTTTCAGGAGCAACCCTGTTCGCACACACCTCGATTCTTCGAATTCCGGTATATCTGTCCGCAATCCTGAGATATAAATCTTCCACTGCATCCATGATTTTTTTTGAACTGTTACTTCCTCTTTCGAGTTTTACGGTTCCTTTGGATGCCTCATGCTCATACCTGTGGTCATATGCGATCCATAAGGTGAGAGAGCTTGTCACCAGTCCTTTTTCAAACAGATCCAGGGCCAGGTTGTCTGTCATTTCCCTTACGATTACAAGTGCTTCTTCAAAAGAATAATTTCGCATCAGCACCTGACCATTTGAAAGGCTGTGTTCCTCCGAATGATAGTTCTTGATGTCACTCATCCGGCATGTTTCATAGCCCCATGCATGATCAATCAACAGCTCTGCATCAATCCCAAACATCTTATACAGCCAGTCTTCGGATCTTAAAGAAGCCATTGCGATATCGCCCATCGTATGAATCCCGTAACCGGCCAGTTTTTTTTCAGTCCGGGATCCAATCCTCCAGAAGTCACTTAATGGTTTATGATCCCATAGCTGCTCTCTGTAAGAGAATTCATCCAGGATTCCAATATGGTCATCCACATGCTTTGCTACGATATCCATTGCGATCTTAGCAAGATACAGATTGGTTCCCACACCAGCGGTTGCAGTGATACCTGTTTCCTCCATAACCTCCTGCATAAGCTTTACCGCCATTTCTTTTGCAGTGAGATGATAAAGCTGCAGATAGTTTGTCACATCAATAAAACACTCATCGACACTGTACACATGGATATCTTCTTTTGAGACGTACCGCAGATAGATTCCATAGATCTTTGCAGAATAATCCATATACAGCTGCATCCTTGGCATGGCTGTGATGTACTTTACACAATCCGGTATCTCATGGATCCGGCACCGGTTCTTGATGCCAAGAGACTTCATAGCCGGAGTGATTGCCAGGCAGATTGTTGACTTTGATCTGGTCGGATCTGCAACCACCAGGTTTGCTTTAAACGGATCCAGTCCACGTTCTACGCATTCTACAGAAGCATAAAAAGACTTCAGATCAATACAGATAATAGAAGTCTGATCCTGACTCACTTTTGTCACCTCCCATACGTCTTTCCTCTTTTTGTAACATGTATCCCATTTTGACTGTCAATGACTGTGCATCCTTCCTGTTTTCTTTAAAATACAGGAAATTCATTTCACATATTCATTGACAAAGGAGGAAATATTGTGTATCTTATAGGAAAGATGTTTCCCTTATCTGTGATTCACATTATAGGAGAGATATTTCCCTTTGTCAAGATTAATTTTTATTTTTTGGGAGACACATTTCCCGTTTTGCCTTGAAGCGGCTAATGAAACTTATAAGACAAGGTTTAGAAAGAGGTATGTTTATGACATTCGGTGAAAAAGTAAGATCATTAAGAAAAGAAAAAAAGATGAGTCAGCAGGAACTGGCCAGTATGGTTGGTGTTTCATATAGGACCATTCGATCCTGGGAAGTAGAAGGACGTTTTCCAAAACAAAATGTTCTGTATCAGAAACTGGCAGATGCATTACAGTGTGATGTTTCTTATCTCATGAGTGAAGATGAAGCTTTTATCACAGAAGCATCCGAACAGTTTGGTAACCGTGGTGCCAGACAGGCTCAGCAGATTCTGGAACAGGCTGCAGCTATGTTTGCCGGTGGATCACTGACAGACGAAGATAAAATAGCTTTTATGGATGAGATTCAGAGCCTTTATCTGGATTCCAAAAGACGTGCAAAGAAATTTACACCGAAAAAATATCTGAAAAACCAAGAGGAAAAATAATAGAAGGCGGAATTATTGTACACCTAATCTGTTACCTTATAGTTACAAGGATATTTCTGCCCTTTTTATTTTTTACTTTTGAGGTGATTTATTTGAGAAACACTTACATATATACAGAAACAAAGAAATTAATCAAGAAATATGGCACCAGGGATCCCTTTGAGATCATGAATCAGATGAACATTGTTGTTGGGGAAACTTCAAGATATAAAACACTGAAAGGCTATTGCTTCATGAGCTGTAAGACAATCTATGTCATGATCAGTAGTTTCCTTTCAGAAGAAGAAAAGATGATTGTTGCCGCTCATGAATTAGGACATATCATCCTGCATCGTTCCCAGCTGAAAATGGCTCCAATGCAAGATGATACACTCTACAATATGACGGATAATACAGAATATCAGGCCAATCTGTTTGCTGCCGATCTACTGATTGATGATGAGGAGATCGAAGATATGGTTCAGAACGAAGACTTGGATTATTTCGGACTCTGCAGCTCTTTGAATGCAACTCCGGAACTCATGAGCTTTAAACTATACAGCCTGACAAAACGAGGCCAGGCTTATCATATGCCGATGGAGATACAGAGTAATTTTCTGGCGAAATAATAAAGGATAAGATTGTTCAATAATAAGAAAACTATCGATTTATCTCACTGAAAGGGGGATCATTTATGTCAAGACATCATATGGAAAAGATAACCTGCCCTTAACAAACTTGTCGAAGCAGAAAACGAATAGTATATTTGGTGGCTACACCCCCAAGCCCCTGTAGAATCAATAAGAGACTGTGAGAAAAAGTCTGTAAATAAGATTCTTCTATGATATGCAAGGGTGGTGAGCTTACAGTTTGAGCTTTTCACCCTTGTTTTATATATAACAGTTGTTGAATGGCATGTCAAGAGCAGGCGGTTTTCCGCCTGTCTTGATCGTCGGTTTACTCGTTATTCTGGAAGACGACCTTCGTACATAATACTCAGTTCGCCATATACCTGCGCCCAGTTTCGAATCGTACTGGTCCATTTTTTCGTAGCCTCAAAAGTGGCCAGGTACAGCGCTTTTAAAAGGGCCGTATCGCTTGGGAATACGCTTCTCTGCCGATTCAGCTTCCGGTAGGTGGAATTCAGGGATTCAATCGCATTGGTGGTATAAATCACCGTTCTGACCGTCGTTGAAAACTTGAAAATTGGAGAGATGGCATCCCAGTTATCCTTCCAGCGTTTCATGGAATTCGGATATTTGGGAGACCATTTTTCAGTTACACGATCTAAGGCTGCCAGCGCTTTCTTTTCATCTGCGGCCTGATAAATGGTCTTCAGATCCGCTGCAAATGCTTTTCTGTCCTTGTCAGGGACATATTTCAGTGTGTTTCTTACCTGGTGTACGATACAGCGCTGATACTCGGTTTTTGGAAAAGCAGCAGCGATTGCTTCTTTGATGCCGGTTAAACCATCTGCACAGATGATTAATACATCTTTGACACCCCGGTTTTTCAGTTCGTTCATAACGGAAAGCCAGTATTTTGCGCTTTCGTTGTCGCCAACGCTGATGGTCAGAACCTCTTTCTTTCCTTCCGTGTTGATTCCAAGAATCACGTAAGCTGCAAGCTTTCGGATCACACCATTATCTCTTACGGAATAGTGAATTGCATCAATGTAGAGAATGGGATAGACTTCGTCCAACGGCCGGTTCTGCCAGTCTTCGATCTGTGGCAGGATCTTATCGGTTACATCGGAAATAAAACTCTCCGAGGTTTCAAAGCCATAAATATCTTCGATGGTTTCGGAAATCTGTCGGGTAGTCATTCCTTTGGCATACATAGAAATAATCTTCTGATCAATATCAGAAATATCTTTCTGACGTTTTTTCACCACCTGTGGTTCAAATGTTGATTTTCGGTCCTGCGGCACTTCGATTTCCATCGATCCATATCGGCTGTTGAGCTGTTTGCGCTTATACCCATTGCGGTAATCATCATTATCCGAACGTTCTGATTTTTCATAGCCGAGATGATCGTCCATTTCCGCTTCCATCATTTCCTTAATGGTACCGCCTAAAAGATCCTTGAGCGCATCCTGGATGTCTTCAGCAGACTGGATATCATACTCTTCCAGGAGCTGATGGATGATGTTCCGTTTTCCTTCGGTCATTTGTACTCGATGTACCGGTTTCTTTTGTCTTGCCATAATAAAAGGTCCTCCTAATGATATTTATTGTATCATAGAAGAACCTTCCAAACATTATTTTACAGAAAAAGTTTCATACTCTCATCAATAACGCCGGTACTGGATATCAAAAATCCCGCACCGGTGTTATTGATTATAATTATCTTACTTTGATAAAATGATAGATTGTCAGCTCTGCAAACTTGAATTTAACGTTCTCTTTTATGTCTATCAATAAGCAACAAAACAAACATAATAAGCCATATCCCCCATGCGATCCAACAGCCTATTCCTTGATATTGGATATCTATGATTATTCCAATAATAAAAGGAACTGACATAAACATCATTCTTTTTCCATATGCCTTACACATAGCATTCTCATCGTATTTCTTTCGTTCATCCGCTGATTTCATATTATAACCCGACAAGAATTTAGTAGCTTTTCCTTCTGATTTATAAAACCACATTCCAAACAAAAACATAATCACTGCCATCATAAAGTCAAAAACAATATAGAACATATAATACAATTTCTCCTTTCAGCCAATCACTCTTATCTCTTTGAATTTTCTACATTACTCTTCAGCTTTGACCAAACATAGCAAATCAGTATATCCTGACTGCATAAGTAATTGCTTAAAACCAGACATCACTTCTTCTTTTGTATAATTATTATTTTTCAAAAACTCACTATCCTTCTCACTAAGGTATTGGTAGAAAAGAGCTGCTGCCATTACCTCATTTCTGTCTGTATAATCAATGCTATCTAAAAGTATATTCTCTGCTTCGTTAATTTCCCCAGAATCAATCATATCAAGAAAATCTTTCAAATTTTTCCCTGATACTTCATATTTATTTTCTTTTTCAAGTTCAACAGAAACATACTTTTTCCCAAACATTAAAGAAAATAATACTCTTACCATTTCTTTTATCATTCGCATAATATAGTCTTTTTCGTCTGTGAAATACATTTTTCACCTCCATAACTACCGATTTTACTTTGTAACTATGACTTTTCCTTCTGAATCCAGAAGAGGTGTAATAGCCGCTCCATATCCAGATTTCCAACAAAGATAGTTAACCCCAGTCTCCTTATCTACAAGGATTTGGCGAACTCCTTCATCCTTAAGCTGACTTCTGTCTCTAAATGTAACTTCAAATCTTTCTTCTTTCTTTGCCATGTTTATTTCTCTTTTTTTCAAGCGTTAAATTCTAATTTAATAGCGCAAAAGGAAATATATGACATACACCCAACTAAGTAATCCATGAAAAATCGCCCAGCCGACAGACTTCCACGTTGTATAACTAATAACCATAGCTAATGCACTTCCAAAAGTTATTCCTGATTTTACCGTTTTCTTGACAGTCATTGATTTATTATCTTCCATGTTTGTTTCCTCCACAAATTCCGATTTCTCAGTTTCAAAAACTGGAAGTTATTCATTAATTCAGTTTCAATCTCTTCAATGGTAAGCATCCCCAACTTGAGGACGATTTGCATCTGTAATCCTTCACATCTATTGTTGCTTTATATAATCCCTGTACTCATCTCTAATCAAAGCATAGGAAATAAGATTAACAATTACTTCAGTCACATCTGGCTGATCGATATTCCATTGATAATCATTTTTTAAGCTCCCCAAATTAAACCGTTTTCCATCAATAATCTTCGGATATCTCTCTGCAACAAACTGGCGCAATTCATCAATTTTTCCGCTTCCTTTATTTCCTATCGCAATTCTGCCACTATGATATATCGTTACCTTGTCACCAATTACCTGTATGTTATCGTCAAACGAAAGTTGTAATGCATGATGAGTCTCTTTTTCATCATCATGAGCAATATTGAGACAAGTCTTAACTATTCCAGTTTTTTCAGTCCTTGCATATGTACTGAATGCAAATGAAATAAATTCTATATTGCCTTTGTATTCAATAAGAAAAGATCTATAGGGACCACCAAAATACCCTCCACCCGCATTGCCATATGACAATATTCGTATTCCGTAATCCTCAATAAGCTCAAATATACCAAAGTCTTTTTTGGGAAGTTTGTGCCTAATATCAAATAAAGCTTCTTCAAAATTGAATGCAGCCTTTGCAATATTAAAAGGTGTACTTTTACTTATAGTTTCTCCATAATAATCATCTGGATATTCGGCAAATACTTCTTTTAAATATGATTCCATTCGTTCGTATGGCATTCGTTCAGGAATACTCTCTTTTGTAATAACATCGTATTTTCCTTCCAACATTTCTGCATAATCAGGAACACTGTTCAGCTCTTCATAGCTATCAGTATCCTCTATATATTTATAACAATACAGAATGCTGCCATTACACACAATCGCATAATCCGCATTTATTAAATTACAATAATCGAATACTTGTTGATGTGCCTTTTCATCTAAAAATACATCTGGTGCTTTGCACTCTACAATCAGTACTGGATATTGTGTTTCATCTTTCTTGCCATGAACAACAATATCAGCTCTTTTTTTTGATGGGACATTATAATGCGACAAATGTTCCTCCACCAGGATTGCCCCTTTAGGCACCTTCAATTCATTTACCAAATATGATATCATCCGTTGCCGAACTGTTTCTTCTGGTGTTATATAAATTAATTTTTGTCTTATCGGATCCAGATAACAGTCTTTGCCATGTCTATTGTATACTTCTGGAAGTAATTGTTCTGCAATATTTATCTTCATCTCATTAATCCTGTGTCTTACTCAGTAAAAATCTTATTTTTGCTGTTACTTACTCAATAATAGTTAGATTAACCATTTTCTTCATTCTATCACAGCATCTATTATTCCGCCATCAGTCTTTCGAACCAGGTATCCATGACAATGATAAACTGGCCTGCTCCTGGCAATTCTTGCAGCATTTCGTCAAGAGTTTTCTGTTTCACATATTTCTGCACATACACCCAACAGGCAATGCTACTGGCTTCTGATACAATGTCAGCTATGGTTTTGCGCATAAGCTCTTCAAATTCAGTAATTTCTTCTTTTGGGACAACATCATACAGTGTTGGTGCCTGATGACTTAATTTTACGCCATTTTCATTTGCATCTTTAAGCAGATTTTTAACTTTTTCTCTTGAATCCTCCGGTACTTTCATGTACTCCCACATAAATGCTACCACATCGGACGGTGTGTCTTTTTTTAGTGGTGGTAACTGAATATAATCATTGTTTTCGCTCATTTTCATATCCTCCTCACGATATAATAAAATCAATAATACGTTCTCTTGTCATGTCCAGTACAGTATCTACAAACACTCCTGCAAACAGGATCAGATACAGAATTACACTCAGCGAAAACAGGAATGCAACCTGTACCCAGTCATGGTAACAGTATGCAGTCGCTATAATCAACAAAGTGAATGTAAACCCAAGGATTCCTCTGACAACCGCATAAGTCTGTACTGTCATCTTCACTGCCAAGCCGATCACAAAAAGGATCAGCCATAGCGGCAGTAATAATATCTTCCCAGCAAGTTTTAAAATAAACATGTGTACCTCCTATCTTACCAATCCTGCATATCATGGTTCACCTCTGCCTGATAATACCCGTTCATCGTGGACGGTGCATTACACAGAGCTGCCAGTAAATATTTCTTGATGTTCTTCACTTTTGTGGTATTTCCACGCATACAGTGTAGGACATACTCAATATGTGAATAGGTCAGCATCAGAAATTTTTTCTTCACCAGTGATGCCGGATACCAGTTACTGGCTATCAAAATCTTGTCGTTTTTACACATTACTGTCTCTACAATCAGGTTCACGATTTCATCAACCTGTCGCATATCGTCATGATGGGTTACTTCCAGTGACTCATAATCAACGGTCTCTTTGACCAGATTTTCATAAGCCTGATATTCCTCAGTAGGATTATCGCCATCGGATCGATTCTCATCTGCAGATACGATTTGATTAGATTTATTATCATTCATTTCAGTATCACTAAGATTAGTATAATTAGGGTTTGAAATGTAAACTTCTTGAAGTTTGTTTTCGGGACTTCTAGAAGTTTGATTTTGGGACTTCATGAAGTTTGAATTGTAAACTTCTGTAGATTCCTCATTTTCCAAAGAAGTTTGTTTTTTAAACTTCTTTAATTCCTCTTCGAATTTTTTCTCATCTGTTTTCTCAGGCATAAAGGTTTTCACGTAGATAACATTCACCTTTCCAAATCCCTGCCTGCGTTTCTCAATCAGACCAATTCCTGTTTCGTCATCCAGCTCTCTCATGGATTTGATGGCTTTATTTCTGCCACAGTTCAGTAATTCCATGATATCTTCGATGGAAAAGTAGATATATGCTCTGTTTTTGTCGTCAAACCACTGATTTTTGATGGAAAGAGACATTCGATCCAACATCAGTCCATATAAAATTTTAGCATCGCTTGATAAATCTTTAAAATAGCTGTCTGTAAATAATGCTTTTGGTATGCGGTAGAAGCTGAACTGGTCAGCTTCGGTACCGTAAAAATAATTAAATGTCATTTTTTTCTCCATAATTTCCTCCTTTCATTTTCTGCTAAGAAGTCCTCTTTTTAAACTTCTTTGACATTGTTTTCTTAGCTTTTTCTCTCCTTAACAGGACTGTTCCTGCATCCACTTTTCTAATAATGATTCAATCACCTGCTCCATATCTTTGGCTGTGTAATCATCCGGAAAGTACTTTGTTAGTTTCTTTTCCGAGAATGTGAGAGACCGGGATACTTTCTTTGCCATCACACAGTTATTGAAAATTGATAACATCTGAATCTGATTGATTGGCCCATCATTCAGCTGATTTCTGAGTGCTGCAATCTGTTTTGGTTTGATGAATCCGGTGTCGCTGATATATTCGTAGATCCATCCCTGTACTTCCTTATCGATGTAGGAGATATCAACAGCAACCGTGAATTGAAGCTTTTTGTTATCTACCAGATCAAGAAGTTCCGGAATAAGCTCTGTCAGTCGGATATAACGCTGAATCTGTTTAGAGCTTTCGCCTACTTGATCTGCAAGAATATTTCTTGATATTACTGGTTTCAACTTCTGGTCAATTTGACCAGAAGTTATATCTGTCCGACTTCCCTGTCTTTTCATTGCATCAAGTTTCATCTTATACGCAAAAGCTTTCTCACTCGGTAACAGCTCCTCTCGTTGAATGTTAGCGTCCACCATAGCCACAATGGCATCATCATCGGATAATTCCCTTACGATTGCCGGAATTGTTGTAAGACCTGCCAGCTGTGCTGCATGCATTCTTCTGTGACCGGATACCATTTCGTAATCTTCGTTTTCATCCATACGGAGAAGTACCGGTGTCAGCACTCCATTGATCTTTACGCTCTCTACCAAATCCTGCATCTTTTCATCGTCCAACACCTTGAACGGATGATTCTTAAACGGATGGATCTTACTGATCTCTATCTCCATTGCAGATTCTTCATTTACTACTCCGAGCAGTTCATCAATACTTGCCAGCTTAATCTTTTCACCACTTCTATTTTTCATTCTTCAAAACCTCCTGTGTTAAATTCATATATGCCTCAGCAACTTTTCCTTTTGGACAATGCATGTAGATACTTTTTCCCTCTGCACTGGTCTCAGCAGCTTTTACGGACATCGGAATCACATTTTCAAATACCTCAATCTGGCTTCCATAGGTTGTATGTACTCTTGATGCAATGTCCCTTGCGTAATTGGTTCTGAAATCTACCATAGTCAACAGAATGCCCTCGATCGCCAGTTTCCGGTTCAATCTTTTCTTTACTGTAAGAATGGTCTTGATCAGCTGTTGAAGTCCTTTAACAGGCAGATATGCGGCCTGTACAGGTATCAGCACGGAATCGGAAGAAACCAGTGCATTGATCGTCATCATACCAAGGCTTGGCATACAGTCGATCAGGATATAATCGTATCGGGATCTTATCGCATCGATATATTCTTTCATGATCATTTCTCTGCTCATAACATTTCCCATCGTTACTTCCAGTGCGGAAAGTTCAATGTTTGCTGGAAGCAGATCTACATTTTCCTGATGATGTAAGATACCATCTTCTAGATTAATTTCTTCTTCATTGATAACATCCATCATGATCGTTGCCAGTGTAATTCGAAGATCATCCGGTTCTTCATATCCAAGACTTGCTGTTAAACTTCCCTGTGGATCCGCGTCGATCAGCAACACTTTCTTTCCTTCTCTTGCCAGTCCAATACCTACATTTACGGTTGTGGTGGTCTTGCCGACTCCACCTTTCTGGTTTACTACGGATATAACTTTACACATGATTTCTTCCTCCTTTAACTTTCCCATGATTCTTTTTTCCATAATTTTAGCAGTGCCAGTATTTCCCGTTTCATCATTGCCGGTGTATAAGAATTTGGAAAATACTTGTGTAGTTGCTCATTGGTAAATGCTACTCTGGTGATCTCACCTTTTTTAACTTCACTCATGATTTCTTCCATCTTTTCTAACGATAACTGTTTTTCTTTACTCAGCTGCTTTATCCGCTGAGCCTGTGAGAGTGACGGAATCGCCTGTGCATAATCCATTGCTTTAAGCAGTTCTCTTTGTTCATTTTCTTTCAATGCAGCAATCTCTACTGCCGGACAAAAAGAAATAATCTCATCATCCAGTTTCTGCAACATTTCCGGTATAAGCTTTGTCAGTGATATATAACGCTGCACTTGTTTTGGGCTATCACCACAATCCTCACTGATAATATCTATCGATCGTTTTCTTGGTGTTTTGTGGTCAACTTGGCTCTTTTTTCGACCACTTTTTCTTTTTAGTACGTCATTCTTCAGTTTGTAAGCAAAAGCTTTTTCGCTGTAGCTGATCCGTTCTCTGTGAAGATTAGAATCCACCATACTTAAAATGGAATCATCTTCACTTAATACCCGGATAATCACCGGTACTTTACGATATCCCAGTTTCTCCGCAGCATGTTTTCTTCTGTGGCCGGATATGATCTCATAGTAGCCATCCGGTACTGGTCTGACGATCAGCGGATTTAAAATGCCATACTTCTCAATGCTTTCCTGCAGAAGAAACATTTCCTTATCATCTTTTACTTGAAAGGGATGTTCCTTAAAAGGACGAAGACGCTCAATCTCAATTTCTATGATTCTTTCTTCTTTTTCTCCTGATTGTCTGTTTGACTCAGTCATCTTGACTCCTTTCCTCCAGGATTCAGGAACTAAAAAATGCCTGCCTGGAACTTTTATAGATAGTAAAGTTCCAAACAGACATTGCTGTTTGACCATTAGCTGTAGCTAATAGAATTGAATACTGTTTCAGCTAATTTATGTTTGCAGGTTTGGGAGAGATTGTTTCTTTTCCCGCCTTTTCTCTGATTTACATCCCCGAATAAGGGGTGACAACGGAGCGGAACCCAAATGTTAGCTGGACTTCCTAAAACCCGTGTTTGCAAACCGGCAATTTTGATTAGCTGTCAGCTAACAAAAATCGGATTGCGTTAGCTGGAAATTGATCATTTTGAATGGAATTTTGTGTCACGAACGTGATTTGAAAATAACAAAAGCGTTCGTTGTCAGCTAATCCAGCTAACATTTTCGAACGCTTTGAAGCCCGTCGCCAAGAGGATTTGAACCTCCGACCCCTCGCTTAGGAGGCGAGTGCTCTATCCAGCTGAGCTATGACGACACATGCCGCAAACCCTTGATTTTACTGGGTTTCTGGGATTTTTCCCTTCGGCCATATATAAGATTATCAACTCTATTTTGAGTTGTCAATCTACAGATTTTTTCGATTTGGTAACATTAGAACGTTCCCCAAATTGGGGAATGCTTTGTTGTCACCTTTAGCATTATTCAGAATAGATTCGAACTGAAAGTTGTTTTTTATTTTTTCCCTTTGGGGAATGCCTCGGCTTTCTCTTAGGAGGCGAACGCTCTATCCTGCTGAGCTACAGAGACTTATATTAAATTGAGACTGGCAACGATCACTTTTCCCCGTAAGGCAGCTGGTAGAGCACAACCTTAGGAGTTCTAAAGGTCCTTTTGCAGCAAGTAGTTTCTAACCTCCTGTAATACCCTCTAACACCTTATAATACAGGAAAAGCGTGAGGTCTGTGCGGAAGATAGATTCACGAAATGTCCTGTACTGGTAACAAAAGTGTTAGCAACGTGTTAGCTGGCTCAGTTCCAGCTAGGAAACCATTTATCAAGATTATACGATACTCTTTTCCATAATGCAAGGAATAGACGTTTTGTGTGAAAACATGAAACGTCTATTTTGTTTGCCCAGCATGGGCGTTTTCTAATGGGTGAAAGTCCCAAGTGCGCGTAGGCAACAACGAAGCACATAGCCGAACAGCAAGGGTGTCCGCCGTGAGACGGAATCTGAAAGAAGCTGTAAGCAAACCTCTGACCTGACGGACAGGAACCGCATATAAGGCTCGGAAATACGGATAAGGTGGCAAAAGGCACTGAAGTCCAAAAGGTTGCCGGAAGTACGAGTAAATGCGGCAGGTACATGGAGGAAAAGAACACGCACCTTAACTGGGGAGGTCTCACAGGCGGTCTCATTAGCCGTAGTAACAACGAATTGTGAGAAGTCAGCAGAAGCCATAGTAGTGAGGAAGTTCCTGTAATGGGGACGGAGCGAAGGGCTGAACAATCAATCAGTTGAAGTACGTTCCACTTCGTAGCCGGAGCATACGCCTGTCGATGACTTCAAAGGCGGCAAAGGCAAAAGGGGCAGAAAGGAAACAACGCATGGACACAAGCAGTCTCATGGAGCAGATATTAAGCAGGGATAATCTAAATGCGGCGTATCTGCAAGTCGTAAGGAATAAAGGAGCGGCAGGCGTGGACGGGATGACCGTTGAAGAACTTGGCGCATATCTTTCGGAAAACGGCGAAAACATTAAGGAACAGTTGCGGACGAGGAAGTATAAGCCGAAGCCAGTCCGCAGGGTGGAGATACCCAAACCCGATGGTGGTACAAGAAATCTTGGAGTGCCAACAGCAGTAGACCGCTTTGTACAGCAGGCGGTGGCACAGGTGCTTACCCCGATATTTGAGGAGCAGTTTCACGACCACAGCTATGGATTCAGACCCAAGCGGTGTGCACAGCAGGCAGTCCTTAAAGCATTGGAAATGATGAATGACGGACACAACTGGATAGTGGATATCGACCTAGCGAAATTCTTTGACACAGTAGACCATGACAAGCTGATGACGATTTTCGGACGGACAATAAAGGACGGAGATGTCATATCGGTGGTAAGAAAGATTCTGGTCAGCGGCGTAATGATTGATGATGAGTATGAAGATACGGTAGTCGGCACACCGCAGGGTGGAAATATCTCGCCGCTGTTAGCAAATATCATGTTAAATGAGCTGGACAAAGAACTGGAAGCAAGGAGGCTGGATTTCGTCCGGTATGCAGATGACCTTATTATAATGGTCGGGAGCAGACAGGCGGCAGAGCGGGTAATGAAGAGCGTGGCTCGGTTTATAGAGGAAAAGCTTGGACTGAAAGTGAACGCGGAAAAGAGCAGGGTTGATAAACCAAAGGGCATTAAGTATCTGGGGTTTGGATTTTACTATGACTCATTTGCCAAAGGGTACAAAGCCAGACCACACCCGAAAGCGGCAGCAAAGTTCAAGGCGCAGATGAAGAAATATACAAGCAGGAGCTGGGGAGTGGGCAATGGTTATAAAATTGGGAAACTCAACCGGCTTATCCGAGGGTGGATAAATTATTTCAAAATCGGAAGCATGAAAAGGCTGTGCGCAAAAATGGACGGACAGATTCGGTATCGACTGCGCATGTGCATATGGAAACACTGGAAAACGCCAAAGAACAGGGAAAAGAATCTTATCAAACTTGGTCTGCCGCCAAATGCGGCACATGGCATTTCATATGCCAAAGGATATGCCAGAGTGTGCAGAAGCTGGAATCTCCACATTTGTATCAGTAAAGAGAGACTAGCTAAGTTTGGTCTTGTATCCATGGAAGACTACTACGCCGAAAAGGCTGTTACATGTTAAGTTGATTGAACCGCCGTATACCGAACGGTACGTACGGTGGTGTGAGAGGTCGGAAGGCGAAATAATCGCCTTCCTCCTACTCGATTTATATATGCAATAGCACCAAAACTTTTATTATTATGTATATATCGAAAATCCTATAAAAATTTTGATTTGTGCATGGCTTTTTGCACTTATATCAAGTATAATCAGGATAACGAAAGATATATGCACAGAAAAGAGGGATTGTATGCAGTTAAACAACTATTTAGAATATCTTGAAAAAACAGTAATGGCTTATTCAGATAAAGTAAAACGCCATTTAGTAAAACAATTCATTCAGCACGGAATTGCGACTAAACAAACAGATACTTCGGGACAGTTATAC
>ERZ1036407.220-NODE-220-length-53799-cov-32.967643_pt1 | contig 53799 bp, 58 predicted proteins | sample MGYA00514217_ERZ1036407 | MGnify/ENA primary metagenome ERZ1036407 (study PRJEB33795, sample SAMN09464943) | human gut metagenome | host: Homo sapiens | place: USA: Stanford, California | collected 2016-11 | study: EMG produced TPA metagenomics assembly of the... | reverse complement strand
TGCAATGCGGTATTCTATTAGCCATAGCTATATCCTCCTTGATTTCATCCAAGCAGACACCCAACTGATTGTTTACTACACGTCCCAGATCATTAACATTCATTTCTCCATACAGGCGTGATAATCCTGCCATATTCTTTTCATCAATATCCACTACTCTGTCTTTTAATTCCATATGTATTTTCCTCCTGATATTATCCTTTTACATAGAATCCTTTAGTCTTCAAATATTGAATCGCGCCTTTAAGCAGCGAACCATTATCAACTGTATGCTTCATGGTATCATTCCACACATAGGGCTTATGGCTTACTGATAATCCTCCATGCAATCCCTCGTTCGCCCAGGTGGCCACTTGGACCCCCGTAGCATTTACATAATTGTCCATAGCATCATAATCAATATAGATGTAAGCCACATACTTATTCCCTTGCATCCTTGCTTCTGTTTTCACTGCCGAATACAGAAAATCTCTTGTTCTCCGATAGCTCGATGGTGTCCAGCCTGTATAGTAGTCCTGTAAATAAAAGTTCAGTGTCTCATATACCTTGTCTGCCATCTGATTAACCATACTCTGCATAACCGGAGCCAGGGCAGAGGCCAGTTGGTCCATGTTACTTATGCTTCTTGCCATTCCTTACCTTCCTTTCCGGAGCTTCGATAACTATTACAGATTTCGCATTATAATCGCTCCTGTCATTGATGAACACTTTAAAGTGCATGTAGTACCCACATTCAATATGTTCTCCATACAGATTTGACTTGTGGATGAAATATGTGTTGCCATCCTCGCCACGTATGAATCCATACCCCTTGTCGCTAAAATACTTTGTTACCTTCCCATACATAACTTTACCTCCATTTTTAGATTTAGATATCATATGAAACTACCATTTCAAATCGTGCTCCTACAATGCCCCTGTAACGCACCAGAATGGACGAGAACGGGTTTAAATGCGTTGTGTGTTCCGTTCTTAGGTTCAAATATAGGTGCCGTGTGTTGACCTTTAAAAGCTGAGCATTATAATAAGCCCATGATAAAAAATCATGGACTTATTAAGAAGTTCAGATATTCATATGTTTATAAAACGCCCATAAATACTAGGATTATTCCTGTTTTCCGTACCCAAATATGGTCGGTTTTAAGCGGTCTAAAACGGTCTGAAATGACTGTTTTTCATGTTTTATAAAACCTTATAATTCCCATTTTTCCTTGTAAATAAAGGGTTTTTGAGAATTACACACTTTTTAGAACTTTGTATCGATTCCCCTCAGCTCCACTCTGGATAATGTCGGTTTTTCCTTATTTTATAAGGGATTCCGGCATTTTCTTTTTAGAAATGCTTGATTACCTTTTAGCGGTTTTGCTTACCTTTTTAGGCTGTTTTCATTGGAATAGCAGCCCGATTTATCTGTTGTGTTTTGGTATTATTATTCTTATTACTGTAGAAATAGTATTGTCTTGTACAGTTAATATCATTATGTCCCATCTGATCAATTATACCGCTTTCGTCAACATCAGCATCAATAAGCATTGTACTGTAAGTTTTCCTTAACTTATGAGGAGAACGTGGAATAATATGAAGCGCATTACACCCACTGACAATGCGTTTCCTGTATGTAAATGTTTTTATCCTTTCGCCATGCCGCATAAATAGAAATTCACCACATAGATTCATTTCTCTTGCCCTTTTAATTACCCACATGGATTCATCAGGAATTACAACATATCGATCTCCTGCTGCCTTTCACCGATTGAATACCGAACCCCTCTTTCTAATAAGCATGAAAACTCTAAATTTGCGCTCTATCCCTAGTTGTTTGGTGGGTTTAGTAAATAAATTATTTCGCTGCCGAACACAATACCGAACTTCCTTTTCATTAAAATGGTTCTATACTGAATGTTGGGGTGTGCTGAAAAGCATACTTCCAACATTCTTTTCGTTGTAATAAAATACATCTATAAGAAGTCTCCTAAACGCATTATCCCGACCAAAGTTTAATGTTACGGAGGTGACCCCTTATAGATGTACCCTAATTATACCAAGGCTTTCCTTAACTTGGAAGGTGTTTTTATTAAAAAAGTGGTTCAGGCAGACTCTTTCATTAAAATTTTCATTCAGTCCCAACCGGTAGAACAGACTTGTCCCTGCTGTGGGGCTAAAACAAAACGGATTCATGATTACCGTTTACAAGAAGTCCAGGACATTCCCTTACTGGGAAAACAAGTAATCCTGCTCCTTCGCAAACGCCGCTACCTCTGCCCATATTGCCGCAAACGGTTCACGGAACCCTATTCGTTCCTCCCCAGCTACCACCGTAGGACCCGCAGGCTGGCATTTTACATTGTCTCCCTGCTCCGGCAGACCTTTTCCTTAAAACAGATCGCAGAGCTTACCGGTGTTTCCGTCCAGACGGTCTGCCGCCTTCTGGACACGATTTGCTATCCTCCGCCTGACCAGCTTCCACAAGCGCTTTCCATTGACGAATTCAAAGGCAATGCTTCTACCGGTAAATATCAGTGCATTCTGGTTGATCCGAAAAAGCGCCGGATCCTCGACATTCTCCCGGATCGGACCCAGAGCCATCTGGCTGATTATTGGCGGAACATTCCCAGGAAAGAACGCCTGAAGGTAAAGTTCTTCGTCTGCGATATGTGGCGCCCCTACACCGAACTTGCACAGACCTTCTTTCCAAACGCTACAATCATCGTGGATAAATATCACTTCATCCGGCAGGTGACATGGGCGATTGAAAATGTACGCAAACGGCTGCAGCGCTCCATGCCGGTTTCTCTGCGTAAGTATTATAAACGCAGCCGGAAACTCATTCTGACCCGCTATAAAAAGCTGAAGGATGAGAACAAACAGGCCTGTGATTTAATGCTTCACTATAGCGAGGATTTGCGTCTGGCACACCGCATGAAAGAGTGGTTCTATGATATCTGCCAGATGGAAGCGTATCGTCAGCAGCAGAGGGAATTTGATGACTGGATTGCGAATGCACAGAGCTGTGGGATCAAGGAATTTGAGGCCTGTGCTAAGACCTACAGGGCCTGGCGAAAAGAAATCCTGAATGCCTTTAAATACGGATTGACAAATGGTCCCACAGAAGGATTTAACAACAAGATAAAGGTATTAAAACGGAGCAGCTACAGAATCCGGAATTTCAAACGGTTCCGAACCCGGATACTTCACTGTACATCATAGGATAAAAAGGTCGGTAATGCGGAGGCTTATTTGGCATGCCCAAAATCAGTAAAACCTGGAACTAAACATAAAAAGGGCCCTTTTCATAGAATTGGGGCGGGATTTTAACAAATCCCACCCCAACTATTGACAAAGAGCCCTCTTGAATCCTTTACAGCCTTTTCAAGTAATTTATTTTTGAAAGCTTCTTTATCCTTTATTGTATAAGAAATATCAAATTCTGGATGGCATTCACATCTTGAAACGTTATCCAGTATCTTCCCCAATAAATCATGATCCAAATCAAACTCAATTTTCAATACATGGCTATACTTATATCCTTTAAAGACTCGTTTGTATTCGTCCTTTTTAATTTTTTCAGTTTTAAAGACTGAATCAATCTCAAAGTTAGTTGTCTTTCATTGATTGCTTCCCTACAATTCTATTATTATTGATTAATTGGCCGAAAAACGTCTTATATCTTCTCAATGGCATTCAAATATATTCTTTTTGTAGGCGTGGGCACCAAAAAGCGTCAAGCGAAAATACAGTATTATGCTGATATTTCTTTATATCGCCTATAAGCGGTTAACAAACTTGTATATTCATCCTCTGCCCACTCATAAAAAGGCACATTATCAGTGCCTTGTAATTCTAAAAGCCAATGAATAGCCGGTATGCACCAAAAAATCCTGCCAACAAGCATTTCTTCTTCTGTTAATTCTGCCAAACCTGCCGAATTTTTATAATTATCTATAATAACAGAAATATCAGCATCAACTTGTTCAGCTTGACGAAGCAATACATATAAATCAGAATAAAAAGGTGAAAATTGTGCCGTTGCCCAATCAATAATACGAATATCACCCTTCGAATAAATCATATTTTTAAAATGCATATCATAATGGTTCAGAAATATTGGGTATTTGCTATATTTTTCATAGCTATCACTGGTAAAGTTTACTAAACCACTTATATCAAACGCTTTTGAAATTTCATAAAGATGATTAAGTGTTTTTTCTTTTGATAAATAATACTTTTGCAATATTGTCTCGTTAACACAACTAATGTTATTTCGTGATGTTCTATATAAATCCCCGATTTTTAAAGCTGCTTTATATAAATGAATAGCTTGTGGAGCATCACTACACGTTAATCCGTCAATATATTCAAGAACAAACTTGCTTTCACCCTGTTTTCTTTTACTTGCAACAACATGTACATGTTCCACTTTTAAGGGGGTTAAAATATTTTCATATATCTCAAGCTCATCTGAGCCATAAGGCACTATAGAACTTTGACCACAATCATTAACTTGATTTTCTATTTTTTCAATATAAGTTACCCCATTATTTTCAGTTAGCATGCTTGTTTGTGAACTTACCCATTTTTTCAATATCTTTCTGTTAAAATTTTTATCAAAGAATATATCATTCATATTTTTTATTCCTACTTCTCCCAAATTTCCCTTGAAAAGATTGTACCATAACTCCTGCTTGTTTTCCACTTCATTCGAGGTATATCTATGGATATCCATTTTGAAAAACTAATAGTGTTCCCAATTATCTTGCATTACTGATGATAACGTTAATAACCATACCAGCAGAGGAGCGAAAAAGGCCAGGGATATGTCCCCAGCCGTATAACCTCCTTTTAATTTCCCAAATCATCCAAACGACTCCTGATTACTGATTATATCAATGTAATAGCCAATATCATCTGACTTATTCCTATAAAGCTTCATGTAAAAAGTCCCTGTACGCAATATCTTATTTGTAACAACATCAGTTTTTGCGTATTTCAATTTCATGTACAAAAAAGTTCCATCAGAACTCTGTTCACGGTCAAAATACCCTATTCCATCTTCTATACGCAATGGAACAAACATTGTAGTTATATCAGGATTATTCAAGTGTTTCTCTGTATCCGCAGCCAGAAGGGAATTCATTAATTTCTGCCTGTCCTCATACATTAAATACCGGAGCTGTCCATATGTAAAAGACGGAACATAAAATTGATCTTCGTATAGGTTCAAAAGGCCTTCGGCAGCATCTTTGAAAATCTCTTCCTGATATGAATTCAAAGAATACATGTGTCGTACAAATCCTAGCTTCCACGCACCGTTTTTATCAACTGTATAACCATCCGGCGTAACTGTATCACTCAGCATACGTCCTGTATCATCAAAATAATAGCACTCAGCAATTCCATCGTTATTACCATCAATCCACATCCATGTGGATATGGGAAATGTTCCGTCTCCGTTATCATACAACATGCGGATAAATCCCCGTCAATTCCTTGTTTCCAAGTTCCTGCATATGCTTCCCATATTAAGGTGCCCGAAAAAAGCATCGAAAGTGTAATCATAGCGATCCATTTTTTTACTGTCATCCTTTATTTTCCTTTCTCCATATAGCGGTAACTCAAAATTATAGATATGAATTATAACATATCTACAAAATAAAAAGAACTGCCTTCCAACCAGAAAACAGCTAGAAAACAGTCCTTCTCAACCAATTTGTCATTTTACAAGTCATTCCGCACTAATAATCAGCTACTCAATTAAACCTTGCGCATAACACCCCATAGTCAAACATTTTCATGCACAAATATTCTGTAATTAATTCATAGTTATTTATGATAACCTCTATGTCCTTATCCTCTTCCCCATCCACCCCCAACCTTTGGCATAGGCGCTGATAAGCACTCATTATCTCTGCATATGCCTGTTCACACACTTTTCCCTCTGAGAATTCATCCTTCACATACTTACACTCTTCAGGCGGATTATCTTTAAAGTCTAACTTCCCATTCATCAAATCATAAATTAGTTTTTTGTACTCCTCCATAGTTCCCCCATTTATATTTTAAATAATATCACTATAAGCATAATTTTACCCCGTTTCTCCCATAATTATATTACGCCGTCATTATGCTGTCAATCAATATTTAGCCGTCATTTTGACTTTATAATGAGGTCATATGACTTATATGGAGGTAACACGCATGACTAACGAAATAGCAAAATTCACCTTACGCACTGATTCCGAATTAATGAAAAAATTACGGATTGTAGCTGATTATAATGGTCGTTCTGCCAATCGTGAGTTGGAAGTGCTTATAAAAAACCATGTTGCTGAATTTGAGAAGAAGCATGGTAAAATAGACCTAAATTAATACTCCAGGAATAAAAGAAGAAACCGAATTCCCATGTTGGGAACCTGTTCCTTCTATAATGTGTCCGTATTAATATGTGGCTCTTTCAAAAACACAAGGTTGACTCCCTTGGTAAATAATTCCTCATATAGAGAAAAACCTTCCTCTGCATTCCTGGACATTCTGGAAAATGAATGAAATATAATCGTATCTCCTGTTTAATTTTTTGAAAGTATCTTATCCAGCCCTTTTAGTATTACTTTTGACGCTCATTATTACTGTTACTATAATTATTATACCATACTAGAAGGGCATTTCCTTTAATTTGTCAGCAGGGTCCATAATATCTGTTTCTCTCCCAGCCGTTTAACACTTGAACAAAGGCTCCATCCGAAATTGTATAGATATGACAGAGCTAAAATCACAGAGCTAAAATAGTAATCCCACGGTTTATCTAAATCCGCGTTTGCAATACAATCTTTTACAGAGCCTATGAAATCCTCATAATCTGCACACCACCACGAAACAATATACTCCCCCCACAGCATTCTGCCCAACCCCGGAATGTATTGTCCGTGAGCAAATGTGAAACATGATTATCCACCAAAAAAGTACACAAAATAAGCTTTCAACTCCAGCAAAGTTTGTGCACACTTTTTTGACAACAGGTGATACTATAATAGACGTAACCCCCCAATACATTATATAGTTTTTGCTACACCCCATAAAAAACGAAATACCTTCTCCTAAAATGGCCAGTTCCCCGACTGGCCATTTTACTTTGTTTTTTTACATTGTCCACCGGGCATACTCTAATAAGGCGTTTCATCATCCAGCAGCTGAATCCGGAGCACATCACTGACCTGAGCCGGAGATATCTCCAAAACTTCTCCGGTATAAGTGACTGATACGGTATTCCCTGCCCTCAAATCCTTCAGCGTTATGGGAACACCTCTCCATATAAGCTCTGTTTTATCTCCCACTGCCAGTTCAAAGGTCCCGCGTCCATTGATATCATTTATCTCCAATCCCTGAACCAGAAGGCGGTTTTCCCTTATCTCCTCGATGACAGCATAAAATGTGGTTCCAACCAGTGGTTGGACGCTCCTTCTTCCCCCATAGTAGCCGCCGGCCGCGGCTAACAGAACAGCCAGTATAATGCTTACAGTATGTACAATCCGTTTCATATTCCACTCCCTTTGCTTCATTCTTATTCATAGAATAACATTACAGGAAGATTTTTTTAATAAATAAACTATTAATTATTCTTACGTATTGGCAAATACTAAAGACTTTATAAGACGTTAATGCTAAACTGGTAAATAACATTTATCCGATTCAAATATGATTTATTATAAAGGAGACTTCCATGAACACATCAGCAAAAAGCGAACATACCGGAAACTCCGGCTTTAAAAAGGAGGTTCTGGAGTGGGTCAAAATTCTGTTGGCCGCTGCTGCCATTGCCTTTGTCCTCAATACCTTTGTCATCGCCAACAGCTACATTCCTTCCGGTTCCATGGAGAATACCATTATGACAGGTGACCGGATCATCGGTTCCAGGCTTTCATACGCCTTCGGAGCGCAGCCTCAGAGGGGGGATATCGTACTCTTTGACCACAAAGCGGAGCCGGGCAAGGACAAGACCCGGCTGGTAAAGCGAATCATAGGACTTCCGGGGGAAACCGTGGATATCCGGGATAATCAAATATACATCAATCAGTCGGACACTCCTCTGGATGAGCCATATCTTCCGGAACCCATGGACTCAGAGAACTATCATTTCCAGGTTCCGGAAGGCTGCTATCTCATGCTGGGTGACAACAGGAATCATTCCAGGGATGCCCGGGACTGGTCAGATCCCTATGTTCCGGAGGAAGCCATAACTGCCAAGGCATTATTCCGCTATTTTCCAGGAATACACTGGATTTCCTAACCCTTATTACTGATACAGACAATGAAAAATACGTTACTGATAAATATTATTAACCTTCCAGGCTCCTCCAAACTGATACATGGACAGGCCGGAATCCCCTCCCAGCTGCGCTCCGGCATTTCCAACTGCCTGCAGCCCGGATGCGTCCGTGGCAGTAACCGAATTACAGAGACGGTCCGTAAACAGCCTGCCGCCGCATTTAGAAATGAAGCTGGCGGCGTCACTATATTCCGCTGATGTCCCATCCTCGTAAATTACATTCACCGGATAACTGCAAATCCTGGAAAGAGTTTCAATATCTCTGTACGAAAAGCATTTCTGGACTGTAGTGGCTGCTTCTTCCAGGTTTCCAATTTTGAGGGCCCCTGAAGCGCTGCCAGCCTGGCTGTTGTAATCACTGTATATGTTGTTGATCTTCCATTTTCCTCCAAATTTAAACAGACTCAGACCTGCATCGCCGCCCATCTGTACTCCTGCATTCCCCACTTCCTTTAACTTTGAAACATCTGTGGATGAGATGGCAGACTTCATTCCCTCTGTGAAAACGGGACCGGACCCCAGCGCCAGCAGCTCTGATTTGCTTTTAAGTTCAGTCAATTCGCCGGATGCATATGATATGGTAAGAGGAAAGCTGCATAAATCCGCCAATGCATTCAGGTCTTGTTTCTTAAATGCGGATTTTATCCTGGAAGCCGCGTCCTTGATTTTTTTCTGTCCCTCCCGTCTCTGCTTTGCGGAATAAGCAGCCGCGGGTTTTTTGGATGCAGCATACACAGGCATTGCGGGAACTGCGTTTGCAAGAGCCAGTGTACAGATGGTAATGACAGCTAAATGTTTTTTCATGGTAAATCTCCTTTTCGTCTTAATTATTTTAAGTTCCATACGGGTTCATACAATTAGACGGGAGAGCTTTCATAAAAGTTGCACACATAAAAGATTAACAGGCACTCGCCCTATCTCTCCATAACTCTCCATAAGTGATACCCGTATTACCTTTTTGGGATTTCTACTTTCCCTAACTCGGTCTATCACACCATATCACGCCGTAAGTTTAGTATTACGATAGTATAAAGAAAAGCCTTGACTGGTTGTTGTTCCTGTCAAGGCTCTCTTTGTTTTCTCCACTTATTTTAATGTAAAGATTTCTGATGGGAAGTATCGTCCACCTGCTTCATTTTCTTTTATGCTGTCTTTGTCACATACGACCTTGCCAACATCTCCAAAATCAACTGTTATCGTGTTCCATTGACTGTCGTAATCAGTAAGTTCAAGTATAGCGTCTGTGATTGAACTTGTACGAGAGATTGCCAAGTCCTCTATTGTAAGAGGGCTGGGGTCAGCTTTACTCAAATCAACTGTTACACACAAATCTTTGTCTTTCAACGCAACATCTGTGATTGCTTCATTGTCACTGTCAATAGCACCAGAAATAGCGGTTTTCACATCTTCAACGAATTTGTCAGATGTTGCTTGCTGTTCTGTTGAACTGATAGCGTCTTTTGCTCCGTCCTCAACACCGTTCTTTGCTCCTGTGTTTCCAAAGATAGCGGCCAGAATAACAACAATAATTACCCAAAACCACCACTTCTTGAAAATCGGTTTCTTGACATTGCTTTTAGTTGCTTTATCTTTCATAATGCCATACCTCCAAGTTTTGGTTGATATTAGCATTATAGCAGAGTGTAACACAAAAGTACAGTATAATTTTAACTCACTATTGTGTCATAGTTTTATGTGCCTTGTCAATACTATAATGTAATTAAAATCAATGGAGGAATTGCATTATGGAGAAATAAGTTTCAGATAAACAGATGAGGTGTATTCATGGAAAGAGAAAAGGGCATTGCATACTGCGGGCTTGCCTGCTGTGTGTGCAGCGAAAATGTTCTTTGTCCTGGCTGCCGCAGCGGCGGCTGCCCGGGCAGAGAAACCTGCAAACCATTTAACTGCTGCATAAAAAACAGATGGGAAGGATGCTGGGAATGTCCTCAGTTCCCCTGCAGTGCTGTCATCTTGCAAAAAACCAGGATTCAGGTATTTGCAGATTTTGCTAAGGAATATGGCATGGACTCCCTGATAGATGCCCTGGAGAAAAACCAATACCGCGGTGTTTTATATCATTATCCCAATTTGCTGATGGGAGATTATGATAGTTTGAGCAGCAAACAGGAAATTCTGCATCTCCTGCTGAATGGACCGCAAGACCGTATAAAAGGCGGCATTTTTATGCAATCATTCATACCGTGGCTTGACCGTATAATGGCCGGCCCCCTGCCGGAGGAAATCATTGCCGTCAACTTTAATCTCTATGATGACGGAGACAGCTGCTGGTCCATGGAGTTCATAGGAACATGCAGCTTTGACGCGGATGACCCGGACTGGGCCTGTGACGAAGTATTTATTTCCCGTGACAGCACTCTCCACTGGGTACAAAATACCGGCTGGCAGCAGGTGCTGGAGGATACGGTACATACAATACGTGCTTATCTGGCAAATGGAACATACGTCGGCAGGCTAAAGGCGTATCAGGGAATCGGCACAGGGTTTGTTGATGGGGATATCGTCATTCTGTATGAAACTCCCAAAGAATAGCAAAGAACAGGCTGGCAATACGCGTATATAAAACAAACAGCATTTCGTGCCGTATCGGCCCAAAATGCTGTTTGTCTATGTTTGTCTATGCCCGGCTATGTCTGTTTACGCCCGGTTATGTTCGTTTATTCCCGGTTATGTCCGTTCGTATTATGCTGCGCCAGACAGCTCTGCACACCTTTTGGCTAGAAATTCCGGCAGGTTCCCGGCAGAATCAGATTAAGGTTCTGCCTTCCACAAACCATGCAGGTTGCAATATGCGTATGCAGCCTCTGCCTCATCTCCTTCACAGAGCATAAACTCTGCCTGCGGCTTCTGTCCCGGCTGCAGCTCTTTTCTCTGATTTCCCTGTCTGGTAGCCAGAGCAATCCACTGGATATAGTGTTCCGGAATCATGGGGTGCTCGGCTGAGCCTACTGTGACTGTGACCTTAGACCCATCTATCTGAATGACAGGCACATGCTTTTCAACTGCTGCATCTGTGGTGTTTGGAACCAGTTCCTGCATCTTTTCCCCACAACAGGCAACCGGGACACCGCTGCTTTTCACATAGGCAATTATGTTGCCGCAGTGATTACAAATATAAAATTTCATGTTGTACCTCCTTTTTTATGTATGGTCTGAATCCAGTCTATCACAATTCTGTCTTATTGCAAGACAATGGAGGAAAATTAACAATAGCATAACAGCTATAACGGCCGTAATCAGGCCCTAATCAGCATGATGCTTAGCCCGGCCTGTCTATTCACAAACTTCTCACATTCTGTTCATAAATCCGTTACAGAATCATAAAATTCTCCTCACATTTTATGGATATACTAATTTATGTAAAGAGCTAATGCTAATAAAACTTTTTTTCATAATACTCGGCCGGAGGGATGCAATCCTTCCGGCCTCCTCCTTTTCCTTCAACTTTCTGGATTCTTTTTACTATCCCGGCATATGATAATTAAAAAAGGATATTTTTTTATGAACTATGAAAATCTGACTCCCGTGGTCGGGGTCATTACCAACATTTCCACGCAGGATGGGGATTGCTGCACCCAGGTTATAACTCTCAGTGTTGAGGGCCAGCCCGTCAACATGATTCTCTCCGACGACACCTTTGTGGTGGATACCATGCGCCTGATGCCAGGTATGCGTGTGGCTGCTTTCTATGATAACACCCTGCCGGTCCCCCTCATCTACCCGCCTCAATACCAGGCCGATTTAATCGCCGTAGTCAGGCCGGAGGAGGATGTAAACCTTTCCTGGTTTGATGAGACTCTCACTGCTTCTGACCAATCCCTGAAGCTGAACCTGTATCAGTCCACAGTTTTGTCAACCTTAAACGGCCAGCCCTATTTCTGTTTCCCGGCAAATCATTTCCTGCTGGTATATTATGCGGCTGCCACAAAGAGCATACCGCCACAGACAGCTCCTAACCGGGTCATAGTGCTGTGTTCATAGACCTGTAAGGAATTATTTTTTTTCATTTTCACAAGACCGTTGTAAGAATGCATAAAATAGTTTTTTTCATTCTGCAAACTTTGTGCACACTTTTTGGATAGCGTATGCTATTATAATTAACGTAACCCCCCCCCCCCCAATACATTATATAGTTTTTGTTACACCCCATAAGAAACGAAATACCTTCTCCTAAAATGACCAGTTCCCCGACTGGTCATTTTACTTTGCTCTTTTATTGGTTCCATATTTTTGCAAATATCGTAAAAATATTTTTTCTGTTTTTTTATTAAAAATACTGGACAAACTAAATTTTATATGATATTATATATAAGCTGTCGCTGAGATGCACAGACAAGGCCTGATGGTCAAGCGGCTAAGACGACGCCCTCTCACGGCGTAAACCCGGGTTCGATTCCCGGTCAGGTCATGAAAACAAGCAGACAAAACTGCTTGTTTTTTATTTTTTCGGACTCTAAACTATTGGAAAATTAAGTAAATACATTTTCAAATTACATTTTTTCAAAAAATACTGGACAAACAAAAAACTTTATGGTATTATAAACAAGCTGTCGCTGAGATATACAGACAAGGCCTGATGGTCAAGCGGCTAAGACGACGCCCTCTCACGGCGTAAACCCGGGTTCGATTCCCGGTCAGGTCATGAAAAAAGCAAGCAGATGAAACTGCTTGCTTTTTTGTTGTTCTATTCTTCGCCGTTTCTTGCGCATTATTTTATTTCCATGCGCGTCCTTGTTTCTGCATCAATCAGGCTGCGCAGGGCTTCCAGCCGTTCATCCTGCTCAAAGTATTCTTTTCCGTATTCCAGATTAAACCCATAGTCAAACCCGGCAGGATTTCTTCCCTGGCTGTGCTGGATAATGGTTTCCGCCTTATCCAGGGCTTTTACAAATCTGGCTTCCGGGGTAATGCCCTGGCTGTATTCCTCCCACAGCCCTGACACCTCCCCTTCCTCTCCTTTTGGCAAAAAACCGCATATCCGCTGTACATCTTCCCTTTCCTGGTTCAGTTTATCACCAGCATCCGGCCGCAATGCTGCCGATATGTCTCCGCTGTACCGTTCCCCCAGGTCGTGAACAAGGCACATCATCAGTACTTTCTCCCTGTCCAGTTCCGGAAATTCCCTGCACATCACCCCGGCAAACAGAGCCAGGCGCCAGGAGTGCTCCGCAGTGCTCTCCTGCCGTCCCTCAGCAGTCCAGGCAGTGCGCAGAGTGGACTTAAGGCCCTCAGCCTCCTTTATGAAATCTGTGTATGCTTCCACTTCACTCCCCCTTGTTACTGCCAATCCTCATAATATCCTCTCGTTCCTATCCCTAATACAGATTTTTTACCTTAAATTCCTTTTCCAGTTCCCTTCTCTGGTCCTTCTTGGCAATGTCTGCCCGCTTGTCGTAGAGCTTCTTACCACGGGCCAGGCCCACCTCTACCTTCACCAGACTGCCTTTAAAATAAACCTGGAGAGGCACCAGGGTATAGCCCTTCTCCGCAATCTTGCCGTTCAGCTTCATGATTTCGTATTTATGCAGCAGAAGCCTTCTGACACGCAGAGGATCTTTATTGAATATATTTCCCTTCTCATAGGGACTGATGTGCATACCGCACACATACACCTCACCTCTGTCAATCTTCACAAAGGCTTCCTTAACGCTGCATTTTCCCATGCGAATGGATTTTACCTCCGTGCCAAAGAGCTCGATGCCCGCCTCGTATTTCTCATCAATAAAATAATCATGGTATGCCTTCTTATTGTTCGCAACCAGTTTAATACTTTCCTTCCCCATGGTGTTTCCCTTTCTTTCCAGTCATGATTGCATGTATGACTTACAGCCTTACACGGAAGCTTCCTTACCCGCGCTCCTGTCCCAGTCCCGGGGCAGGATAAAATCCACTGTCCTAAGCAGACGGTCCGTGGACGCCACCTGAACCCGTATGGGCTGGCCCAGCTTAAATGTTTTCCTGGTCATCTCTCCCACCAGTTCGTAATGCTGTTCATCAAATATATAATAATCATCCCTCAGCTCGCTTATGCGGACCAGTCCTTCCACCGTGTTAGGAAGCTCCACATACAGCCCCCAGTTGGTGACGCCTGATATTACGCCGTCAAACTCCTGCCCGATAAATCTGGACATATACTCACACTTTTTAAGCTTGTCCGTCTCACGCTCCGCTTCCTCTGCACGGCGCTCCAGAGCCGATGTCTGCATGGCGACCCCAGGCAGTATGGCTTCGTAATGGCCGGCCCTCTTGTCTCCCAGTCCGCCCTTCAGACTTTCCTTTATGATACGGTGAATCTGGAGGTCCGGATATCTTCGGATGGGCGAAGTAAAATGTGTGTAATACCTGGCAGCCAGGCCAAAATGGCCGGAGCACAGGGTGGTGTACTTTGCCTGTTTCATGGAGCGCAGGGTCAGCCTGGAAAGAAGCACCTCCTCAGGCGTTCCCTCTATCTTATCCAGAAGCTTTTGTAATTCCTTGGGATGAATCTCCCCCTGCTGAAGCCGGATGAAATATCCAAAATTATGGATAAAGGTTCCCAGCTGCTTCATCTTCTCCGGATCCGGATTGTCATGGGTTCTGTAGAGGAAGGGCAGGGATTGCCAGAAGTAATCCTCCGCCACGGTCTCATTGGCTGCCAGCATGAAATCCTCTATGATTTTTGTGGCAGCATTGCGCTCATAAGGTTTGATCTCCAGGGGCTTTCCCTGGGCATCCAGGATAATCTTGCTCTCCGGGAAGTCAAAGTCAATGGCTCCCCGTTTCTTCCGCTTTTCCCTGAGTATGTCAGATACCTCTTTCATCAGCATGAACATGGGCACAAACCCCTCATACTCAGCCATGACAGCTTCGTCCCCGTCCGTGACAATGGCATTCACCGCCGTGTATGTCATTCGACGGTCCACATGAATCACTGTCTCCGCGATTTTGTGGTCCAACACGTTTCCCTGGGCATCCAGTTCCATGATGCAGCTTAAGGCCAGGCGGTCTGTACCTGCGTTAAGGGAACAGATTCCATTGGACAGCTTATGGGGCAGCATGGGAATCACCCTGTCCACCAGATAAACGCTGGTGCCCCGCTTTAATGCCTCCTTGTCCAACGGACGGCCTTCTTTTACATAATGGCTCACATCCGCAATGTGAACTCCTAGGATATAGCCGCCCTGTCCGTCCCTGCACAGGGTTACCGCATCGTCCAGGTCCTTGGCGTCCTCGCCGTCAATGGTGACCGTGCGCAGTCCCCGTAAATCCAGACGGCCGGCCAAATCACCGGTCCAGTCTGCCGGCGATGTCAAATCACCAATGCCGTAAGGTCCGTCCCAGGTTTCCTCATCCCTTCCAGGGCCAGGCACAGCCACTTCATCCGGACACCCTTCCACCTCGTCCATGACCTCAGGCGGAAATTCCTCCGGCAGTCCATAGGCCCTTACAATAGACAGTATGTCTGTTCCCGGATCATTGACATGGCCCAGAATCTCAATCACTACACCCTCCGGCTTATGGTTCGCGTCTCCAAACTCCTTAATCCGCGCCACCACCTTATGCCCGGTGACAGCACCCATATCGCAGCCCTGGGGAATGAAAATATCCTTGGAAATCTTCTGGTTATCCGGAATCACAAACCCGAAGCCCTTGCTTTTCTGGTAATACCCAACCACCTCTTTGTTGGCATGTTCCAGCACTTTAAGCACCGAGCCTTCAGCCCTCCGGCCGCCTCCCCTGTCCTGGGATTCCACCACAATCTGGACCCTGTCCCCGTGAAGGGCCGCTCCTGTCCTGTCCTCAGGGATAAACACATCCTGCTCCATGCCTTCCACGGTCACAAAACCAAAGCCCTTGGGATGTCCGCAAAAAATACCGTTGACAGAAAAAACTTCCGGTTTCCCATATTTTCCCTTCTTGGAAATTCCGATTCTGCCCTCAGATACCAGATAGTCCAATACCTGTGTCAGTTCATCTCTCTGTGATTTTGGAATGCCTAAAAGCATGGCCAGTTCCTTTGCCTTCATGGGCACGTAGGACTTGTCGTTCATCACCTCTTCCAGCATCTTTGCCTTCTGTTCCAATATTTCTTTTTCCATATAACCTCTTTCTTATAAATGTCCTGCCTGTCCAAAAACAGGTCAAAACCCGCCTGAATGAAATAAAACACCCTTATATGAATACAAGGGTGTTTTCGTCACTTATCCTTCTGTTATCTTAATTACCCCATGACCTTAAGTATCACGTTCAGGGCAATGGTAATGAGCATGAATGCAATGGCTCCATACCTGGTAAAGTGCTCCAGCGCACCTTCCATGGAACGGCCTCTGTTCTTACTCCAGTAACTGTCTGTGGAGATTCCGCCAATTGCGCTCCCCAGTCCGTTGGACTTACCTTCCTGCATCAGGATAACCACTGATATTGCAACACCAAGAATTACATATATGATTGACAAAATAACATGTATTACTGACATCCGCCTGCACCTCTCCATTTTCTTATAGTCAAACAAAAATATTTTACCATACTTTGTCCTAAAACACAACCTGTTTTCCTATATTTTTATAGGTAAGACATTGCAGGAGCTTCATTCAGGCATCGCATTTAAACCGCCTGGGAACAAATCATGGAAAGGCTGCCCTCAAAGATAACATCCCCGAATCCGGCAGGCACAATAAAATGCTGTCCCTTTGATACCGGGATGCCGTTTACACTTCCCTCTCCGTCCAGAATACTCACATTGGCAAAGCTGTCCCCATAATTCTCCGTCCAGCAGCCTGTCATGTCTATCTTGTCCACAGTATAGTAAGCGCAGGTCACAAGATGTTCTTTTCTACCGCTGTCCGTCTCCTTCACAACTGCCGGCATTGCATTTTGGTCCTCCTTAAAAGGCGCTTCTATCACATCAATGCTCTCCTTTATATGGAGCTGCCTGGGCTTCCCGCCGGACAGCCTGTCGTAGTCATAAACGCGGTATGTAATATCACTGCTCTGCTGGGTCTCCAACACCAGGGTGCCGCCCTTTATGGCATGGACGCATCCGGGATTAATCTGGAAAAAGTCTCCCTTACTGACAGGAATTTCCCGTATGAAATCCTTCCAGCGTTTTTCCTCTATCATCTGCTTTACTTCATCCTTATTACCTGCATGGTGCCCAATCACAATGGTGGCATCCGGATCGCAGTCCAGGATATACCAGCATTCTGTCTTGCCCAGAGATCCGTTTTCATGCTCCCCGGCGTAGGCATTATCCGGATGAACCTGTATGCTTAAGTCGTTCCTGGCATCAATAATCTTTACCAGCAATGGAAATTCCTTATGACAGCCTGCCGCAGCCCCAAACCACTCAGGGTGGCTCTCCCACAGGGAGCTTAAGCTCTGTCCTTTCCATGTTCCGCCTGCAATACGGCAATCCCCGTTCTTATGCGCGCTGATGGCCCAGCACTCACCTGTGCGGCTGCTTGGGATATCGTAACCAAACACATCTTTAAGACGTGTTCCTCCCCAGATGGCCTCCTTGAAAACAGGTTCCATAAATAGTAATTCTCTCATGTCTCTCTCCTTATTTTTCCCCTTTTTAATGCAATAATGCATCTTCTTACATCATACCCTGCTTTTTCCGGTTGTCAAGATTTAAATGGGACGGGGAAAGGATTTTCCGGACGAATTACCGCCCGGAAGCATCCCCTTTCCCATCTTTTGCACCGTATCTCCCGCACTGCATCTCCCGCACTGCATCTCCTGTACTGCATCTCCTGCACTGCATCTCCTGCACTGCATCTCCTGTCATTGCAGGTCCCTGTGAAGTGCGAAGACAGCATAAATGCGTTTTCCAATCACCTTTTAACCTTCCAGGTTTTCCTCAATACGCAGCAGCTGATTGTATTTGGCCACGCGGTCAGAACGGCAGGGAGCGCCGGTCTTAATTTGTCCTGCATTGACAGCCACTGCAATATCCGCAATGATGGAATCCTCCGTCTCACCGGAACGGTGGGATATAATGGTGCCGAATCCGGCCCTCTTAGCCATTTCGATAGCCTCAAAGCTTTCAGACAGCGTACCTATCTGATTCACCTTCACCAGAATGGCGTTTCCTGCTCCCAGTTCAATGCCCTTTGACAGCCGTTTCGTATTGGTGACGAATAAATCATCTCCTACCAGCTGAATACGTCCTCCCAGTTCCTTGGTCAGCATTTTCCAGCCCTCCCAGTCCTCTTCCTGGAGTCCGTCCTCTATGGAACAGATGGGAAACGCATCCACAAGACGGCGGTAGTAATCCACCATCTCCTGTGCACTGCGCCGGATTTCCTTTCCCGCCATACGGCTTTCTCCCGGAAACAGGTACATGCCGCTGGCTTCGTCGTAAAGCTCACTGGACGCAGCGTCAATGGCAATCTTCATATCGGCACCCGGCTTCAGGCCGCTCTTTTCCATGGCTCTCACCAGAAATTCAAGCACGGCCTCAGAGTCCTTAAGGTCCGGCGCAAATCCGCCCTCATCCCCTACTCCTGTGCTGTAGCCTTCTTCTTTAAGAAGCTTCTTTAATGTGTGATAGACCTCCGCGCACATCCTCAGACGCTCCGCAAAACAGCAGGCCCCGAACGGCATAATCATGAATTCCTGCAAATCCACTGTATTGTCCGCGTGTTTTCCTCCGTTTAGAATGTTCATCATGGGAATGGGAAGATCAGATGCATGGATTCCTCCCAGATACCTGTAAAGAGGCATCCTAAGCCCATTGGCGGCAGCCCTGGCCACGGCCATGGACACGCCCAGAATGGCATTGGCCCCCAGCTTTCCCTTATTCTCTGTTCCGTCCGCCTCCAGAAGCAGACGGTCGATGTGCCTCTGGTCCAATGCGCTTTCAAAGAGAACTGCCTCACTGAGAACAGTATTCACATGTTCCACAGCTCCCCGGACTCCCAGTCCGTTGTACCGATTCCCGCCGTCCCGAAGTTCCACGGCCTCGAATTTTCCGGTGGATGCACCGGAGGGAACAGCGGCCCTGCCTGTGGCGCCTCCTGTCAGGCACACCTCCACCTCCACCGTAGGATTCCCTCTGGAATCCAGTATCTCTCTGCCTGTTACCGCCTCTATCTCCAGTTCGTTTACCATAAAAAAATGACCTCCTCATATCAATCTTATCATTGATATAAGGATAGCCATTTTTTAACATTATATGTATGGAATCAGTCATTTTAGCAGGCTCATCCATCCTTAATTTATCCTGGCCCCATCCGCGCCCACTGTAAATCCATCCGGTGTGACCGCAGATACCAGCATGGCCCCTGACGGGTCGCAGTAATACAGCTTATCTTCCCAGGATATCCAGCCGGTCTTCATATATCCCTCCTGGTCAAAGAAATACCACTTGTAGTTGATATACTGCCAGCCGTTTGACGTGTAAGTTCCGTCTCCCTTCTGGTACCACCAGCCCCGGTCATCCCTGAGCCACTGGCCGTTCACCCTGGTCAGGTCTTCCTCTGTAATCTCAATATAGGGGGATTCCTGCCATTCACCTGCATTGTTCCTGGAATCCATGGCCCTGACTTTAAAATAGTAGGTGCCTGCCTTTGGAAACTTGCCGGAAAAATCATAGCTGTTTTCCTTTACCGTATAGGTGGCTCCAATGCCGTCCTCATAGGAATTGCCTCCCCTGCGGCACAGTCGGACCTTATAATTCTTTGCCAGGCTCATATCGTCCCAGTGGGCCACCCCGTTATCTTCATCCCACATCAGACCGCTTACATCCAGATCCTCGTCATCCTCGTCCAGCTTATCCAGCCTTACCACCAGGACCATCTCTTCCTTATCATTCTTAGTGGAACTGGATACATACTTGACCGTATCGCCGGAAAATGAAAACGCGCTCTTTCCCGATTTCTTAAAATAATAATCACTGTCAGCGGAAAGCCATATCTCCACTTTGGGTTTATCCCCGCCTACCCAGTTGTCACCCTCATTGACAATATCCACGCTCTCAATGGAACACTCCCCATCCTCCAGGCTCACGTCCACGTTTCCGCCTATTTCTCCTGCCTGGATATCCGATGTGAAATTCAGTTTAATTTTCCCCACCGGTGTCCTTTCCTCTTTTGCAAAGGATGTAAAGGACAGGGTGCAGGCCATAAACAGAGCCGCACCTGCCAGCGCGGCATATGCTCCTCTTTTCCTCATTTGAACCTCCTCCTTCCCGCTTGCGTCTGTTTTCCTATTATAGCACATATCACCGGCTTCTGTCATCCTCCGGCACACCAAACTTGTTCCATTTTCATATAGTATAGTATGCCGGGGAGTTAATGGACATCCGGCCTATAATGAAACAGATATACAGGGGGATTGCTTTTGATAACCATTAGTCTTTGTATGATTGTAAAAAATGAGGAGGCTGTTCTGGAACGGCTCCTAAGGACCATGTCCACTGTGGCGGATCAGATTGTAATTATGGATACCGGCTCCACGGACCGGACAAAAGAAATCGCAGCCCGCTATACGGATGAGGTCTACGATTTCCCATGGACGGATGATTTCGCCGCTGCCAGGAATGCCGCCTGCCAGAAGGCGGTATCGGACTACTGGATGTGGATGGACGCGGACGATGTAATGGAGCCTGAACAGGCTGCCCGCCTAAAGAAATTGAAGGAAACCCTGGACCCCTCTGTGGATGTGGTGATGATGAAATATCTCACTGGTTTTGACGAAAACGGGAGAACCTCCTTTTCCTATTACAGGGAGCGTATCTTAAAAAACCACAAGGGGTTCCGGTGGCAGGGCCGGGTGCATGAAGCTGTCCCCCCTGCCGGCAATATCCTATACACCGATATTGAGATTCAACACCGGAAGGAGGGCGCCGGGGATAAGGACCGCAACCTTCGGATATACGAAACCATGCTGAGCCAGGGAAAACCACTGGAACCCAGACACCAATTCTACTATGCCAGGGAGCTCTATTACCACGAACGCTATGAAGATGCGGTACGGGTGTTCAGGGCATTCCTGCAGGAACCGGATGGATGGGTGGAAAACAAGATAGACGCCTGTCTCCATCTGGCTCTGTGCCAGGAGCATCTGGGACATACAGAAAAGGCCGTGGAGGCACTTTTAAAAAGCTTCTTATATGACAGTCCCCGCGGTGAAGCCTGCTGTGAACTGGGACGGATGAAAATGAAGGAGGAAAAATACAGGGAGGCTGTTTATTGGTATACCCAGGCATTATCCTCCCGGCCCGCGGAACAGACAGGCGCTTTTGTCCGAAAGGACTGTTACGGCTTCCTGCCTGCTATTCAGCTGTGTGTATGCTATGACCGTCTGGGCGACCACCGAAGAGCATGGCATTATCACTTGAAGTCACAAAAGCTGAAACCTGAACACCCATCTGTCAGGCAGAACCAGACCTACTTTGAACACATACTGAAACGTCCGGCGGAAGGGCAGCCTTCCGCACAATAAAATAAGGAGAGGTAATTATGTATTTTAATTTTCCCAACGGAATGAATCGAAATGATAATATAGAACAACGCAGACCTTGCGGATACCCCGGAAACAACGGTTTTCCAGGTAATGGCAGCTGCCACGGCGACTATGGTTTCCCAGGTTCCGGAAGATACCCGGAAGATGATTGCCAGGACAGCGACAGCTGTGGCAGCGACAGCACAGCCCAGACAGATAACAGATGCCCAGGTAACGGCGGGTTTCCAGGCGGCAATCCAGGCGGCAATTTTCCAGGCGGCGGGTTCCCGGGCTGCTGCCCAGGACCCAGAGGACCACAGGGGCCAGCCGGACCAACAGGCGCTCAGGGTCCAATGGGACCCAGAGGATGCCCCGGAGCACAGGGCCCTACCGGACCAACTGGTGCCATGGGGCCTCAGGGCTATGTAGGCCCCACCGGACCGACCGGGCCAATGGGACCCAGAGGATTCACCGGTGAGACAGGGCCTCAGGGACCCCAGGGACCAATGGGACTTCCCGGACCACAGGGCATAGCCGGCAACACTGGCGCCACCGGAAGCCAGGGACCACAGGGGCCTCAGGGAGTTACCGGACCTGCCGGACCTCAGGGCATCCAGGGACCACAGGGAGCTACCGGACCTGCCGGACCTCAAGGGCCACAGGGACCTCAGGGGCCACAGGGACCTCAGGGCAGCACCGGAGCCGCAGGGCCTCAGGGACTGACCGGAGCTACCGGCCCCATCGGCCCGACCGGGCCAACAGGACCTCAGGGCATCCAGGGCATCCAGGGGCCACAGGGACCTCAGGGAGCCACCGGCGTTACCGGGCCTCAGGGTATCGCAGGAGTAACCGGACCGACCGGAGTAACCGGGCCCACCGGAGCTACCGGGGCAACCGGCGCCACCGGCGCAACTGGAGCAACCGGGCCAACTGGCATAACCGGGCCGGCCGGAACCGCAGGGGCAACCGGCGCCACCGGCTTAGCCGGGACCACCGGACCAACTGGTGCCACCGGTCCTACAGGCGCAGCTGGCGGGATTGCCGCATATGGCGGAATGTATAGAACAACCACAACGCCAATATCTATCGGTATTGCATCTACGCAACAAGTAGCTTTTAATAATACCATGCCATTATTAAATACAACCGTGGCAGCCAATGCTATTACCGTAGCTAATACCGGTATATATGAGATTAACTGGAAGTTAGTATCAACAGCATCAGTGGCGGTGGCATTAACTTTAGCTATACGCCGTAATAGTGTTCCTATTGCATCAACCACCAGTACAAGAACCTTATCACTTGGTGTTGAAAGTTTATTTGAAGGCAGCGTTATTTTCAATTTAACTGCTGGAGATGTAATAGATATGGCTTTGTCTTCTGCACTGGCCGTAACATTAACTTTATCAACAGGAACAAATGCAACATTGACAGTAAAGCAGCTTAGCTGATAACTGTTTAAAACACCTTTGTGTTTTAAACAGTGCAAATTGATGTGATTATCGTATATTTTGTTTTATTCTCATTGAGAGGATTTATGGGGCATAACAATTTTCCCGTTATGTACGGCCCGGCTATCCCAATGGGACCAACTGGAGCATAAGGACCTGCCGGAATCACAGGAGCTGCCGGCGCTGCCGGCCGGTAGTCACCGCCCCTAGTCCAGTCGGACGGAAACACACTGGCTCTGCAGCTCTTGGGACTTCTGGGAACCACTGTCTCCCAGGCCGGCACAGAAGCTTCGCTTAATCTGAGCCGGCCGGCACAACACAGAATACGTTCCGGCACTTCCTCGTTCCGCCTTATGGGAGATTTGGCCCTGATGAATGCGATATGATGTGTCATATCAAGTAAATCAGGGCCAAATATACCGCAACTGGGGCGTGCTTTGTCCCGGCTGAGGTACCTCTGGTGTACTCCCAGGCCAGGCGGCCGGAATGAATTTTAAGACACGCTTTAAATCAGATTCCGGAAAGCAGATTCCGGTTCAGGACCTGTCTATCCATTAAAACAATAAGGAGTGACCATTATCCCCGCTGGTGCTATGGGAGCTACTGGCCCCCAGGGACCGACCGGAATTACAGGCGCCACCGGGGCTGCGGGAAATCAGGGGCCGGCCGGAACTACTGGAGCTACTGGAGCCACAGGGGCCCAAGGGCCTGCCGGGGCTGCGGGTGTTACCGGACCGACGGGGGCAACCGGACCTGCCGGAGCCACCGGACCAACGGGAACGTCTCAAATCTCCGGCGCAATGTCAGCACTTAATACTTCAGAAAGTACCCTTTCTGTAACAACAGTTGTAACTGATATACCTTTGCCAGTTCAGCCCTATATGGATGTATTTACGGCAAATGCTGCAAATACAGAATTTGCAGTTGCTCAAACAGGGACTTATTTAATTTCCTATGATATCAAAATGACCTCTGGATTATCAATGTCATCAAGAATAACATTAAATGGCACACCAATAACGAATTCGATTAATACTTCTTCCACATCTTCAAATGAATATAGTGTGACATTTATGCAGCCTTTAACTGCAGATGACATATTGGCATTACAATTATATGGCGTAAATGGTCCGGTTTCATTACAAGCCGGTACTGGCGCATCGCTTAATATTGTGAAAATAGCTTAATTATATTTAGGCATAATATGTCAAACAGTACAGATAAAAACAACTTAACGCAGCAAAAGTCAGGTGTCAGACAAAAGCATCTACCGGGTATGATGAAGGCTGTCTGCTCCTTATCAGGATTTAACCATATTTAAATAATATTATTGACTGCCAATACCGTTTTTACGGCTCCCGTAACCGGCACTTACCTTATAATCTATAATATTAACGCAGCAGCTGCCCTGCTCATGTTCTGACGTATTTTTCCGGATGACACTCCCATGGCAGGCACCATTGGTGCCCCGGCTGTTGCTGAAGGCCAATTCTCAGGCCTCTGATTCAACACCTTTACTGCCGGAGACACACCGGAACTTCAACTCTTCGTTCTGCCGGGACCGTCGTCCTTCAGGCCGGAACATGGGCTTGACTTAATGTCATACACCTGGCATAATGCCATAACTTCAGGTCCCAGGATATGGGGGATGCAGAAATAAAGCGGCAGGCCTTTCTGCCGCAATTACCCACCCGTGTCTTATATTTCCGGACCTGCACCATTCATTATAACAAAAAGGAGAGACTACCATGTATTATGACTATTCAGATAATATAAATCTACAGCCGTCCAACTACGAAACATCCTCTGCCTCCTTCCGCCCCAATAACAGCGGCAATGGCAGGAGCAGATGCTGGTGTGATCCATGCAATCCATGCCCGCCGTCCAGCTGCTGCCCACCGTCCGGTCCCACCGGCCCGACCGGACCCATGGGGCCTCAGGGACCAATGGGCCCCAGAGGGTGCCCTGGCGCACCTGGCCCAGCAGGCCCAACCGGCGCCATGGGGCCACAGGGTTACGTAGGTCCCACCGGACCCACTGGCCCGACCGGGCCACTTTTATTAGGAAAGTGTACCACCTATTAAAATGCGGTTCTTCTAAACCGCTTCACTCGGATTGTTGACCTCGATAAACTCCTGTATTCTGCGGAGCTCGTCAGCAAACCGAAACACTATGCTGATGTTACCACCCTCGTATACCTTGATATGGTCAACCAATTCAATTAGAACATCTCTTGTCAGCTTCTCAATATTGCCATATTGCCGGAACGCTTTCAAAAACGGATTTTCGGTATCAATGCCATTTTCAAGCTCTGCCTGTTCGGCCCGGAGTTTTTCAATGACTTCGTTTAGTGCCTCGGCCTGTTCCTCGTAATCTTCTTTCATGTGGCGGTAGTCAGAATGGGAAATCTCCCCGTCTTTCCAGTCCTGATAGATTGCTTGTTTGTATCTGGCAATTTTGGATAGCTCCCGTTCCTTCTGCTCGATAGCGTCCGCCAGTTTCTTTGATTGGCTCTTGACGAGTGGGGCCCGGTTTATCCGCTCAATGGTCTTTGTGTAATCAACCGCTAAATAAAACTGCTGTTGTACTGCATAGAGTACCGCCGCCTCTAAACGGTTATGTTTTATCGTGTGTTTTGTGCAAGCATTCTTTGATTGGTCTTTGTAGGTACGGCAATAATAGTAAACCGTCCCGCCTACCTTACTGCGGGTCATAGCCTTGCCGCAATCGGCACACCGGAGAAAACCGCTGAACAGGTAAATCTGCTTTTTCTGCGGGGCTGTCCGGGTGTCTCGGAGCAATAGCCGCTGTACTTTGACGAAGATGTCACGGTCAATAATGGCTTCATGGGTATTCTCCACTATATACCACTCGTCCTCGGGTACGACCTCCTGAACGTGTATCTTGTAGCTTTTTACACGGTAACGGCCCTGTACCATATCCCCGCAATACATACGGTTTTTCAAAATCGTGGTGATTGTCACAGCGCCCCACAAGGGCCGTTTTGCCGGGTCAATGCTTGGATTTTGGTATTTGAGCCCTAACCGCTCCCGCTTATAGGCGGCGGGGGAAAGTACGCCGTGTTCATTGAGATAATGAACAATCGCGTTTTTGCTCATACCGTCCAGAAACTTTGCGAAGATGTCCCGGACAACTTCGGCGGCTTCTTCATCAACTACTAAGGCGTTTTTATCGTTGGGATCTTTTATGTAGCCGTAAGCGGCAAAAGAGCCAATATGTTCTCCGTTGCGCCGCTTCATATCAAATACTTCCCGAACCTTGTCGGAAGTCTCAGCACAATGGTTTTCATTCAAAACACCTTGAATGGGAACCGCGATACTCCGCATATTCTGCGGCTCCTTGTAGCTGTCTAACGGCTGGTGATAGAGGGAAATAAAACGGACGTTGAACCTCGGGAACCAATCGTCTAAGTAATAGCCCTGATCGCTGTAATTTCGGAAAGAACGGGCAAGGTCTTTGACAATTACACAGTTAATGCGGCCCTTTTTAATATCGGACAACATTCTTTGAAAATCTTCCCGTTCGTCATCGGTTGTACCGGAAATCCCGTCATCTACATATTCGTCAACTATAATATATTCGTCTCCGTCGTTAAAGCCGGCGATGTGTTCTTCAATAATAGTCCGCTGGTTTGAAACGCTTTCGCTCTCGTCAAAACTCCGGGCGTCCTCTTTCGATAACCGGATATAGATTGCAATTCTCCATACCTTGAATTTTTGTTTTATCGCTTCTGGGATAGTGCGGCTCTTGCGTGCCATGTGAACCTCCTTCCCCTATCACGTTACACCTATATTATACCATTTACAGGTGATGTGAACAATGTTGTCAAACCCTTGCAAATCTCGTCCAGTGGCAGACACAAGCGACCTGCACACTGGTTACAGGCCGCTTTTTTTACGTTGTAGGAAGTCGGTGAAGCAATCTTCAAGGGGCGGGGCGCTATCCAGAAATTCCAGTTTAACGCCCATATCGCCCACCCGAAAGCAGTAAGGATTTTTTACTTTGCGGAGCACCTGCGCCGCCCGCTGTTCTTTCGGAACCGTGTTGTCGAAGGCCAGCCCGGACACGTCAACTAAGTCCTCTTTGTTGACTGCCGTTATATCAACGCCTGCGAGTTCCGATAAATGAATTTGTTGTTGCATGGATATTCGCCCCCTTTCTTCCATGTGTATGCCATTCCCAGATTGTCCTATGAGGAAATGACAAAAGGCGGCCCGTTCTCACGCGCCGCCCTTTGCCATCTGCTCATAAGACCTCGGGCCAAGTTGGCCCGAAGCGAATGAATAAAACCAGTGAGCAAGATAGAATTGCCCGCTGGTTTTTTCTTTTCCTTTATCGGGCGATCAGTTATCTTTGCTCCAATCTATAAGCTCTTTTTTTACTTGTTCTAAAAGGTTTTGCCCCAAGGTTCTGGTTTCTTCGGTGCCAACCAAAGTACAGTTCAATGTGCATATATTATGAAACGTACTGACAGATAGCTGAAAGTCAGCAGCATTGCGGTATGTCCCGGTCAAATAGCAATGTTCAATCCTGCAATTTTTGAAGGATAATTGATTATGGTCAATTATGCCAAAGTTGGTATATGAAATTGCAGGCAGATGATAGGTCATTTTTATAATTCGGCGGAGCAATGGGAGCGGAGTTTTTCGGAACATGCGAGCAAGGAGCTTTATACCCGCAAAACACCGTCGGCGGGATTTCTGTAATGCCATTTCAATAGAAACCTGTTTTAATGTCATTGAAAAAGTATGTTCCGGTTCAATCTCGGTGACTACTGTTTTATATACCCCTGTCATATTCGCAACCGTCAATCCTGCGGTTTGGTTAAATCTGCGGAGGTCAGCCGGACAGGGAATGACTACTTTACGTGTGTTTTGCCTGTGTGCAATTACGCGAATATATGCTGTCATAAAAGCCTCATTCAGTGTTGCACCGTGTCGCTTGGTTTTAGCATGGATAGCTTTTAAGCAATCGGCATTTATCAGACTGGTCAAACAGATATAGTGATGACCAGCTTGTGCAGTGAATAATGACGTGGCAGAAAATTTTTTTCCGTACTTCGTCTGTTGTGTTTGCCGTTGTACCTGGATATTTTTTAAAAGTGGGGAAATATCCCGGGTATTCCGCATGGAATTATCAAACTGTTTTCCATTGTATAAAGCCGCCAGCAAATAGAGATATTGCAAAAAACCAATGCCGTCGGTTAAAATATGGCTTATTCCTATGACTACAATTTCCCGTTCAGCCTCTTGGCAGATAAATATTTTGAGCTGTGTATCATTGCTCAGATCCCACCGCATTTTCTTTTCGCTGTCAGCCTTATCAGTGATGATACAGTGCCTTGCCGTCAAACCACGTTCTATAAAATGCGCTTGATTGTAGTCATATGTATAAAGTAATTCGGGGATATACCGGGTTGAAATACTGATTGCGTCTTTCAGCTTCTCTATATCTAAATGACCGTCTTTTATGGTCAGATGGCAATATATCAGCGGGTATACTCTATCCCGATAGGTTGCTTCAATAAAATCTAAACATTCGCAATTTGTCACTTTCCTATGTATATTCGTTTTCATTTTTGTTCTACCTGTATTTCACCATTATTTGTTTCTACTTTAACAGTTACCGTTGGACTACTGCCTACCGTTCCGCTCATAGTTCTTCCCTTCACGGCGATACATTCCTGAAACGTTGTGGAAATGGAGCCATTTTTAGTGGTTCCCTCAAAGTAAAAATCTAAGTCGGCAGGAAGTACAAGAACAATTCCATCATTTTTATTAAATAGGGAGAGATCTCCGTCAACCTTGGTATAAGTTACGTCCAACTTTCCAGAGTTATTAGCCTTATAACTGCCGGATCCGAAGGCGGATTTTACCTCTGCATTTCCACTTGTGGATGTGTAATTTACATTACCACGCAATGCGGAACATATAAGATTTCCGCTTGTGGTTTCCAACCGGATTTGGTTGGCCTGTATGTCACCTAAGTCTAAAGTTCCGCTTGTAGTTGACAGATGAATGTCTGAAGCAGAAGCGTTGTTTATTTTGATGGTCCCGGACGTGCTGTCTACCCGCAGCATAGATAAATTTGGTTCAATGTCTGTCATATCTATATTTCCGTTTGTGGTGGTAACAGTAAGATTTTGATTGTATGTAGCGGGTAGATAAACTTCAATATAACGCTCAAAACCATCTTTGAAAAATGGACGTTTTCCTTCACTGATGTGAATATATCCGTCACGCTGGTCAATCTTCGCATAGTAGCGGCTGTTGTTGACTGTCATATATTCCTTAACTGTCAGAGTGTCGCTATCGCTCGTAAAAAATGTCACCTTTTCTTCGTCATAGGATATTTCTAGTTTGGTTATCCCGTTCAAAGAAAATGAAAGTTCATTTGCCACGCCAGATGATTTTGAAGCAGTACAGCCGTTCATTCCCAATAAGGCAATGATAGTCAGGAAACACAACAACATCAATTTTTTTGTTTTCAAATCGAATACCTCTCTTTCGATAGTAAATGAATTATTCATTCATTAGGTGCTTAAAAATTAGAGGGCGGTTGCCCTGCTATTTTTATTGCTCATAAGCCGTTATGATATTATCCATGCAAATCTTTTTTGCCAGTTCCACCGGAATATCGTTTGTCTCAAAGGAAGTATAGCGCATATCCATTGCCCACCATGTCAAAATCTCGATAATCAAAGTTGTGGTAAGTTTGAGATGTTCCATAGGGCGTACAGTTCCTTTTTCAATAAATATTTGGATATATTCCATCATTGTTTCAAGAAATGTCACGCGATATTTTTTGTAATACTGGGCTAGTTGTTGAAAATCAAAAGCATTTTTTTCAAAGAACAGACACCCGACTGCGTAACGATGTAAAATATCAAATGCGTCTGAAATCAGGTTCTCGAAGGTGTAGTTTTCTGCGCCATTTCTAAGGTGTGCAGAAAAATCGCTGGCCGATTGTTCAAACACCGCGATAATTTCGTCATTTAATCCGCTGAATATATGGTCTGTAATTGGTCTTTCAAACTTACGATCAATAAACTCCGGGTCTATGGTACATTTCAATATAAAGTACATAATTTCCTGTTTCCCGGTAAAATCAAGATAAATTGTGCCAACCGAAACCCCTACGGCTTTTGCAATATGGCTAATCTGGGTTTTAGAATAGCCTTGTTGCAAAAAAAGTAATGTAGCTGCGTCCCGGATTGCCCTTATTCTTTCGTTTTCCATAGAGCCTCCTCGCTGAATGAATTGTTCATTTTCAATCCTACTCCATTTTAAATTGAATGTCAATTCCGTTTTTGCAAAATAGGACACTGTTTTTCTACCATTTTCCGGGGCTTGCGCTAAATGGTTATCCCGACTTTTGAGTTATCCCGACCTTTGCTTAAGAAGCTGATAAATACGGGCTTTCTAACAAAAAAGGTCGGGATAACTTTTAGCTCTTTGAATCTCATCCTTCGGTTGAACAGCACAAAGCCGTTACCACAAAAGTCGGGATAACTTTTTCTTACTTCAGTCCATACAGCCGCTTTATAGTATCTTCATCACTGACTGTAAAACGGGGAATGTCGATTCCGCCAGTGACCTTCCGTCCCATAGATTTTTCAATTGCCCGGCGTTTCTGTTCTGTATCGGCATAGGCGTATATCAGTGTGGTCTCCAGATTAGCATGGCCCAGCCATTGTGACAGCAGTGTAAGGTCCATTCCATGTTGGTAAAGGTGCATGGATCGGCTATGTCTCCATAAATGCGGGTGGATATTTTCGGGAACCTCCGGGCAAATCTTACGTGCCAGATCACCATATTTTTTCAGAAACTTCCTGACATTATCATCTGACATAGGATTACGGGTTCCATGCTGTACTATATAAAAAAGCGGCTGGGTGGAGTAACGTCCTTCCCCTTCATGGTAGACATTCAGATAGTTCTGGAAATGCTCCATAGTTTCCGGCATGAGCGGAACTGTCCTTACTTTGGAACCCTTCCCCAACAGAGTTGCTGTTGGGGTCTTGCCTGGCCGGATGTCACATACCTTCAAATCCAGCATTTCCTGAACCCGGGCCGCCGTATCATAGAGAAGAACCATAAAGAACTGGTCACGGATTCCTTGTCGGGTACTGGTGTCCGGTTGCTTCAGGATTGTCTGAACGGCCTCCTCACTCATGTATTCCACCGGGATCTTGCCTGCTTTCTGTTTAGGGATCTTCGAAAGAGCCGCCTGATATGCCATATATTCCGTACTCCGGCTGGCCGCATAAGCGAAAAACGAGCGGATACAGGTCAGACGGTGGTTCCTGGTTGCCGGGGAGCATTTCTTTTCTGATACGAGCCAGTCAAGGTATGCATTTACCATGTCGTAATCCAAAACGGGAAATGTAATCTCCGAAAGGGGAATGCTTTTTTCCTGAACAACGTATTCAAAGAACTGATTCAGGGCGGTCCGGTATGCCTTGACTGTATTGGGGCTTGCGTACTTCTGGTCAGGAAGATATTTTTTCAGGTAATCATGGAGCAGTTGAAACAGCGGTTCGTCCTTTACTCTTCCCATAATTCCACCTCAGGCAGCATACTACGCATGGAATCCCAGTCAATCCCGGCGGATTTCACCAGGTTTTCTGGCAGAAGATGGATGTAATACGCTGTCGCAGACAGTTCCTTATGCCCCATATAGGTGCGAAGGTAAGGCAGTCTGGAATAAAGGTCTTTCTTTTCATCCAGCCAGCGGTTCAGGGCGGTCGAGGCGAAACGGTGGCGGAGGTCATATACCCTTACCGCAGGAAGAATCGCCGGTTCGATTCCAGGATTTGCCGCCGCGAAAAAACTCTTAAATTTCTTTTGAAGCCATGCCGCTGAATAAGGACTGCCATCCGCGGCTGGGAAAAACCATGTACTATCTGGATAGGCTGCGTCCCGGATGAGTGCATAAGATTTCGCCAGTGCCAGCATGTCGTCCGACATGACTACAATTCGTTCTTTATTCCGTTTGGTCTCTGCAATCAGAATCTCACCAGTTTTCAGATTTATATGGCTCCGTGGCAGGCAGCGTCCCTCATTCGGCCGCAGACCGCAGGTATAAATCAGCCGGAAAACCGTGGAGAGCAATAACGGCTGGAGGGCATCCCGGCTGCTTTCGGCTTTATCAATCTCGTGGAATAATGCGGCCAGTTCATCATCTGTAAAAATGTAGGGGATAAATGTGCTTTTCCCGCCAACAAACTTACCAGGGAGGATATAGGCTTCTTCACCGACAGAGGCTAAATATCGGCCAAAGCCACGGATAAATCCGGCCCGTCCGTGGAGGGTTGCCGGTGCTTCTCCCGGACGGCGTTCCATCCAGCCAAGCACGAGTTCTTTTGTCAGAAAGTCTGCCTCCGGGAAATGCTTCAGGCAGTACCGGTCAAGATTTTTGCAGTGCGGTCGATAAGTGTTTTCTGAATACCCCAGAGCTTGTTTGTATGCGATCATGTTTTCCATTTGAGGAGCCAGCCAGCTCAAAAACATCTCTTTCATAACAGACTCCCCCTTTCCAGAGGGATTCCCGAGAAATCCAGGGCGCATTCCTTCAGGTTCTGGCTGTCTAAGGATAGGTACTGCTTGGCTGTCTCTATACTTTCATGCCCTAAGACCTGTGCAATCGTTGTGACCGGTGTTCCTGTAACCAGCATGTTTCTGGCAAGGCGGCGGCGCAGGCCGTGGAATCCCTTTCCGTCAAAAGCATGGCGTTCAATCCCCGCTTTCTTTGCATACTGGTCGAATACATATCCGATGGCAACGCCGTCAAACATAGCCTGAAAAGGAGCTTTTTCTCTTAAAAATACCTCTGGGCAGTTTGATGTTGGCCGTCCATTCAAGATATAGTCTTTGATTGCCTCTCCTGTCTCCGGGAGTATCGGAAGGGAAAGCAGGCCGCCGGTTTTGCTTTGAACCACATAGACTTCCCCTCTGCACCAGTCAATATCAGACAGCTTCAGGCGTACAATGTCAACCGCACGAAGGCCAGTGGTGGCTCCGAGGCTGATCATTGCTTTATCCCGTTTCCCCTTGGACGTGCTGGTGTCAATCTGCTCCATGATCCGGCGCAGTTCATCGTCTGTTACATAAGAACGGACTGGCATTTTTCGCGGCACAGGGTAGGAAAGAAGCGCAACGCAGTCCGGAGCAGGCTCCCCAATTTCGCGGAGAAACATGTGGAACTGGCGAAGATAACACAAAAGGTTATGGAGAGAGCCATCCGATACCGTGGCGGCTACTTCAGCGATGAACTGACGCACATCGCCCACGGTCACTTTCCCAAGGGAATGAATCCCTTTCTGCTGAAAATAAAACAGATATTTACGCACCGCCCAGGCAAAATCCCATTTGGTATTCTGATGGAAGTCTCTGGAGGCAAGGAAAGATTCCAGGAGCCGGTTGTATTCTCTGTTCAGTATAAATTTAGTCTCCCGTTTGTTACAGGACCATTTCAGTGTGCCAGTAAGGTAGAACTCATCAATCCGGGACGCGGCTTTGCGTTGCTTCATATAGTGGGAACGGCTGATTTCCTTGTTTTTGTACCGGTTGTGCATGGCCTGCACATATCCCTTTGTAGTCTCCGGGTCGTATAATGACACACCATGTTTCCGATAAAATCGAACAATGAACATGAAGTCCGGGTACATGTTTCCCCAGAGTGTGTGCCTGTCGTAACCGAAGGTTTCTAAAATCTCCATGATTGGAGCAACCATGGCATCTACAAGTATTGGCTGCGGTTTCATAAGCAATAACTCCTTTGTATAAAAGTCAGAAAAGGCTTCTGCTTACTTTATTATCAGGTGTCATTGCCATGAATGCCATCAAAAGTTATCCCGACTTTTGTGGCTACGGCTTCGTGCTGTTCAACCGAAGGATGAGATTCAAAGAGCTAAAAGTTATCCCGACCTTTTTTGTTAGAAAGCCCGTATTTATCAACTTCTTAAGCAAAGGTCGGGATAACTCAAAAGTCGGGATAACTCTTCTTATCCCGAATTCGGGATAAAAATGGCAAGCGATGCAAGTGTCTATACACATGCGAATTTTCCACGTTCCGGCTCCCGCCGAAACCTGAAAAATCCCGCTTGTTGGGGACAGCCCCAAACCCTGCGGAACCTCGGGCCAAGTTGGCCCGAAGCTCCGGCGCTCCGCTTGACTGGTTTACGGCGAAAATCGCGGTAGAACCAACACAAAAATCGAACATAGGTAAGCAGAACTCCCACGCTGTTCAAGCTGGCGTGGGAGTTCGTTTTTACCTCTTTGGCGTAAGGCGGTCGTATTGAATTTGTTTTTCTCCTGTGGAGAGGCATATTTTTTCTTTAGAAAGCATGGTATAAATGGCCTGGCCTTTTGTGTAATCTGTCCGCTCCTTTGGAAAAAAAGAACGGCAATAATAGGTTCCACTGTCCTCGTTCTTTGCGATGAAAATATAAATATCTTTCCCTTCATGCGGGGTAGAAAGTAAATAATCAGCCTCTATCAGCGAAAATTGATTTAGTTTCGTATTATAACGAAACACTAATCTATTATCATCAAGGAGCTGCTCCATGCTCATAAGCGGTTCAAATCTGTTCTGGATCAATCCTAGGTAGCGGCTTTCGGTGATTCCTTCATAAGTAATGATACCCCTGAGGATTTCATTAAAAACCGTTTCACGGTTCTGTTTAGCAATCCGCAAATCCTTCAGTTTTCCCAATCCCATCAGATGGTGGAAATCCAGTCTTGAAAATCCTATGATTATCTCAACCGTTTTCCCCTTCCTCCCAATAATAATCCGGTATTGTGTATCTAATAGTTTTTCAAATGCCCTTGTACATTCCAACAACTTATCCATATAAGAATTCTCCCCGTGATAAAAGGAAAGCCGCCCTGTATAAACAAGGCGGCTTTGAGCATTTTCCTTCGGCATCTGCCTACTCCGGTTTGAGGTTACTGCACAACCCCTACTGAAAGCTCCGCATAACAAGGCTTTCCGGTACGCTATTATGCTTCAACGCTTGACAGACACACGCCGTTGCCTGTCTTGTACTATTATTATATCCAAAGTCAAAAAATATGTCAATGAATTTCAGATAATCCAATTCTAAACCAATTCTAAATTCTTATCCGCTAAATTTTAATCCATCGTTCTCCCACAATCTCTACTTGGGCGGCGCTTGTCCAGTAACGTGATAAACTCATATTTTATTTTTCCCCTTGTTTACGGGGTATATAGTCACTTTCCTTTTAACAGCGGCCCGACCGGACCTCAGGGGATTCCCGGAATAACCGGCGCTACCGGTACTGCAGGACCAACTGGTCCTCAGGGACCACAAGGCATACCCGGTCCTACCGGCCCCCGTGGCGTTACCGGAACTACAGGTGCTGCTGAAACGATAACTATACGCAACACTGTCACAAGTGAACCCGAAACTCCGGCCGCAGTAGTAGATATAACCGGTTCCCCTGACCACATTCTGGACTTCTACCTTCCGCGGGGAGCCACCGGCGCTACCGGCGCTACAGGTGCTGCCGGACCTGCCGGAGCTACGGGAGCCCGGGGGATTACAGGCGCTACAGGAACCACTGGCGCCACTGGCGCACAAGGTATCGCAGGTGTTACCGGTCCTACCGGCCCCCAGGGACCTGCCGGAGCCACTGGTGCTACGGGACCGCAGGGGCCTGCCGGAGCCACTGGGGCTGCCGGCGCTACCGGAGCTACCGGAGCCACGGGCTCTACCGGAGCCACTGGCGCTGCGGGAGCCACAGGAGCTACCGGAGCCACAGGAGCTACCGGAGAAGCACAGACCATAACCATACGCAATACCACAACAAGTGAACCTGGTACTGCTGCCAGCGTCACAGATGTAACCGGCGGTCCTAACCATGTACTGGATTTCACCATTCCCCGCGGAGCCACAGGACCTGCCGGCCCCCAGGGTGCAACAGGAGCAACTGGGGCAGCCGGAGCCGCTGGCGCTACCGGAGCTACCGGCGCTACCGGAGCCACAGGCGCTGCCGGACCTGCCGGAGCCACTGGCGCTACCGGTAATACGGGGGCAGAAGGACCTGCCGGGCCTACCGGCGCTACCGGCGCCACAGGTGCTGCCGGACCTGCCGGAGCCACTGGCGCTACCGGTAATACGGGGGCAGAAGGGCCTGCCGGAGCTATCGGCGCTACCGGTCCTACCGGCGCCACGGGCGCTGCCGGACCTGCCGGAGCCACTGGCGCTACCGGTGATACAGGTGCAGAAGGACCTGCCGGACCCACCGGCGCTACCGGCGATACGGGTGCAGAAGGACCTGTCGGGCCTACCGGAGAAACCGGACCCACGGGCGCCGCAGCCACCATCACCATCGGAAGCGTAACCACAGGCGACCCCGGTACCGAGGCATCTGTAACCAATTCCGGCACCTCAGAAGATGCAGTCTTTGATTTCGTCATTCCCCGCGGGGAACCCGGAGGCGGCGGGGCTCCGGAAGTCCTGGCAACAGTGGATACAACCCCTCAGCCCACTTCGGCTAACGGGGCACTGATTTTTAATGAAACTCCGCTGGTATCTGGAACTGCCATTACCCATACTGCTGGTTCTCCTGATGTGCAGATTAACCAGCCCGGCATCTATCAGGCCTTCTTTACCGGTACAGTCCTGATAGATGCAGGGACCACCATCCCCTCTACGCTCACGGTCCAGCTCACACTGAACGGAGTTCCCATAACCGGAGCAGTGGCTCGCCACACCTTCACTGCTTCCAATGAAGAAGTAACCCTTTCCATGAATGCACCATTCCCGGTAACGGGCGCTGGTACTCTGGAGGTTGTAACCAGCGATGCCGGATACACCTTTGAGGATGCCTCCCTGACCGTTGTCCGTCTGGGAGACAGCACTAATTTCCGCACAGCTGTATAACAATCAGGAAAATGTTCACTGGAAAGTTAAGGCCGCCGGAAAATATCCGGCGGCCTTACACAATCCGCTTACATGGCAGAAGCCCTGAACGTTACTGCTTCCCTCTATATTATTTTACAGCAATTGCCTCGATCTCGCAGAGCACACCCTTTGGAAGAGTCTTGACTGCCACGCAGCTTCTGGCTGGCTTGGATACGAAATACGTTGCGTACACCTCATTAAATGTACCAAAATCATTCATATCAGCCAGGAAGCAAGTGGTCTTAAACACCTTGTCAAATCCGGTGCCGGCTGCCTCCAGGATTGCTCCCACATTCCTGCAGCTCTGCTCAGCCTGAGCAGCGATTCCCTCTGCCACGGTTCCGTCTGCCGGATCCACCGGAATCTGTCCTGACGTATAAACAACCCCGTTTACCTCATATCCCTGGGAATAAGGCCCAATGGCACCTGGCGCCTTGTCAGTACTAAGAATATTCATCTGAAATACCTCCTTCATATTTATAATTTGGACATAAGTCCACTTAATGTTATCGCGTTCACATTCAACTGCTCCCTATTATATCAGATATTATCTGCCGATGCAATACAGATGCTTCAATATCCCCATAAAACCCTGTAAAGGCCTGTAAAATACAGCCCTGTCCATATTTTTTCCTTATGCCGTGCATCTTCATAATCTGGTCTTCATAATCAGGCGTCCCGCCTATGGACATTACGTGTCCCATTTGTTATAATTGAAATGTTTTAATCGCATTCACATCCAACACACCAACAATAAAACAGAGGTATAGAAATGACAAATCTTAACGATACCGGGGAGTCTATTCCCGCATACCATATTGACCACACCCTTTATGAGGGCCGTCCCGCCGACACATCCGGCCGTGAGGATAAGGAAATCCGCACCTATGATTTGCTGGACTCCCTCCAGGTCCCCTTTGTCCGTGTGGACCACGACGCCCTTCCAACCATTGAAGCCTGCCGCGAGGTAGACCAGCTTCTGGGCACGGAAATCTGCAAGAATCTTTTCCTCCGCAATGCCCAAAAGACCGACTTTTACCTGCTGCTCATGCCAGGCAATAAAAAGTTCAAGACAGCTGTCCTGTCCAAGCAGATTGGAAGCGCCCGCCTGTCCTTTGGGGAGGCAGAATTCATGGAGTCTTTCCTTGACATCAAACCCGGCTCCGTGTCTGTCATGGGCCTTATGAATGACAGGGAAAAACGCGTCAGGCTGCTGATTGACAAGGATATACTGGAAGGTGAGTATTTCGCCTGCCATCCCTGCATCAACACCTCCAGCTTAAAGTTCACAACCCGGGATTTAATGGATAAAATTCTCCCGGCCCTTGGACATCCGCACACAGTCGTGGATTTACCCTATGCAGAATAATCCATGTAACAGAAGAGCCGGCAGCCACAAAGGACTGCCGGCTCTCCCTGCATTGGGGTGCATTAGCCTAACTATATGCATTGGGGTGCATTAGCCTAACCTCTAGTACTTACAATACTCCTTACGGATTCCTTCCATCTCTTCATGGATGGCCGGAACATCCATAACCATTTCCATCATTCCCACCTGTTCCTCATAAACAGCTGGATCTGTCTCAGCCTTCACTTCATCCTCACAGATATGATATACACTTAGTCCCAACTGGACTCCTGCCAAAGGACCTGCATAAGTTGGATCGCCGGCTGTAACGGTTTCTGCTGCAAGGCCTGCGGCCTCTGCTTCAGCAGCTCCCAGAAGAACTACTACGTTCTCCGGGCCGTGCTCCTCACTTATGTTTAAAACCCTCTTCTGGTTTTCCAGATCCATGGCACCTGCGGACGTTCAGACAAAGCACTCTGTGGAAGAGTAGGCTATCTTTGCGCCTGCTGTCTTGGCACACTCTTCGATGGCTGGTCCGGGTACGCCGTCGCGGTCACCGATGATGATAGCATACTTGTCTTTCAGTATAGCCATACATTGTTCCTCCTTTTCTTTATTGCGCTTAAAAGCGCTGTTTTTATACATCAGCCGCGTCTGCGGTTATGCATCATTTGTATCCGGCCTATCGGCCATGCCCTGGCATCAGGCATATTTCCTGATCATTTCCTCGCAGCCCTCCGGGGTGGCGTCATCCTTTACCCTGGAATCAATCATTTCCCCATCCTTATATATGGCAATCACAGGCAGTCCCAGCACCTTCTGGGCAATGGCAAGCCGTCTGGCCTTTGTGGTGTTCAGGGAACAGAATTTTACAGTTGTTCCGTACACCTCCTCAAACTTATGGATATGGGGCATAAGGGCTGCACAGGGAACACAGCCGTCCCCGTAAAAGTCTACCAGCACATAGCCCTGGGCTTTTAATACCTCTTCCTCAAAATTTTCCTTGGTCAAATCAATCATTTTTAACCTCCTAAATGTAATCGCGATAACTTATGGTTAAATAGTTTCTTTATATCCATTTCCAAAAACCGGGCTTTTCACCGTGTTTGTCCTTGACAAACCCTGGAAAACAGATAATATATTAAGTTAGTAGCTAATAAAATTTTCATCCAATGATAAGGAGTATCACTGATGAGCGATATTAAACTGACTGAGTTAACAGGTTCCTGCGGCGGCTGAGCGTCCAAGATAGGGCCTGATACCCTCGCGCAGGTTCTGCGCGGTTTACCAACCTTTCACGACGACCGGCTTCTGGTTGGATATGACACCTCCGACGATGCGGCCGTCTATCAGCTTACCCCTGAGCTTGCCCTGATACAGACCGTGGACATCTTTCCGCCGGCTGTGGATGATGCCTATGAGTACGGCCAGATTGCCGCTGCCAACTCACTGTCCGACGTATGGGCCATGGGCGGGGAAGCCAGACTGTGCATGAACATTCTCATGTTCCCTGAGCACCTGCCCTTTGAAACGGTCCAGGCTATCCTCCGGGGCGGCTATGACAAGGTGGCTGAAGCTGAGGCCATTGTAGTGGGCGGACATACCATCAAGGATGACATCCCCAAATATGGCCTGTGCGTCTCCGGCGTGGTCCATCCGGACCGCATCCTGCGCAATAATTCCATTCAAAAGGGCGATGTTCTGATTCTCACCAAACCTCTGGGCACCGGCGTTCTGACCAATGCGGACAGGGGCGGCCTTTTATCTGACTCAGAACATAAGGCCATGGTTGACTGCATGGCTGCGCTGAATAAGTATGCAGCCGATGCGGTACGAAACCTGGACGGGGTCCATGCCTGCACCGATGTGACCGGCTTCTCACTGCTGGGCCACAGCTACGAGATGTGCGGGGAATCCGGACTTACTGTAATCATAGACAGCCGCCGCGTCCCTCTGCTCCCGGGTGCGGACAGCTATGCGTCCATGGGGCTTGTGCCCGCAGTGGCATATCAGAACATGAATCACCTGAAGGATAAGGTGGCACTGCCAAAAGACCTTCCGTCCCATGTGCACGACCTTCTCTTCGATCCCCAGACATCCGGCGGCCTCCTGTACAGTGTGGCATCCCAGGAAGCAGGACGTATCATGGAAGCGCTTCAGAAAGCCTGCCAGTCCCCGGCTGTTATCGGACATGTGGACGGACCATCCGCCCATCCGGTTATGGTAATTTGACAAAATTTTCACAAAAAGGAGGCAGACCTCTTATCCCAGCTTTACAAACCGGGAGCGGACAGCCTGCCCCCTTCCACTCTGCTACATTTAGTACATTTCTAAATATCCTTACAGCAGACCAGCAGGCCGCTAAGGAATTTTCTGACCCTCACGTTGCCGTGTCCGTCGCTCTTTCCTCTGATATAGCTCATTTCCCGTTTAATCTGTTCCAGACTGTAAAGCCTGGCTCCATACTCATTAAACACAGGATCTGCATAATCATCCATTCCTCTGTATGCCAGATTCGCCATGCCCACAGAGGCCGCGCGCCGTATGCGCTGCTCCACACTCTTGGAATTCTGTCCCATCCTGCTGCACAGCTCACGTACCGTGATGTCTCTTATGTCCAGGTCCTCCTCAATCAGATAGCGGACAATTCGTATAATATCCTTGCTTCCCGCCTCGCTGAGTATACCTATTTCCTGTAAGATACTCTTTAAGCGCCGTATGGACTGGTTATAATCCGTTTCCGGTTCCTCAGGCTGCATCTTTCGTACCTGCACATTTGCTTCCCATGAAAATGCCCCGGTGGAAAAATCATTCCTGGCCTTGACAATCAGCCACTGCATGGCCCTGGACATCTCCATATTGTGCAGCACGTTTCTCACTTCTATCTCATTGAACGGTTTATGTATCAAAAGCTCAGCGCCTTTTTCATAAGCCATCCTGATAATATCCATATCATTGACATGCGAAAGGATAACAACCGATGTCTGGGGCAGTACCTCCCTGATTTTCTGTATGTAAGCAATGGTTTTGGGTGCGGAAAGGGTAAGGTCTGCCAGAATCATATCCGGGCACATCTCCTGGAGCTCCAGATAGGCTTCCTCCCATCTGGATGCAATGCCGGCAACAGTTCCCATACCGCCATTTTCAATCATGGTTTTCAGTTCTGTCCGCGAATTCCTGTCGCAGTCCACAATATAGATTCTCATCCTATTTCTTCTTTAAAAATACATCCTTAATATTTTTCCATAACATGAACAGTATCAGTACTGCGCCCACATATCCGTTGAGCACGTAGATGATGTTAACCAGGACCCTGAAAGGAAGGAAGAGTCCCACAATCAGTCCAATTATACCCAGTGCAACTGTAAGAAGCTTAAACTGGCTGGTTCCCTCTTTTGCGAACCTGCCGCATGGATTATACAGAAGCGGCACTGCTGTTGTATAAATACCGGCAAACACCACGATTGCAAAGAAGGATGCAAAGGGCTTCCAGATGCGTTCTGCCAGGATCAGGTTGGGGATGTCTGCATTCCATACGAAGATGCCTGTATTTCCCAGACCTGCTGTATTAATATTGGCAACCTGTGCCAGCATGATAAGGACAATGGCAACACATACAGCGATGGTTCCGCCGTAGATGCCATACTCCACGTCTTTCTTTTTATTATTGGCTCCAAGCGCTGCCGTGAAACTGGCAAACCACAGAAGCACGAATCCCGCATAGGACAGGGCGGATATCACCCAGTTAGGTCCTGCGTTCTTGATTGTCTCGCTGCCTGCCTCGGCAAATGCACCTGTGCGGATAACTTCCAGTCCGGCGCCTACATTTCCGGCATCCCTGAACAGGGTAACCACGCCGATACCGATACAGAGTACAACGATAGCCGGGCCAACCACACCGATCTTGTCAACCAGTGAATTAAGTCCCCCTACCACGGTAAGGATTGCCAGTGCTGTCAGAACCACGCCGCCTACCCAGGAAGGAAGGCCATACTGCTGGTTCAGTGTAGAGGCAGCACCTCCAACCATAACGAAAAATGACATGTAACAAAATATAGTAGAATAATAATCCATGAAGGTCCCAACGTATTTACCGCAGTAAAACTTATATACGTCATTTCCTTTTTCAAAGTGCTCCTCTGCTCCGGCCTTGGCAAAGTTGTAATTGTAGTAGATGAAGCAGACCGCAAACAGTAACACCGTAAAAATTCCCTGCACCCCGTATGCAGTATAATACTGAATAATCTCCTGTCCTGTTGCAAACCCGGAACCAATGGTAAATGCGATGACTGCTCCGGCAAGTATAAGTACCCGTCCCCAGTTAACTTTCTTATCACTATCCATACGCCTTCTCCTATCCATGGTCTGATACAGCGCCGTAACGCTGTCCTAATTTATGCCGGCGCAGCGGGCAAGCTGCCTGCTGCGCCGGATTTGTCATTTCTGTATTATTTCTCAAACACAGTCTGGCCATCAACCGGTGTCTGAAGTGCTTTGAGAGCTCTTCTGACCATGGATAAGCGGAGTTTGTAGCTGTCCTTCTCGCCCTGTGGCGGATCGCCCAGAGGATAAGGAATGCCTATACCAGGAATAATACGGTTAGCGCCTATTGTCAGTGAAATCGGAACCACAGTAGCCATGTGAACTACCGGAATGCCGTATTTCTCGATACCCTTAACCATCGTTGCACCGCAACGAGTACAGGTACCTCAGGTAGAGACGAGGATAACCGCATCCACGTGCTCATCAATAAACATCTGTCCAATCTCGCTGCCGAACTTGGCTGCAGATGCAGTCGCAGTTCCGGTACCGGTAGTAGTGCAGAAATAGTTCACAAGCTCGCCGAACTCGCCTGCTTTTTCCAGTTCTCTTAATGCGTCTAACGGAACAACCACATTAGGGTTGGCCATAGCAAACTGACGGTCATATCCGCCGTGGATGGTTGTAAATTCATCCGCTGACAGACGGTCCATACCGGTGATGTCATACTTGCCCCACTTGGTGGCATTGGAGGACTCGATATGGTCAGGGTTGCCGGTTGGAACGATACCGCCGGAGGTAACCACTGCAATCTTTGCGTGCTTGATATCCTTAACAGGCTCAGCAGGCGCAACTCTGTCAAATTTAGGCATAGGAAGATCTGTGCCGTATTCCTCGCCCTTTAACTTCTTAACCAGCATCTCAAGGGCGCGCTCAGAACCTCTCTTCTCAGCGAAGTAGTTTACGCGGATTCCTCTCTCGATGTATCCTTCTTCCTTCGGTCCAAGGATTTCCTCGCCGGCCGCCATCTTCTTAATCAGAGCGGACATAACAGGAAGTACCTTTGGCATACCGGCTGCGGAGTTAGGTGTATCCACAATGATAAGGTCCTTGCGGAACATATCCACGCCCGGATTCTCGATATACATACCGGTGATAACCGGGATGCCCAGACGCTCTTCCACTGCCTTACAGATAGTACCGCAGGCAACGCCGTAACGTCCGGCATTGAATGCAGGGCCTGCCACGAATACATCAGGCTCACATTTCTTTACCATCTCAATAATGGTATCGGTTGCAGCATCCAGATTCTCTCCGAAATAGTTGTCACCGCAGATAATGGTTGATACGATTTCATAATCCTCTCCCAGTGCAGCCTTAAGTCCCATACCTGGTCCTACGACCCCTTCCCGAAGCTCAGGGGTATAGTCGGCTTTTTCTTCACCGCCGATTCCGGCAAAGAACTGGTTAATATAATGTACTATTTTATATTTAGCCATCTTTCCATCTCCTTTATTTTCGATTAATAGCCTCTAGCTGCCAGCTTGTTGAAACCATTGGCAATGGTGGAGGCGATGATAATCTGAAGCTCTGCCTCAAAGCTGCCGTCCGGGTTCTTACAGCCGTCCCAGCCGCCAATCTGCATCTCGATGAAGTCCTGTGTTCCGATGACCTTATCCATGGCCGGGAACTGGAGTGTGGCATTACCCTGTCCGCAGGATGCCAGTGCGTCAGCTTCCTCGCACACGTCAGCCAGGGACTGGGACTTTCCGTCCTTGCCCGGGAACTCGTCGGTAATCAGAACCACCTTGGTTCCTGCGCGCTCTACCTTACGGCAGTTCATCATCAGGTCAGTATCAGGATTGCCGTATCCCTCCTCGGTAATCAGCACACCGTCTAATCCCATCCAGTTGCACAGCTTGGCAACCATATCGGAATGACGCTCTTTGTCTGCCAGGAATACGTTCTCGTTTGTCAGGATAACACCCATGAAGTTGATATCCTTGCCATGGTGCTTATAGCAGTCCTCAATAACCGGATTGTGGAAATGATGGTATGTGGTAACCTTGTCACATGGTGCAACACAGTTACCGGAAACAATAGCGCCGTCCATGATTTCTGTCGGATACATAAAGGTGGGGATAAACTGCTTTGCATCCACGCCGTAGTAATATGTATCATGCAGAAGTCCCTGTGACTGCAGCATGTGGATATAGCCTACCTTTGGAAGGTCCGGATACATGGCAGCCTGCTCGAAAATAGGCTTTGTCTCATAAGTAACGATTTCATCCGGCTCCAGCTCTCTTGCTGCCTCGCCTACATAAGTCGCTACCTTTAAGCCTGCCATACGGGCAGCCTTCTCATATACATGAGTCTCCAGGCCGTCAGCCGGCTCCACTACAACGCAGAGGTTATAGGTCTGTGAGAATGGGCAGTAATCCGCAGCAGGGCCGCTCATGTCGATAACGCCCTCCTGGAATCCTACGATTTTACCAACAGTCACTACACAGCAGCCTTCCAGCGCGTGTGTTCTTCCGGTGCCCACCTGAGGACTTACCTTTCCGATCACGCCTGGGAAAATCTCTCCGCCGCTGACCTTAACCCTTGGCTCAATCACGTCCTTAACCGGTGTAATCCTAACGGACTCACCTGGCTTTGCAATGTCAACGTGGCAGCCGGTCAGCTTATCGTCTTCCAGCACAAGCTTTTCAACTTCCTCTTTGTTGACATAGAGCACTCCGTCTTTCACGTGAGTCTTGTCATCGAATCGGATATCTTTGATAAAGATTTTTCCCAATTCAAGCTTCATATGAAATACCTCCACTTCTTTATATTTTACTGCCTGATTGTCCATGATATTCCCATATATCCAACTTGGCAATCCTGACAGTACTCTTTCAGTTACAAAATTTGGGATTTGTGCAAAAATGATACTTTAAATTAGTAATCGCGATAACTTATGTCTATAATATAACATATGTTATCGCGATAATCAATGGAACTGTTGATACTTTTTGTTACTTCTTGTAGGAATCGACTTTTTCGTCAATTTGTTATAAATTTGTCATGTTTTTTGTGTATATTCACTATTTGGGTGTAAAATCATAGGCATAGCACTGTGTGATTTCCTTACTCTCCTGAATGAACTGGTTCACCAGCTCCGGAATCTCATCCTGGCTGATGCCGTGCTCCTGGACAAACTTAAAATATCCCAGAAACAGGGTGCATATGATATGGTTCAGCTTTTTAGCATTTTCCTCAGAAATCTTGCCTTCTGCCACCAGAAGCTTACATATATAATAGTCCCTCTGGTAATAGCTGGGTATCTCAAGCATCTCCTTGATGAAGGGGCTTACCTGTATGATGGCGTCCGGAAACATCTCATAGTATTCCTTCAGGGCCTCTCCCAGGTCCCGGTTTATGTTCCGGTAAAAAACAGCTTCAAAGGCCTGGGGCTTCTTAAATGCCTCTTTGGCATAGGAACGCCATATACCGAAATGCACATCCCAGATATCATTCCACTCCTTTTCACATTTTGACAAATCCAGGATATACTCGTTGAGCGCGTCCAGCTGGGCATAAAACAAAAGCTCATCCAGATTCTGAAAATACCGGTACATACTGGCAGAAGAACATCCCAGTTCTGCCGCAATACGCCGGATGCTGATAGCCTCCACTCCCTCCTTCTTTATGATCCTGCTGGCCTGAACCACATAATCCTTCCTGCTCAAATCTTTAAAGTAGGATGTTCCCACATTCTTTTTCATGACTTCCTCACATTCGGTTCCTTATTATCCCTACAATTTAGGGATTACATTCTCTATCATTGACAAATCAATGGTCTTGTAATCGTAGGCAATCTTCTCGTCATACTTAGGCACCTTCTTAATGGCGGTCCACTTATTGAAGGCCTCTATGGCTTCCTCAATCAGACGGATATCCCCCGCATCACTTTTTCCGGTTTCATTGTATAAAAGGATGGTCCTGTAGGGAGTCTGGTTGGGCTTTAAGCTGGATGCCTGCGGATGGGTCAGAAGCTTGTGGTTTGTATGAATCAAATCCCTGGTCTTTAAAAGCACCTCCTCGTAAGTCTCCACCAGAACCACCTGCTCTACCTTGTCTCCCCATTTTTCTGCTGCCCGGTCATTGTTGGTGACCAGAATACATTTACCTAAATCAAACATTGTATCCCCTCCTGGTTATTATTATTTGCTGTTTTCTTTAACATCTCTTTAATATATTACATCAAATTACAAATTCCGTCAATTTATCCCGCACACCATGAACCTATGCTTTCCCAAATTATATATGAAAAAATATAAATCCTGTAAAAGGTGCTGCAAAGCCATCGAAATCCATCAATTGCTGTTGCAGCACCCTGAGTCAAAGGCAATATTCATATAGGTATTTGCGTGAACACTATTTGCTGAAATATCCGTGATACAGCTGGAAAAAATTGTCCGCCGTACAGCCCTCACCGCCGGAGAAATCAACCACATCCCCGGGAAGCTTTTTAAGCTTTACCGTGTGCTCCTTCACATACGGCTCATAGATTCCCAGGAACGCCTTTGTCTTCTTCTCCTGGGCCAGCCTGCTCTTTCTGGCAGCCGTTGCCTCCTGGTCATAGGCATTGACACACTTAAGGATATAATATCTTCCGCCCTGCTCCAGAATCCCGCTGACCTGGTCCTGCTCCAGCTCAAACGCAGCTCTTTCAAGGCCGTCCATGTCCTTTTGCCATTCCAGCGTCCTGTCTGTGCGGCTGTCCTTTGAATATTTGGCTGCAATAGCCCCAAAGTCCGCTTTCTCCGCCTGAGCCAGGGCCAGAACGTTCTCTGCCTCAGCCCTTGAATCCAGCTCAATCTGCTGAATGCCTATGACCTTGGCCTCCGCGTCACTGACTTCCAGGTTCTCGTTCTTGGTCAGCTCTGCCACCAGCTTATCCGCACGGTAGTATTCGCAGTACAAATCGTACACCTCATCCTCGGATACATCCATAAACCTGCGGTCCTGTTCCGACAGATTCCTGTAGTATTCCTGGGCCAGGGATTTAAGGGCATCCTTTTCCTGGCCCGTAAGTTCAATTCCCTGTTCATCCGCCATCAGATTTGTGGTGGCCAGCTCAATCAGGAACTGCTCCACCTGGTCCATCAGCCTGTCCTCGAATGTATCACCATTCTGGTCTGCCTTCACAGACCAGAGCTCGCTGGTATATATGTTCTGGTAACGGTTCCGCTCCGTTATGGCAATCACCATCATCTGCCCCTTGGTATACTCCTTGTCCACTGTCCTGGCTCCGGATACAGCGGCCGTTTTCCTGGAACATCCGGCCAACACAGCCATTGCCAGAACAGCTGCCAGACACAGGCCCATGGCTCCTTTCCATCTCTTCCCCCGTACCTTGTATATCCTGCTTCTGTCCACTGTCACACTCCTCTCACAGCAGCCCCTTCAGTATCTTGAGGACTCCGCCCCGCACATTGCTGTCCGCCTGGAACCTGGCTGCCTTTCGCACCTCTTCCCTGGCATTGGCTACCGCAAAGCTGTAATAAGCCTGATTCAGCATCTCTATATCGTTAAGCTGATCGCCAAAGGCCATGGTCTCCTCTGTCTTAATTCCCAGGCTTTCCTGGATGGTGCGCACAGCCTTCCCCTTGTTCACATCCTTAGCCATGCAGTCCATCCACATATCACCGGCGCAGGCCATCTTAGCCTGGTCCTTGAACTCATCATATATGTCCCTGGTGGCTGTCTCGATTCCCTCCTTCTTATAAATGGAAATCTTCACACACGGCTCCTCCAGCTCCAGCACATCCTTTACCCGGATGACATTAAACTTATAACCGTTGGTCAGCCAGTCGCACAGAGCGTCGTCCTTAGAATCCAGATAATCCCCGTTCACACCGGCATAAACCATCTCCAGCTCCGGATGTATCCGTACCTTGCGTATGATGCGGTGGGCCAGCTCACGCTCCATCGTATAGGCGTACAGGCATCTGCCATGGCATCCCACGTACGCCCCATTATTGGCAACATAGAAAATCTTCTTCTTAACCGGTTCAAACGCGCTTTCCACACTGGCCCACGGGCGCCCGCTGGCAACCACAAACTGCATTCCCTTTTCACGAAGCTTCAGAATGATGTCAAATACTTCCGGGTCCAAATCCGGAGAACCGTCCGGTACAAGCGTTCCATCCACATCCGATACTATCAGCTTAATCATCTTCCCTGTCCTCCAAAAGTCTTTTTATCTCCTGATAGAGACGTCCCACCGGCAGTCCCACCACGTTGGCGTAGTCCCCTTCAATTCCTTTTATATAAGCGGCAAACCTGCCCTGAATCCCGTAAGCCCCCGCCTTATCCAGGGGTTCCCCGCACTGGGCATATTCCTTCATTTCCCCGCAGGTCATGGGGTACACATGGACATCCGTGCGCTCCGCAAATGTTATCCCGTGGCACCGGTCCTCCCCCTGGCACAGAAGCACCGTCACACCGGTGTATACCTGGTGGGTCCTGCCCTGAATCTTCTCCAGCATCTCATAGGCCCTCATGGGGGTTCCCGGCTTTCCCAGTATCTCATTTCCCACGGAAACCACCGTATCAGCCCCAATCACCATGGTGCCCGCGGGACATCCCGACGCAACATCCTCTGCCTTCTGTCTGGAAAGTTCCATGACCACCCTATCCGGCTTTTTCTCCCCGGTCTCCTCCTCCATCCGGCTGGGCCTGATTTCAGGCTCCAGGCCAATCTGTGCCAGCAGTTCCTTCCGTCTGGGAGACGCCGAGGCCAGCACGACCTGATATCCTCCCCAAGTATGTCTCATATCCATGTCTTTCTCCTTTATTCAATCCGTCACAAAACACCGGCGGGTCAGAACGACGAAAAGACTGCTGCATGTAGACCAATGGTAACAGCCACCTGCAGCAGCCTTTCATCCAATTAATATATCTTCAGCCGGCCCACTGCCGGCTCATCTTCCTCTTCCATACCGCCCATGCGCAGGCGGAAACAGTGGATGAAATCCACCAGATAAAACATGGTAAGCCCCACTGCCAAAACAGTCCCCACATGGCCGGGCAGGCTGATCACGGCGGCACGAACCCTTATATCCAGAAAATAAAAGAAAAACAGGCCCAGAAGTCCCCATGCAAGGCTGCTTTCCAGACAGACCATTCCTTTATAATTAAAGGGTTTGTGGCTGTAGTCCCACCAGAAGGAGCCAAACAGCCGTACCATAATATTGGCTGTGACCAGTTCCATGGTAGTGGCCATGGCCATGGATGCCGTGTAGAGCTCCATGGGACTGCCGGAAACAGGCCGCAGCAGCATGCAGGCACCCAGGGCGCCGAAGCCGTATATGACGCAAAAGGGGCCATGGCCAAAGCCACGGTCCACTACAGGCCGCTTATATTCTGCACTCAGCACAATACATTCCAGCAGGTAACCAAGAAAACTATACATAAAAAACCAGTTGATGAAATCATAAACATTCATGGTATCTTCTGTCCTTCCTGTCTAACATGATACCCCCCGCCGTATTAATAATAGGAATTCAGGGCCAAAGCCAGTCCAATTCCCAATATAGCCCCTGCCAGAACCTGCAAAGGCGTGTGTCCCACATACTCCTTAAGCTTCTCCTGAAGCACCTCCGCATTGAGCTTAAGCGGATTTTCTGAAAGGATGGAATTCAAAAGCTTGGCCTGTTTACCGGTCTCACGCCTCACTCCGATAGCATCATACATGACAATCATGGAGAGCACGAAGGACACGGCAAACTCAAAGGACCCGGCCCCGTATTTAAGCAGGGCCGCTGTGGTCAGGCCGCAGACCGTGGCTGAGTGGGAGCTGGGCATGCCGCCTGACCCCACCAGGCGCTCCGCGTTAAAATTCTTATTCAAAGCAAAGTCAATCAGAGTCTTTAAGAACTGGGCAACCACCCATCCTGTAACAGCACTCATAAGAAGCTGATTGCCAAGCATCTGTGTCCATACATTCATAATCGGATTATTCTTTCCCCTTTCAAACGGGCTCCGGGACGGTTACAGCAAAACGTAAGATTACCGTCTGGCCGGCTGTGCAAACAGGCACATCCGAATCCAGTGCTTAAACCGGGCCGTGGTTTCCACTGTACTGCAATATTTATCCGCACAAGTAACTGCATATCCTGCCTTGGATGTGGGAGGTACGAGGGTCAGGGGCCACATGTGCCTCAGAATAATCATCCGTTCCTCCCCGGTCAGCCGGAAATACCGGTCCGCGTTCACCAGGGCTGCCTTGGGATGGGTGAATCCATGAAAGTACTGGCCCGTCTCCTTAGCATGAGTATGCCAATCATATAAAAACAAATCATGGAGAAGCCCTGCCCGAGCAGCGCTTCTCCAGTTTCCTCCCAGCTGTTTGCACAGCTTATATCCAAGGTATGAAACCTGTATACAGTGGGTCTTACATGTGGTAGTCCCGTGCTGTATGTACTGGTCCATGGACTGGAATACAGGATGGCACAATATGTCCTTTACACACTCCATGTATTCCCGGTCTTCTGTTATCTCTGAAACCATCGACGGCTCCATATGGGCATCACACCTTTCTTAGTTCATCAGCATATTATCCGACATTACAGGTCTGTTGTCAATATCCAATCAGCCAGTCATAAAGTTCCTGGTATTTGGCGGCAGAGGTCCACCAGGAATAATCCTTGGCCATGGCCCTGTCGATAATTTTATTCCACTCCCGGCGCTTGCTGCCGTAGATATACTCGGCATAGCGCACGCTTCCCAGCATCTCATGCGCATTGTAATTGGCGAAGGAGAATCCTGTGCCCTGGCTCTCGTATTCGTTATAAGGCTCCACAGTATCCTTAAGGCCGCCTGTCTCCCTTACAATGGGAACCGTGCCGTAACGCAGAGCCATCAGCTGGCTCAGGCCGCAAGGTTCAAACAGGGAAGGCATGAGGAACGCATCGCAGGCAGCGTAAATCTTATGGGACATGGCCTCTGAATAGTAAATCTGGGCAGATACCCTCTCATGGTACTTCCAGTCATAGTGGCGGAACATGTTCTCATAGCGCTCCTCACCGGTTCCCAGAACCACCAGCTGCAAATCATCGCTGCACAGCTCATCCATGACGCACTGAATCAGGTCAAAGCCCTTCTGATCCGTAAGGCGGGAGACAATGCCCACCATGAACTTCTTCTCGTCCACCGGAAGGCCTAACTCCTGCTGGAGCGCCTTCTTGTTCTTTATCTTTTCCTTTCGGAAATTCTTGGCATTATAGTTCTGGGCAATGTACGTATCTGTCTCAGGATTAAATTCATCGTAGTCAATGCCGTTGACAATTCCCCTGAGGCTTCCGGCCCTGGAACGCATCAGGCCGTCCAGTCCCTCGCCATAAAATGGAAGCTTAATCTCCTCTGCATATGTGTTGCTGACCGTTGTGATGGCATCTGCAAATACGATACCGCCTTTTAACAGGTTTCCGTCCTTGTAGGCCTCCAGCTTATCCGGCGTGAAATAGTAATCCGGCAGCTCGGTAAAGCGCTTGATGGTCTTTACATCCCACACGCCCTGGAACTTCAGGTTGTGGATGGTGATTACAGACTTCATATTGCAGAAAAACTCTCCCTCGCGGAACTTATCCTTGAGAAGAACAGGAATCAAGCCTGTCTGCCAGTCATGGCAGTGTACCACATCGGGCTGGAATCCAATCACAGGCAGCGCTGATAAGGCCGCCCGGCAGAAAAAGCAGAACTTCTCCAGATCCCAGTACCAGTCCCCGTATGGCTTTGCGCCATTAAAATAGCTCTCATTATCAATAAAGTAAAAGGTTATACCCTCATGTACATACTGCATGATGCCGACATAACGGCTCTGTCCAAGATAATCCATATAGAAGTGGTGTACATATTTCATCTTATCGCGCCACTCCTGTTTGATGCAAAGGTACTTGGGGATGATGACCCTGACATCAAAATACTCTTTATCAAAGCATTTTGGCAGGGAGCCCACTACGTCTGCCAGTCCTCCTGTTTTAATAAACGGCACTGCTTCTGAAGCTGCAAATAGTATTTTCTTCATCAAAACCTCCCTCTCCTGACGAACAGGTTCCATATGCCTTTCCTAATAGTATACCTTACTTTTCCGAAATTAGGAAGTTGTTTCTGATGAATTTGTCTTAAATTTTTTTGTATTCCAAGAGTATTTTATCCGATATCAGCGCAATGAATTCAGAATTGGTAGGCTTACCCTTTCCGGTACTGATTGTATAACCGAAAACTTCATCGATGGTTTCCATCTTGCCTCTGCCCCAGGCCACCTCGATGGCATGACGTATAGCTCGTTCCACCCGGCTGGCCGTTGTCTGGTTGCGTTTGGCTATGGCCGGATAGAGAATTTTCGTCACGCTGCTCATCATTTCCTGGTCTTCCACCGACATGGCGATGGCATCCCGCAGATACTGATATCCTTTAATGTGGGCCGGTATGCCCAGCTCATGAAGCATCTTTGTAATGTCCGTCTCCAGATGCTCCTTCATGTACTCTTCCCTGGTGATATGGGATTCTTCCCCCGGCTCAAAAGGAGCCGTTATTACTTTTCCTGCCGGCTGTTTATTGGGCAGTTTTCCAATATGACGAATCTTGTTTACCAGGATTTCCTTGTCGAAGGGTTTCATCAGATAGTAATTAGCGCCCGCCTTAAAGGCATCTTCTGTCATCTGTTCTCCACCTACTGCACTAAGTATAATGAATGCAGGATTTTTCAGGAAAGTATGCTCGCTTTTCACTTTTTCCACCACGGATATACCGTCAATTTTCGGCATTACCAAATCCAGCAGTACAATGTCCGGCGTTGTGTCAACAATCATGTTTATGGCATCAGCGCCATTGTCTGCCTTTCCAATTACAGATAATCCGTCTTCTGCGTTAATCAGTTCATCCAGCGTATTCAGAATTAGCGGATTGTCATCGACAATCGCAACATTCAGCTTTTCCACTTCCTTTTACCTCCTAAAATTGTTTGCCT